>JADMIO012752970.1_pt1 | contig 16655 bp, 12 predicted proteins | sample 8958161 | NCBI WGS metagenome assembly JADMIO01 (sample SAMN16585339, study PRJNA669376) | soil metagenome | isolation source: Crop rotation soil | place: USA: Cullars Rotation, Alabama | collected 2011
CTTTCCCGGCGGGCCTCGTCGTCGGCGAGCCCACCCGCAACCGCGCCGTCCTCGCGCACAAGGGCGCGCTCTGGCTCCGCGTCCGCTTCCGCGGCGTCACCGCCCACGGCTCGATGCCCGAGCGCGGCGTCAACGCAGTCCTCTCCGCGGCGCGCGCGGTCCTCGCCGTCGCCGGACTCCGCTTCGACGTCCCGCCGGACCCGCTCCTCGGGTCCCCGACGCTCAACATCGGCACCTTCTCGGGGGGCATGAACATCAACTCCGTCCCCGACCGCGCGGAGTTCACCGTGGACCTCCGGACGATCCCCGCGCAACGCCACGCGGAACTCCGCGCGCGGATCGCCGAGATCCTGGGACCCGACGCGGAGATCAGCGCCGCCGTAGACCTCGAGGGGATCCGGACCCCGGAGGACCACCCGTTCGCGCGCGCGGCGCTCGACGCGGCACACGAGGCGACCGGCGAACCCGCCGCCCCGGGCGTCGCGACCTACTTCAGCGACGCGAGCGTCCTGACCCCCGCACTGGGCGGCGTCCCCACGGTCATCCTGGGCCCCGGCGAGCCGGAGCTCTGCCACCAGACCGACGAGTACTGCGAGGTATCGCGCGTCGAGGCCGGCGTCGAGGCGTACGTCCGGCTCGCGCAGCGGGTCTGCGGCGCCTGACGCGCTACCGGGCGGGCACGACCGGCAGCAGCACCCGCGAAGGATGGGCCGCCGTGTGGACCACCTGCTGCCGCGCGACCACGCCGCGCGTCTCCAGGCCCACGTTGTCCGCGCCGCTGTTCAGGTTGCGGAGATAGAAGGGGAAGTACGCGCTCGACACCTCCACCCGGATCCGGTGTCCCTTCGCGAACACGTTCCCCGTCCCGCGCCAGAACTCGATGGTGTACTCGGTGACGCGGCCGGGCTCGATCTCGCTCAGCTTCTCGGACGTGAAGCGTCCCGCGTGGAGCGGATCTCGGCAGCGCGCGCGGATCACGCCGTCGCAGAGCAGCGACGCCCGACCGTCGGGCGCCACGTCCACCAGGCGCAGCATCCAGTCCGTGTCCTTCGCCGACGTGGCCGCGAAGAGCGTCGCCTCGATCGGACCCACGACCTCCAGGTCCTCCTCGAGCGGCGGCGTCTGGTACACCAGCACGTCGGACCGCTCGGCCGGGCCGCGGACGTCGTCGGGGCCGAAGATGTCGTCCCCCGTGATCGCCGACGGGGTCGGCTTCTCCGGATCGTAGACGTACTCGTCCGCGGGCTCCTCGGCGGGCGGCGTCCGCGACAGCAGGCCGTCGCCCTTCGCGGAGTTCGCCTTGCCGGCGCTGTGCAGGTAGTAGGCGGTGGGCACGGCGCCCGGAATCGGCCACTCCTTCTCGGCCCTCCAGCGGTTCCGGCCCATGACGAACACGTGGACCCGCGGGTCGCCCTCCACGCCGTTCTCGATCCCCTTCAGATAGCGATCGAACCAGCGGCAGACGTAGCCGTCCCAGTCGATCACCGCCTCGGGACCGTAGTCCACGCCCAGCAGCTTCTGCCCGCGGTTGAAGAGGTGCGACCAGGGGCCGATCACGAGCGCCGGCCGACGCGACGCGTCGCTGCCGCCGTGGCGCTTCATCCCCAGGTAGTTCATCGGCGCGCCCGGATAGTCCGCGTCGAACCAGCCGGTGACGTTCAGCGACGGCACCACGACCTTCGCGCGGTCCTCGGGACGCTGATACGCGATGCCCTGCCAGTAGGGCGCCGTCGAGAGGTTGTCCCGGATCCAGTGGTCGAACCACTCCGTCTTCGGCGATCCCCGGCGTCCGTTCAGCGAGATCAGCGGGAGCGCCCGCATGTCCTCGTCGCGGTGCGCGAAGAAGCCGTAGCGCGGGCCGCGGCCGATCGGCTGGAAGCGACGACCCGCCATCATGCTCGCCCAGTCGATCGCCCAGCCGACGCCGACGCCGTGCTGATACGGGGCGTTGTAGAACTGATCCGGCGGCGCCACCTCGGGGACGATCACCTTCAAGGAAGGCGGCGCCGTCGTGGCCGTCCACCATTGCGTCCAGCCCATATAGGACAGCCCCAAGGTGCCGACCGCGCCCGAGCACCACGGCTGCTTTGCGATCCACTCCACGAGGTCGTAGCCGTCCGTCTTGTGCCAGGCGCCGAACGGGTCCCAATCGCCCCCGGAGGCGTAGCGGCCGCGCACGTCCGAAATCACGTAGGCGTAGCCTCGCTTCACGTAGCGCGGCGTGCGTCCCGTCCACGCGCCGTTCGCCCGGTCGTAGGGCGTCTGCGTGAGGATGGCGGGGACGGGATCCGTGGTGTCCGGAAGATAGACGTCGACCACGATCTCGACGCCGTCGCGCATCGGGACCTTCAAGGTCCGGGCGGGTGTGGGTTCGTAGCGCTCGGGGGAGATGGGGCCCGCCGCCGGGGCTTGGGCGGCCAGCAGCAAGGACGCTAGAAGGGACAATGCCATGCTCATGACCCTCTGTTTCCCCTCGTGCCCTTTTTGCCACTCGAAATCTACTACGCAAAGCCGTAGCGACGCCTAAGGTTTTGCGCCGCACCGAGATGCTTCGGCCCCCCTTGCGGAGTTCGGCGGAAGCCTTAAGATGGGGCCTGCATGGTGGTTCCAAAACCCCCTGACCCGGGCCCCGGGCGGCCGGACGGACCTCCGCGCCTTCCCTCGGACAAAGCATTGTCGGGCTGCGCGAAGGGCGCGATCTGGTCCCTGGTCGGCGCGCTCGTGCTCCTGGCGCTCGTCTTCGTCTTCATCCTGGCCGTTTGCTCGCGATGAATGAGCTTCCCAAATTCCTTTGGGAGACTCGGTTCCACTGGCTCGCGGGATACTTCGCGCTCGTCGCCGTCGAGATGATCTGGCGGGCCGCCCGGCTCCGACAGATCGACCCGCCGGGCCTCATCGTGACGAACCCCGCGATGTGGCTGGCCGAACTGGCGCTCCGCTCGCTCGCCTTCGGCCTGCGCCTGGCCCCCTTCGCCTGGATCAGCTCCAGGATCTCCTGGCACCTGCCCGCGTCCCTCCCGGTGGCGGTCCTCGGCTACCTGCTCGTCGACTTCATCTATTACTGGAAGCATCGCGCGCTGCACGGCACGCGCCTCGGCTGGGCCGTCCACGCGGTGCACCACTCCAGCGAGCACATGAACCTGCTGGCGGCGATCCGGCTCGGCTGGTTCCAGCGGCTGGTGGACGACTTCTTCTTCCTGCCCCTCGCGTTCCTGGGCTTCGACCCGGTCCAGCTGCTCTTCCTGATCCTCCTGAACGAGATGTCGCCGTTCTGGTGCCACACGGAAGCCGTCGGCAGACTGGGCTGGATCGACGGCATCCTCAACACGCCGCACAACCACCGCATCCACCACGCGGCGGCGAAGCGCCTCGCCGACGCCAACTTCGGCGCCACCCTGATCGTGTGGGACCGGATCTTCGGAACGTGGCGGCACGGCGAGGAGCCGGGACGCTACGGGGTGGAAGGGTGGACCTCAGGGCTGAACCCGCTGCGCATCCAGATCGGAACCGTGTGGCGCGCGTGGAAGCAAAGCGACGAGGGCGGCCCCGAGCAGCGCCACGAGGAATCCGGGACTCAGCCAGGGGCCGCAGGTCCACAGGCAGAGGCAGAGCAGCCCCGCCGGCGTCCCGATCAGGTCGGCCACGAAGGCGGCCCCCCGGCCGGCTGAGGCCGACGCGCGCCGCTCCGTCCACGGCACGGCCAGCAACGCGGAGATCAGCCCGGCGTGGAAGAACATCCCCAGGGTTCCCCCGGTGATGATGTACACGGTTCCGTGAAACGCCAGGCTGAGGACGATCGCGGTTGTTGAGCTCCTGAGAAATGCGACGGCCAGGGCGAGCTCGCAGAGAATCACGCCCCACGAAAGAATGGCCGGAAGCGCGGGGACACGATCGGCGAGCCCGGCCAGAATTCCGGCAACGACGTTCGGCTCGCCGACGTGCCCGCCCGGCGACCAGAGCCGCCCGAAGGCCGTCAGGTCCCGGATGAATCCGTCCAGCACCGCGCCGGAACGCCATCCCGCGCTCAGAAGCTTGTCGATGCCGGCGCCACCGTACACCAGGGCGGCCTGCAGCCGCGGCCCGGGACCGGACAACGCGATCATCCCGAAGAGCGCCGCGACGTAGAGCCGGTTGTAGGAGAACGCCGCCCGCGAGGACGCGAGGTCCAGCAGGACCGCTCCCCCGAGACCCACGCAGAAGCTCCGCGTCCACGGGGTGAAGAGCACTCCGCACGCCGCCAGCAGGCCGAGACAGGCGAGCGACATCGACCACGGAAACCTCTCGGGCACGCGCTCCAGAAGCCCCAGCCACGGCACGCGGATCGACGTGGGCTGAGCGACGTGTCCGGTGGCAATCCACGCGGCCGCAAGGAGCTTCGCGACCAGGACCTGCTCCGCGGGAAGCGTCGGATGCCCGACGTCCGAGGCGCGCCGCAGCAACGCGCCCAGGCCGAAGCGGCGGGCGGCGCCCTGGAGCGTCAGGGAGCCGCCGGCCATCGCCACACCTCGGATTTGCCCCCGTTCCGCCGGAACTCCACCCGCACCTCGGCGCGATCACGACGTCCCGCCGCCGACTCATACGCCTCGATGACGTCGAGCACGTTCCGGATGTCGTTGAGCTGCCAATCGTCCGGCGATCTGGAGCGACGGTGGATCCGGGGCAGCCCGTAGCGTCGCGCGACGAGCTCCTCCGCGAGTTCCCGTCCGTCGATGACGACCTGGATGCGGCAGCTCGCCGGCTCGTGGAACGGAGCCCAGGCGAGGAAGCGGAGACCGGGGAGAAAGGGCGCCGCCGCGATGGCCGCGATCTGCACGCCGAGAACGAGGGCGACGAGCGCCAGGCGAACCCGATTCCGTTCAGGCGGCATGACGGGGCTCCGGCGCCTTGAAGATCCGTCGGAGTACCAGATGGGTCGGCAGCACCAGCACGACGAGGTAGCCGAAGAGCGCGCGGGCGAGGTCGCCCGGCCCCGGATCCGCGCTCGGCGTGTCGTAGAACCCGTGGACCCAGTTGATGTTGAAGTCCCGATCGAACGGGCGCCCGTCGACCGTCGGCCTCACGAGATCGTTCGTGTCCCGGCCGGGTTCGAAAGAGACGAAGCAGACGGGGAACACGATGAACGCGCAGAGCGCGACGAGGAGCAGGGCGCGGCGGTCGTAGCCGAAGCGCCACAGCAATGCCAGCACCAAGGGTGGAGACCAGACGTGGAAGAGCGAGAGCGCACGGATCGTCGCGGGTTGGCTCGTGTCGAAGAGATACCGGGTCACACCGGACAGGTGGACGCCGAAGAGGAGGGCGCTGAAGAGGTCCGCGGCGTACAGGAGCTGCGCGAGCAGGACCGCCAGGCCGGCGAACGAGATGATGGCCGGGCTCCTGCGCCAGAGGCCCAGCAGGAGGGCGACGTTGGCGATGCAGCACATCCAGAGCATCGTCTGCGCTCCGAACCACCACAGGTACGAAACGCACCAGACCAGGAACCACGCGGTATAGGCGATCCGGAGCGGCCCCAGCAGTTCCCGACCCTGGAGCAGTTGCCGCAAACCCGCCCATTGGATGCGGAGGGGGTTGTGGCCGACGTCGCCCAGGTCCGTCCCGTACGGCTCCGGCGCCCGCTCCGCCTCGTAGGTGCCGAAGAGGCGGTCCCAGATCATGAAATTGGAGCCGTAGTTGGGGCGTGGTCCGCCGTCCCGGCGCGCGTGATGCACCCGATGATTGGACGGCGTGTTGAGAAACCAATCCAGGACCCCGAGCTTCCCGATCATCTCGGTGTGGACCCAGTACTGGGAGGCCCGGTTGATCTCGAGGGCCCCGAGGATCAGCAGCGGGTCGAAGCCGGCGAAGGCCAGCGGCAGATAGAAGAAGTCGTCCACCAGCCGCTGCACCCAATGCACGCGGCCGCCCAGGGAGAGGTTGAAGTCGTGGCTCGAATGGTGGACGGAGTGAAAGGCCCACCCGATCCGCGTCTCGTGCATCAGGCGATGGAGGAGGTAGAGGAGGAAGTCGACGCCGACGTAGCACGCGAGGAACGCGGGGATGGAGGTCGGGACGTCCCAGGGGCTGAGGGCGCGGACCGCGACGAAGACGCCGAGCCGAAACCCGAACGTCGCCAGCCGGAGCAGTTCGCCGACCAGGAAGGCGACGACGTTGCTGCCGACTCCGACCAGGTCGGGGAGTCGCCGCCGGGCTTGCCACCACCAGATCAGTTCGGTGACCGCGAAGAGCGCGATGCCCGACGCGAGGAGCATCGCCCAGCCGCGATCCGAGCCGAGCGCCATGTCCGGGTCCCTCCCCACATGCTAGTCTATCCGAATGAGCGGGCCCGCCGCATACGCCTTCTTCCAGGTCCTGGCGCTCGTGACGGCGTTCGCGCTCCGTCGGCCTTCATCCCTCCCGCGGGGGCAGCGCGCGGCGGTCATCGCGGGGGCGATTCTCGGCGCGGCGCTCGGCGCCAAACTCCCGTTCGTCCTCTTCGCCGGGGAGTCGCCGTTCACGCTGACCCTCTGGATCCGCGACGGAAAGACGCTCCTCTCCGGCCTGGCCGGCGGCTACCTGGGCGTCGAGGTCGCGAAGCGGACCGCGGGGATTCGCGCCAAGACCGGCGACGGCTTCGCGGTGCCGCTGGCCGTGGCGGTCGGGATCGGCCGCATCGGGTGTTACTTCAACGGCTGCTGCACGGCGCCCGGACTTGCGGTCCCGCTCTGGGAGAGCGGCTTCCACCTCGCGATGGCGTTCGCGTTGTGGCGCCTGGAGCGGGCCGGCCGCTTCCGCTGGCAGCTGCTGAAACTCTACCTCCTCGCCTACGCGGCGTTCCGCTTCCTCGTCGAATTCGTCCGCACGGAGCCCCGGATCTGGGGCGGATTCACGGCCTATCAGTTCGGCGCGGTCTGTCTCGCGATCGTGATGGCCGCGCTCTGGGTGTGGGATGAGCAAGCGAAGCGCGCGCCCCAAGCGCAGGTTCCGCCGTAACTACAGCGCGGGCGCGGAGAGCTTCCTCAGCTCCTCGAGGCGCGCCGCGCGATCCCCCCGGTAGAAGAGGTTCATCGTTTCGAAGGGGATGAGGCGGAGGTCGTCGCTCACGATGTGGACGCAGGAGCGCTTGATCGCCCGGACGTCGAAGTCCCACGCGTCGATGAAGCGCATGACCAGCACGCGGAAGAGGTTCCGGTAGCCGAGCTCCGGGGCCATGATGCCCGGCAGGCAGCACAGGAGCTCCTTCAGCTCCCCCGCGGCGCCTTCCGGGGAACGGGCGGTGCTGAAGAGGCGGAGCATCCGGCCTTTGACGGCGTCGTCCTGCTCGTAGACGATCGTGTTCCGCGCGCCCTCCAGGAGGTCGCGGGGATTCACGTAGCGGGTCAGCGGGTGCACCTTCCCGGCCACCTTCAGCGCGTAGCCCATGACGAGGGCGTCCGGGTTGCAGGGCACCGGCAGGAGGTCTTCCTCGGTGAAGACGCCCGATTGGTCCAGGATCGCGCGGCGGGTCTCCGCCAGCGTCAGGCGATCCGTCGTGGGATCGTAGCCCTCCGTCCGGCCGGCGGCCTGCACCGGCTGGAACGTCACGCCGCGCACGCAGTCCTGCTCCAGCGCGAAGCGCACGATGTCGCCGATCTCGCCGTCGTTGAGGCCCTTCTGGAGGGTCACGACCAGCGTCGTGCTCAGGTTCAGTCGGTTGAGCCGTTCGAGGGCGCGACGCCGGACCTCGCTCAGGTCCTGTCCCCGGAGCTTGCGCAAGGGGTCGGAGCGCAGGGAGTCGAACTGGAGGTAGAGCTCGAAATTGGGGGCGTACGACGCCAGGCGTTCCGCGAAGCCTTCCTCCGAGGCGATGCGGAGCCCGTTCGTGTTGAGCATCAGGTGGCGGATCGGCTTGGTCTTGGCGCGGTCGAGGATGGCGAAGAAGTCGGGATGGATGGTGGGCTCGCCGCCGCTGATCTGGACGATGTCCGGCCGCCCCTCGTTCGCGACGATCGCGTCGAGCATGGCTTCGATTTCCGCGAGCGTGCGGTGGCGCCCCGCGCGCGGCGAGGACTCGGTGTAGCAGACGGGGCAGGCCAGGTTGCAGCGGTCGGTGACCTCCACCAGGGACACGCAGGAGTGCTGCTCGTGGTCCGGGCAGAGCCCGCAGTCGTAGGGGCAGCCGTAGATCGTCGGGGTGTTGAAGCGCAGGGGCCGTTCGCCCGGCTTGATCGTCTCGCGGCAGCGCTTGTAGTAGTCGATCTCCGTCGAGATCAGGACCTTCAAGGTGCCGTGGTCCGGGCAGCGCTTGAGCATGTAGACGCGCCCGTTCTCGAAGATGATCTTCGCCTCCACGCGCCGCAGGCAGGTGGGGCAGATGCTGAGCGTGAAGTCGAAGTAGGAGTAAGGGCGCTCAGGCATTGCCGGAAGCCGATCGTTGGGTCATCGGCGTCCCAGCGTACCATGGGAGCGGCTTTTTTGAACCTACCGAAACGGAATTACCGCTTCCGCCGGCGGCGCGCGGGACGGGCCGCCTTCGCCCGCGACGCGCGCGACGGGGCCTTCTTCTCCGCACGCACCCGGGGCGGAGTTTCCCGCAGCGGCTCCAGCGGCGAATTCGCCGGGCCGTTCAGCACCTCGCCCGTCGCGCTGAAGCGCGACCCGTGGCAGGGACAATCCCACGTCTTCTCGGTCCCGTTCCAGCCCACGATGCAGCCGAGGTGCGGGCAGACCGCCGACATGCAGTGCAGGCCGCCCCGCTCGTCGCGGTAGATCGCCTCCTTGCGGAGGCCCTTCCGGATCACCCGGCCCTCGCCCTTCGGGACCTCCCGCGCCGACCCCACGTCGCCGCGCGTCAGCCAGCGGCCGTACTGCGGCACGACGTTCACGTTCTCGGCCGCCATCTCGCCGAGGCCCTTCATGGCCCGGTCCGGCGCGTAAAGCTCCGCCCACGGGTTCTTGCGGCCCGCGATCAGGTCGCGCAGGATCATCCCGCCCAGCGTCCCGTGCGTCATCCCGTGGCCCGAGTCGCCGGTCACCACGTAGACGTTCTCGCCGATCTTCGGGTAGCGCCCGAGGAACGCCAGCCCGTCCGCGGGCTCCATCACCTGGCCCGACCAGCGCTGCAGCACGGCTCCCGCCTCGCGGACCCGCTCGCGCGCCCAGGCTTCGAGCCGACCGTAGCGCGCGTCGCCGTCCTCGTTGCCCGGCTGCCCGGTCTTGTGATCCTCGCCGCCCACGATCAGGAGCTCTCCCTTCCCGTCGCCCAACGACTGGAGGCGGACGTAGTGATACGGATCTCCCGTGTCCCAATAGAGCGCCTTGATGACGGAGTTCGCCGGCACGCGCAGCGCGATCGCGTAGGTCCGGTACGGGAACTGGCGGAGCGGGAAGCGGAAGCGGCTCACGATCGGGGCGTTCGTCGCCACGATCATCGAGCGCGCCGAGACCGCCCCCTTGGTGCGCACCGCGATCTTCACCACGTCGCCGACCTCGTAGTCCTCGACGTGCGTCCGCTCAAAGATGCGGCCGCCCTGGCGGACCACCGCCTCCGCCAGCCCCGCGAGGTACTTGAGCGGATGGAACTGGCCCTGGCCCGGGAACACCAGCGCCGGACCCAGGTCGTGGCGCCCCATCGTGGTGACCGCGGTGCGCTGCACCCCCTTGAAGCCGACGCGGCGGCACGCCTCGAACTCCCGGTCCAGGACGTCCGCCGACTCCCCGGGCGGCACGAAGAGCACGCCGGGCAGGCGCTCGTAGTCGCACTCGATGCGGTGACGGTCCACGATCTCCTCGATCTGGTCGATCGCGGCGGCGTGGCTCTGGTACGCCAGCCGCGCGCCGTCCTCGCCGTGGAGCTTGATCAGCCGGTCGAAGCGGTCGTCGAGCGCGCTCGCCAGGTGCGCCGTGGTCCGGCCCGTCTCGCCGCTGCCGATCACCCCGTCCTCGAGGACCGCGACCCGCAGGCCTTCCCGGGTCAGCAGGTAGGCCGCCGTCAGACCGGCGATGCCGGCTCCGATGACGGCGACGTCGACCTCGAGGTCTTCGTTCAAGAGCGGGAAGAGCGGCCGTTCGGCCGACGTCAACCAGGGGGTTTCGGACGCGCCGGAAGTGATGTCGGGCCGATCCATGGCGGGGCTCCTCCGAATGACTCAAGAGATTGAGCCATCCCGGGCCGCCCCGTTACGACGTGACCGCCCGCACCTCGGCCAGCCTGCGCTCGAAGTCCTCGTCGGCGATCACCGGGCGCGCGCCGTCCAGAGGGACCTGCTCCGCCAGCGTGATCCAGGACTTGCAGCCCGCGTAGGCGGGGAGCGCGTCGAGCAGCACGGGCGCGGGCAGCGCGTAGACCCTGACCAGCAGCGCGGTCACGCTCTCCTCCGACCAGCGCTGGAAACGTTCCGAGACGATCTCGTCCGACCAGATGTGACAGCCCCCGAGCGCGCGCAGCTTGTCGATCGACGTGATCTTCAGCCACGAGGAGACGACCGCGTAGAGCGAGATCGACACGCGGCCCGGAGACGGATCGACGCTCTCGGCCGCGAGCGCGTCGCGCCACTCGGGCACCACGCCCGTCGGCGCCTGGTGCAGGTAGGTGGGGAAGAGGAAGAACTGCCGGTCCGTGACCTCGAAGCCGCGCGGGCCTTCCGCGATTCCGCCCTTGCGCAGGATCAGGATCTGCCGGCCCTGGCCCAGCGCGCGGCAGACCACCGCCCACTCCTTGAACGCCCGGTTGTCCGATGACCTCATGGAAGAAGCATATCGTCGCGGCTCCGCGAAGGACAGGGTCAGTGGGGATACTCCGGCGGCAGCGGCGTCGGGACGTAGCCGCGGCCGCGGAAGAGCAGGAAGCGCAGCGGCTTGCCGCCCCGGAGCGGCACGACGAGCTCGCCCGCGGATTCGACGGAGCGGAACGACCGCGCCAGCGCGTCCCGGTCCTCGTGGCCCGCCTCGATCACGATCGCCGCGTCGCGGCCCGCCAGCGCCCGGGGGTCCGTCCAGAAGTTGTACTGCAACTCCTGCTGCCCGAGGACCGGCCGCCCGTAGACCTCGAAGGGCGCCTTCAGGTGAAAGGCGAGCTGGCTGGCGACGAAGTACTTCTTCCCGAGCCCCACGACGAAGTTCCCTGGCGGAAGCTCCGCCCGCAGTTCCCGGACCCGCGCCGCCACGACGTCCCATCCGTGCGTCGCAGAAAGCGGCGGGACCCGGGGCAGCAGGACCGCGCCGTGCACGCCGGCGAGCAGGACGATCGCCGCCATGACCCCGGCGATCCAGGGCGCCGCGCGACGGTAGGCGAACGCGACCGTGTCGCCGCCCTCCGCCATCAGGCCGGCCATCAGGACCGTCAGGCCCAGCCAGCAGGGCAGGGGCCAGAGGATGTGGATCGGCATCGTCCACGACAGCGCCATGAAGAACGCCATCATGGGCGCGAAGCACCAGAAGAGGTAGCGCTCCTCCGGACGGGCCGAGCGCGCGCCGCGCCTCGCCGCCACGATCGCCAGCGGCAGGGTCAGCGGGACCACCGCCCCCCACTGCGCGCCGACGTACTTCAGAAAGGCTTTCGGGTGGAACTCGTTCACGGAGCCGAAGCGCTCGACGGACTGGTAGCGGAACGACGCCCCGCCGTGACGGTAGTTCCACCAGAGCACGGGCGCGAAAAGGAGCAACGCCAGGACCGCGGCGAGATACGGCCAGGGCGTGGCGAGGTGACGCCGGTCGCGCCGGCTCGTCAGCAGATAGGCGAGGACCGAAACGCCGAAGAACACGATCGTGTACTTCGAGTTCAAGCCGAGCCCGAGCGCGACGCCGGCCTTGAGCCACGCGACGCCGCGGCCGGACTCCACGGCCTCCCAGACCCCCGTCATGGCCAGCGTCCAGAAGAAGAGCAGCGGCGAGTCGGGGTAGCCGGACGCCGACGTCACGTAGGTGACCGGCTGGATCGTGTGGAGCAGGACCGCCCAGAGGGCCGCCGGCTCGCCGTAGAACTTCCGCGCCATCCGGGCGAGCAGCAGCGTGGTGCCCGAGGCGAAGAAGAGCGGCGCGAGGCGGATCGCGAAGGCCGTGTCGCCGAAGACCAGGCGGGCGAGCGCGATCGGCCAGGCCACCATCCCGGGGTGGTCGAGGTAGCTCCAGTCGAGGTGCCGCGCGAAGTTCCAGTGGTAGGACTCTTCGGGCGTCGGCGGGAGCAGCGCCGCGAAGACCGCGCGCAGGAGCGTGACGGCGAGCAGCCAGCGCCCCCAGACGGGCAGGCGCTTCACGGGTCGTCCTCGGGCTCGGCGCCGAGGGCCTTCTTCGGACCGCGGTAGTTCCACGCGCTCCAGATCATGTAGCCCTCGTCCTCGCCGCGGCCCAGGAAGCGGACCCGCGGGACGATCACTTCCCGCGGCGGATCGACGCGCTCGAACGCGTCGGCGATGCTCTGGACGCGCTCCGGCTCCTGCCGGTAGTGTCGCGAGTCGTACACGATCACCGCGTTCTTGCCCAGGTGCTCGTCCTTCCGCCACCAGTTGGGGAAGTTCTTCGACGGGCGGCCCGCCGGCGTCAGCTCCCAGGCCTCCGAGGTCCGCAGGAGGTAGCCCATCTGGGATGCGAGATGGTACTCGTTGCAGACGATGAAGTCCGCCGGCTCCTTGCCGACCTCCCGGGCCAGCAGCGTCCAGCCGCGCCGCTGGGGCTCCGGGATCACGACCCCCAGGAGCGGCGACGCGAGATACGCCGCCGCCAGGGCCGCGAGCGAGCCGACCGTGAGGCGCCGGCCCCAGATCCCGCCGCGCAGGATCGGCGCCGACGCCAGGATCAGCACGGTCAGGTAGCCGTGAACGGGCCAGTGGCCCCGCACGGGCCGGCTGAAGATCACGAGGAAGAAGAACACCAGCATCGGCATGCCGAGCGCCGCGAGGAAGCGGTCGCGCCAGTCCGCCCGGCGCCAGCGCCACAGCGTCGCGCCGCCCGCGGCCCACGCGGCGACGCAGAGGACCGGCGTCAGCAGGCTCAGCTGGCTGATCGGAAAGCGCACGAGCTCCTTCGGCTTGAAGCCGCTCTCCTGGAGCCTCGAGACGCCCTGGTAGGCGAAGGACTGCCAGCCGTTCTGCGCGTTCCAGATCACGGTCGGCAGGAACGCGACGAGCGCGACCAGCACCGCCAGCCAGGGCTCTTTTCGCCGGAGCCAGCCGCGCTGATCGGGGCTGCAGAGGAGAAAGCCGAAGACGCCGAAGCCGAGAAAGACCGCGTGGTACTTCGAGTCCATCGCGAGCCCGAGGAAGAGGCCCGCGGCGTACCACCAGCGGGGCGAATCGCCCGAGAGCGCGTGGGCGAGCGCCCACACGGTGGCGCTCCAGAAGAGGAGGCAGGGCGCGTCGGGCGTCGCCTCGGCGCCGAACGCGACGAAGATCGGCACGAGGCCGGCCACGAAGGCGGCGAGGCGGCCGACCCGCTCGTCGTAGAGCCGCCGGGACGCGAGGAAGACGAACCCGATCGTGGCGGCGCCGCCCGCGATCATGACCGCGCGGACGCCGAGGGGGGAGTGGCCGAAGAGCGCCGTCGAGAGCCGGCCCATCCACGCGATCATGCCGGGGTAGTCGTAGTAGCCGAGCGCCGGACGCTGCGAGCAGACCCAGAGGTAGCTCTCCACCGACAGGAGGTCCATCTGCAACGTGAGGACGCAGCGGACGAGGGTGACGAAGAGGATCAGGCCCGCGACCTGAAGGGGGATCCGCGTCATCGCGGCTGCTCGCGCCAGAGCAGCAGGACGTCGTCCCGGCCCTCGAGACCGTACTTCCAGGTCCCCAGGGTCTCGTAGGGCGCCGGAATCGTGTCGAGCTTCTGACGGGGCACGAGGATGTAGCGGGAGTGATGCGCCAGCGCCTCGTCCCGCACGAGGCGGCGGGGCCAGTAGAACTCGAGGCTGTAGCCCCGGACGGGCGGGATGAGGACCGGCGCCTGCCCGGCCGGCAGCTCGGAGGCCACGGCCGCGACGAAGGGACGCGTGCGGTTGAACTCCGCCTCCAGGCGGTCCCCGACGCCGAAGCGGAACGCGATGACCAGGACGCCCAGGACGCAGGACCAGGCGACCCGGGCTCCCGAGGTCGACGCCTGGATCAGGCGGGCGGCGGCCATCAACAGGAAGAAGCAGCCGCCGGCGATCCAGACCTTATGGCGGGCCATCACCGGCGAAAAGCTCCCGTCGCGGATCGACGACACCATGGAGGGCGTCATGCTCACGATTCCCAGCGCGACGGCGCCGAGAACGATGAGGCTGCCGGCGATCATGGCCGAGCGCCGCAGGACGACGTCCGAGTCGCGGCGCAGCGCCCGCTCGGCGGCCAGCGCGATCATCACCGCGGCCGCCGGTTGGAGCGGGACCAGGTAGTACACCCGCTTGTTGGAGGCGATCTGGAAGAGCAGGAGGCCGAAGCCGAACCAGGCGAGGAGGTTGCGGCGCGCGACGCCGGACGCCGGATCCCGGACCCAGCCGACGAGGGTCGGCAGCAGCGGCAGCAGCGGCAGCACGGCGGCCAGCTGGACGCCCAGGTAATAGAACGGTTTCTTGGTGTGCGCCACGCCGATGCCTCGCGTCTGGCCCAGCGGCATGTAGAAGCTCTCGCTGAGCACGCAGGTCTCGAGGAACTCCTTGCCGCCGCGGAGGTATCCCGGCACGTACCAGAGGCAGGAAATCCCCAGGGCGACGCCGATCGTCACGAGGCCCGGCTTCCACCACGCCAGGGCGCGCCAGAAGCGGCCGCGATGCTCGAAGAGGGCGTCGCCGCCCACGGCCGCGACGGGCAGCGCCAGCCCGAGCGGCCCCTTCGTCAGCAGGGCGAATCCGAACGCGAGCCCCGCCAGCAGCGCCCCCTTCATGACGGGCACGCGGCCGAGCCGCGCCGCAAAGTGCGCGGTCAGGCCCGCCGTCAGGAAGAACGCGAGCGTCATGTCGACCATCGCGTCGCGCGCCGAGCCGATGAAGAGGACGTTCGACGCCAGGGCCACGACCGCGATCCGGGCCGCGCGGGGCGGACCGTAGAGTCGCGTGAGTATCCAGACCATGACGAGCGTCGCGATGCCCATGAAGACCGAGACCAGGCGCAGCGTCCACTCGTTGATCCCGAAGAGCTCCCCGAGCAGCGCCGCCATGCCGTAGTAGGCGAGCGGCTTCTCGCAGAGGTAGCCGTCGGGCGTCCGGGGGAGGAGCCAGTGGCCGTCCTCGACCATGTCCCGGACGATGACGGCGCTGCGGGACTCGTCGGTGAGGCTCAGCTCGACGCGGCCCAGGTTCCAACAAAAGAGAAGGGCCAGGAAGCCGATCAGCAGCCAGCCGTCCTTGTCCGGGGCCAGCGACTTCGGCGGCGGGGCCTTCGGGGCGTCAGGGGCGTCCATGGATGCCCCGCATCATAACTTCCGGAGCCCGCTTTCCCCACCCGGATTCGCCTCCCCCCCCCCGGGGGGGGGGCCCCCCTGGCTCCGGGCTCCGGGATTCACATTCCAATTCCCAGGGGGCCTCAGTAGAATCATCCACTTCCATGAACCAGTCGATCCCCTTCGGGCGGGGCCTGGCCCTGATCCTGATCCTCGACGCCGCGCTCCTCTTCTCGGTGATCGGCCGGGCGCCGCTGTCGCGCATCGACGAGGGGCAGATCGCCGAAGTAGCCCGCGAGATGGTGACCGGCCGGGACTGGCTCACGCCCCGCATCGGCGGCGTCACCTTCCCCGCCTACCCGCCGCTCGCCTACTGGCTGCTGGCGGCGTCGGGCTCCTGCTTCGGGTTCAACGAGTTCGCGATGCGGCTGCCGACGGCGCTCGCGGGGCTGGCCCTGATCGCCGTGACCGCCCAGATCGCGCGCCGCCTGGGGGGCGACGTCGCGGGCCTCACGGTCGCGGGCATGCTCGCCACGCTGCCGGCATTCTTCGTCCAGAGCGGCGTCTGCCGCGCGGACATCCTCACGATGGCCTTCGCGACGGCGGCCTTCGACCGTTTCCTGGCGTGGGCCGAGGGCCAGAAGAGAACCCGCGACCTGGCCCTCATGTACCTCTTCACCGCGCTGGGCATCCTCACCAAGGGACCGCTGACCGTGGCGATGCTGGGCCTCGGCGGTCTCGCGTGGTTCCTGCTGCGCCGCCAGTGGAAGCTCCTGCTGGCGATGAAGTTCTGGATCGGGATCCCGATGGTGCTCCTGATCGTCCTCCCGTGGTACCTCGCGATGTACAAGATCAACGGCTGGGCGTTCATCAACGAGAACCTCTTCCTCGAGAACCTCGACGCCTACACCCGCGGCTATCAGCAGAAGCGCGGGCGCTTCTTCTATTTCTCCCAGGTCCACTTCCTGCTGCCCTGGCTGCTCGTGCTCCCGCTCGGCTGGAAGGTACGGCGCTCCCCCGGGGTCGCGCTCTCGCTCGCCTGGTTCGCCCTGGTCGCCCTCTTCTTCACGGCCTCCTCGGCGAAGCGGGTCAACTACCTCGCCTACTGGTGTCCCTCGCTGGCCTTGTCGGCGGGGACGATCTTCGCCGCGGTCTGCGCGGAGGCGCCGCAGCTGCCGAAGCGCGGCTTCCTCGCCCTGGGGGCTCTCGCGGTGGCGGGCGGCGGGGTGGTGGCGGCGCTGCCGGCGGGCGTCTGGACCGGCGACAACGTCAGCAAGATCGCCGACCGGCTCCCCGTGATCGGGCTGGTCGCGGCGCTCGCGGGCGCCGTCGTCGCGGGGCTCGCGTGGGGAAAG
>JADMIO012736528.1_pt1 | contig 16650 bp, 14 predicted proteins | sample 8958161 | NCBI WGS metagenome assembly JADMIO01 (sample SAMN16585339, study PRJNA669376) | soil metagenome | isolation source: Crop rotation soil | place: USA: Cullars Rotation, Alabama | collected 2011
GCCGCGACTTCAAGTCACGTGAATTCCAAGCTTCGGATCCCACTGTGCTGGAAAGGGTCCTCGAGCTCGACCTTCACCCACTGGATGCCGAGGCGATTCGCGAGCGGCGCGTAGATCTGCATCGTCTCGGCGGCGATGCGCTCCTGCTTCTCCGACGGCAGGTGCTCGAGCGAGCGCATGTTGTCGAGGCGGTCGCACAGCTTGACGAGGATGACGCGGATATCGCGCGCCATCGCGAGCAGCATCTTGCGGAAGTTCTCCGCCTGCTGTTCCTCGCGCGTCGAGTACGGCAGCTTGCCGAGCTTCGTCACGCCATCGACGAGGAACGCGATCTCTTTTCCGAAAATCTCGCCGAGCTGATCGACGGTCGCGCTGGTGTCCTCGACGCAGTCGTGCAAGAGCCCCGCACAGACGGATGCGACGTCGAGCTTGAGCTCCGCGATGATCTGCGCGACCGCCAGCGGGTGCGTGACATACGGATCCCCGGACTTGCGCGTCTGGCCGTCGTGGGCGGCTGCGGCAAACTGGTAGGCCTTGCGGACGAGCGGGATGTCCGCTGCCGGGTAGTACCCTGCGACTTCAGAGAGGATTTGCTCTAGTTGGTGCATCTCGGGGGATCAGCCCGAGAATACCACTGCCTACTCCGAGGCGACGGTGTCGTGGAAGTTCCACGTGAAGTGGAAGGCTTCGCCGGGCCGACTGACCATCAGCTTGAACATTCGAACGTCCGCGTGGAAGAGGTCCCGTTGATAGAACACGAAGTCGGCCTTGCCCCGATAGACCGAAAGGGTTCCGAGGGTCTGGCGGCGGCGCCATCCGTCGTCGGCGTAGCCCACGGTATTGAAGCAGTTGCCGGTGGCATCGCGCCCGGCAGAGCTGCAGATCGAGGTCCGCTGCTCCCGATCCCACATGGTCGTCATGATCTTGACCTTGGGGTGCTCGATCGCCTCCGGCCGCCACCGGCGGCCCTTGTCATCGATCAGCTCGACATCCCAGGTCGAGAGGTCGGCCCACTCCTGCCACTTGTGATCGATCTGGACGTGAAAGCGCAGGCGATCGCGCGACACGATCGTGAAGCTCGCTTGATTCAGCAGCGGGTACTTGTTGTGACGCGCCGGCTTCGCGCGCTGCGTTTCGGCGCCGAGCATCGTGGTCGTCGCGTCTTGATCGTTGACCGCCTGCGGTGCGGTGAGCTCCATGTCGCCGGTGACGATCGTGATCTTCTCCGACTGACGAAGCGTCTCCGTCGGGTTCGCCATGGGGTTCGGTTGCGAGGCTTCGCCCTTGAACGTCCGCGTGCACGCACCGGTCCCCAGTAGCCCCACAACAATCACCGCCGGAAAGCCCCTCATAGACTCAGCGTGGCTCAAGCCGGCGATCGCGTCAATTCAATGATCGCATCGGCTCGAGCGTGGCGTGGGCGCATCAGGTGCGACCGGCGAGGGACACGGTTCAGCGTCCCACCAGCGCACGCGCGTGTGACTCCGGCCCGCCCGCGGCGTTGGCGGCGACGATCTTCGCGGCCTCGCTCAAGGGATACGGGACGTCCGGCCGGTCGACGGTCCCGTAGCGCCGGGTGAGGTAGATCGCCCGGAGAACCTCGTACGCGCGCTCGAGGTTGTCGTTGACGATCAAGTGCTGGTATTCGGCGAAGTGCTCCAGCTCCTCGCGCGCCTTGCCGAGCCGGCGAGCGACCACCTCGGGAGCATCGGTCGCCCGCGTGCGCAGCCGATTCTCGAGCGTGGTGAGGTCAGGTGGGAGGATGAAGATTTTGAGCGCATCGTTCGGCCATCGCGCCGACAGTGCCGCCCCGCCCTGCCAGTCGACGTCGAAGATCATGTCGTGGCCGCGCGCGAGGGCCGCTTCGATCGGCGCCGCCGCGGTGCCGTAGCGGTTCTGGTGCACGAACGCGTGCTCCGCGAACTCGCCACGCTCGACCATCTGCGCGAACGCGTCGACCGTGACGAAGTGATAGTCGCGTCCATCGGCCTCGCCCGTCCGCATCGGCCGCGTCGTGTACGAGACCGAGAATTCGAGGCCACCGGGCTGCCCCGGCTTGGCGCCGTGCTCCGCGAGCAGGCGGCGCGTGAGCGTGGTCTTCCCGGCACCCGACGGTGACGAGACGATGACCAGCACTCCGCGTTCGGACACGGACGCACTATAAACGGCCGCTACTCGACGTTCTGGACCTGTTCGCGGATTTTTTCGACCACCGCCTTGGCGTCGACGATCGCTGCGGTGATCTCGGCGAGCGTGGACTTGCTACCGATCGTGTTGAGCTCGCGCCCGATTTCCTGGACCAGGAAGTCGAGCCGGCGACCGGCGGCGCCCGGCTTGGCGATCAGCCCGCGCGCCTGGTCGAGGTGTGAGGCCAGCCGGACCAGCTCCTCGGTGATGTCCGCACGATCGGCGAGCATCGCGATCTCCTGCGCGAGCCGCGCGGGATCGACGTTGTCGTCCAGCAGCTTGCGCACCCGCTCCTGCAATCGCTTCGCGACCTGCTGCGGCACGCCCGCGGCGAGCGTCGCGATGCTCGCGCGCAGCGCATCGAGCTCGGCCAGCCGCGACGTCAGCTCCGCCGCGAGCGCGGCCCCCTCCGCGATCCGCATGGTCTCGAGCTGCGCGAGCGCTCCGTCGAGCGCCGCCACCACTGCGGGTTGCTCGTCTCCGACCTCCGCGCCCTGCCCCTGCACCACCACTCCGGGCTGTGCGAGCACCAGCGCGAGATCCGGCCCCGCCAGCCCGAGGCGCTGCGCGGTGGCGACCAGCAGGTCGTGTGCGGCCTTCGCGGCGTCGCCATCGATCCGCATGCTCGCCGCGCCTTCACGCTCGACGTGCACCGACACCGTGACCGCACCGCGCTCGAGCGCCGCGCGCACCTTGGTCGAGATCGCCTCTTCGATCGCCGGCGCGAGCGACCCGCGCAGCTTGAGATCGAGGAAGCGATGGTTGACGGCGCGAACGTCGACCGTCGCCCGCGTTCCGCCCTGCGCGGCCATCCCGCGGCCGTATCCGGTCATGCTCCGCACGGCGCTTGATAACACGCGAACGCGATCGCGTGACGGATGTCTGGTGGTCGCCGTCCTCGAGTTTCATGAGGCACGTCGCAGTCACCGTGTTGCTCTCCGGGTGCTCGATCGGAGCGATCGCGTTCCGTCCCAAAGCGGCTTCGACACGGGAGGAAACATGTTCGGAGTCCATCGTTCCCCTGACCGCCGATGTCGTGGTCGGGTCGCTGGCGGGTGCGATTGGAGTGCCGCGGGTGACGAACGCGACGGGTGACGGTGTCGAGACGATCATCGTTGGCGTACCTGCGTTGATCGTCGCGGGCGTCGCGTTCGTGTCGGCCGCGATCGGATACGGGACTGTCTCCCAATGTCGAGCACGTCGAGCGAGGGCCGTGCCATCGAACGTAGAACGCGACTGCATCGCGCGGCGCATGACGGTGTTCGATGAAGCGGTGCTCGAAGCCGATGTAGCAAGCCGATCTCATCTCCTGAAATCGAGCATCTGCGGCCAGCGATCAGAAACGCCGGGCGTCGCGAACGATCTCGCGTGGGTTGCGTTCGGAATCGAAACTGCGTTTGAAAGCACACGGGATTCGACCCCCACCCGTACCGGAGCTCGACTGGATGCGGGTCTACACCTGACCGGTCCCTTGTGGGCGAACACAACCCTCGTCTCCGGAACGTCTTCCCAGATCGGGGCCGGCGGCAACGCAGGTCCAGGGAGCGACAGCGGACCCTTTGTTCTCGCCGGCGGTGGCGTTCAAGCCCGGCATTGCGGCGGGCTGTCGTGTGTCATGGGATCGGTGGGTGGCGCGTATTTCCATCGGACGGTCGAGCTCGGCGAGCTCGGCAACACTTTCATCCGGGAAAATGGCGTTCTCGTGAAAGCCGGGGTCGGTGTCGGGATCGGTAGCGATGAGTGGCAGCTCCAACTCGCGCTCGAGGGTTACCAGCGCTACTCCACCGTCGCGCGCGATGGTTGGGATCAGGGCCAAGGAGTGGGGTTCACCACATCGCTGGCCTATCGGTTTCGAACCACCGCGAAAGGAAAGCCTGAACCGGCAGCGAACCTCGATGAAGCCTGGAAGCTCGTGGTTGAAGCCGCACTCGCCGCCCCGAGCGACTGTTCGATCGTGATCCGCGCGGCGCCCCGGATCGATCAGCTGGATCCGGCCCTTCTTCTTCGTACGTTACTTCGCGACGTCCCGTCCGCACGCTGCCTCGCCGACGAAGCTATGGCCGCCGTCGAGACCGCGAAGTGGAGCCAAGACCGCGGGGCCATCGCGGTGGCACATGCGGCATGCGACGCACTCCGGGTTCGCGCCAAGCTGGCCTCCGGAGCCGTCCCCGACATGCGACTCGCAGAGCGCCTCGATAAGGCCTTACCCCGGTGCGAGGTCGAGCATTTCGCTTCTCGCGAGATCTGCGAGACGCAGCGAGTCGTGCGACTCGAGCAAGCGAACGCGGCCACCGCCGATCGGGCCAAGCTTCTCGCGCGCGTACCCCGTTGCCACGCATTCACGTCGGGGACCATCGGCGCGAGAGACCGAGTGTGGGATCTCGCGATCGAAGCCGCGATCAAGGCGGCGCACGGCGACTGCCGGCCGATCCTCGATGCCGAGGCAGTCATCAAGACCGGTGACCTGCAGTTGTATGCGCTCGTGTACGGTCATCCGCAGATCACGAGTTGTGTGCAGAAAGAGGCGGCTCGCCAGCAGCAGATGACGGACTGCGCGAAGAGCCGCGCGGGAGCGCTGCGCGCGGCGCAGGAGATCAAGAATCTGTCGCAGCGAGGCGAGGCATTGCGGCGGATCCTGCAATGCATGCCGAAGGAGTAGGGGTCATGGAGGCGAACACCTCGTGAGGATGCGGTACACGTAACGCGTGTCGCGGTTCGCGGTCGTCATCGTGATCGGTCTTGTCGGATGCGACAAGCGACCGACGCCCCCGCCGATCCGGTTCCTCCACACGTTCAACGCGGCGGAGACCGAGCTGTTCAACACGGCGATGTCGGAGCGCTCGCTCGCCGTCGAGTCGTCGATCGTGCCGTTCGCGCGCGGCCAGCAGGTGATCGGCGAGATCCTGCGCGCCGGCAACAACTGCCCCGACCTGATCCGCATCGACGCGACGTGGCTGCCCGGTCTGCGCGCCGAGCTCGCGCCGGTGCCGCCCGAGCTTGCCGGGCTCGACTGGTCGCCCGATGCGGCCGCACTCGTCGCGACGCCCGGCGATCCGACGCAGAAGGCGGTGCCGCAGACGATCGACGGTTTGGTGGTCGTGCGCGATCGGTCGCGACCCGCGCCCGCGAGCCCGTCGATCGAGGATCTGATCGCCGCAGCGCGCGCCGCGCGATCGCAAACCGGGCGCACCGGGTATCCGCTCGGCTTGCGGGTCGATGGCTACTGGCTCGTGCCGTGGTTGCGGTCCGAGGGCGTCGAGCTCGCGATCGCACCGACCGAGAAGTCGGGGATCGAATCCGACGGCGCGGTCAAAGCGATGACGCGATTCGCGGCGCTGTTCGGCGACATCGCCGCGCCGCCGCCGCCCGCCGGCAGCGAGACGCCCGACGAGCTGCGCCGCTGGAACGCGGGCGAGCTCGCGTACTGGGTGACCGGCCCGTGGGCGCTCGGCGCGATCGCCGATCGCGATCGACTCGCGGTCAGCGCGCTCGCGCACGCGCCACGCGGCGGGCAGCTGCTGGTCGTGCCGCGGTGCGCGAAGCGGCCGGCCGAGGGCTGGAAGCTGGCCGCGGAGCTGACCGCGGTGCCGACGCTGGTGAAGTTCTCGGAGGCGTTCGGCACGGTACCGACGCGCAAATCGGCACTCGCGGCCGCGCCGGCGCTGGCGCGCGCCTTGGCCAACGCCCTCGCCTCCTCGTCGCCGCTGCCGCGCGATCAACGCACCCCGCTGCTGTTCGACGACTTGAACCCCGCGCTGACCGCCGTGATCGCACACGACGCGACGCCCGACGAGGCGATCGTCGGGGTGCGCCGCGGCTGGCAGCGGCTGGCGAACGCGAGGAAGTCGCCATGACTCGCGACGAGACGCAGACCGAACCGGCGACGACCTCGGGCGCGCCGTCGCTGCGCTGGCGCGTGCTGCTCGTGATCGTGCTGGCGGCGATCGTGCCGACCGTGATCGTCGGCGTGCTCGCGATCGTGCGCGCGCGGGGCGACGTCGAGCGCGAAGTGAATCGCGGCGCGCTGGCCCACATCCGCGCGCTGGGCGCGGCGCTCGACGGCACGCTGCAAGATGCGCGACGAACGGTCGAGCTCGCGGCCGCGACGTGGGCCGACGATCCGGACGATCCGAAAAAGACCGAGCTGCTCGCGCGCCGGCTCAGGCGCGACGTGCCGATCGTGTCGACGCTGTCGATCCTCGACGTCGAGGGCGAGTTGCGCCACGGCGATCCGGTGCCGAAAGGCGTCGACGTTGGCTCGCATAGCTTCGGCGGGTACATCGGCGATGCCGCCCATGTCGGCGGGCGCACCGTCGTGCACCTCGTCGTCCAGGCGCGTAGTCGAACCGGCGAGCTCAAGGGCGTGTTCGCGGCGAGCCTCGATCTCGAGTTCGTGCGCGACATCATCGCGTCCGCGCGGCTCGGCGCCGGGGCCCGCGTGATCGTCGTCGACGGTGCGGGCGTGCCCGTCGCCTCGTCCAGCGGGATCGGTGTCGGCGGCGCGGACAGCGGCAGCGGCGGGCGCACCGGCGACGAGCGTGCCTCGCTCGCGGGCAGCGACCCCGCGGTCGATCGCGCGCTCGCGTCGAGCGTCGAGGGCACGTTGACCGCCAAGGGCTGGGTGAGCGCGTATCGCAACCTGTCGAGCTATCAGTCGCTGCGCGGCGTGCGCTGGGCGATCCTGCACCAGCAGCCGGTGCACGAGGCGTACGCGCTGGCGCGCAGCACCACCCGCGACACGTTGATCATCGGTGGTGCGGCGCTCGCCCTCGCCCTCGCGCTCGGCGTGTTCTTCGCGACCCGGCTGACCCGCCCGCTCGCGGCGCTCGCGCATCGGGCGGATGCGATCGCGGCGGGCAATGTCGATGCCGGTGCGCCGGTGGCTGGTCCCGGCGAGATCGGCGTGCTGGGGCAACGCATCGACGAGATGGCGAAACGGATCGCCGAGCGCAGCGAGCTGCAGACGGCGCTCGCGCGCGGCGATCGGCTGGCGTCGGTCGGTGTGATGTCGGCGCAGGTCGCGCACGAGATCAACAATCCGCTGACGACCGTGCTCGGCTACGCGAAGCTGCTGCAGGAGGACAAGGCCGACGGGCATCCCGACCGTGCGGCGCTCGAGATGATCGCGAGCGAGGCCGAGCGCATGAAGACGATCGTGGGCAGCCTGCTCGAGTACGCGCGCACGCCGCGTGCGAGCGAGCGCGTGATGACGCCGGCGGCCGGCGTGAAGCTGCACGAGTTCGCGTGCGAGCCCGCCGCGGTCGTGCGGCACGTCGGTGCGCTGCTCGGGCCGCAGCTCAAGAAAGCGCGGGCGACGCTGACCAGCGAGATCGGGTCGACGACCTCGGTCGCGATCGAGGCGCACGCGCTGCAGCAGGTGCTGGTCAACCTCGTGCAGAACGCCGCGCAGGCGATGACCGAGGCGAAGACGGAGTACGGCACGACGACCGGCGGCGTGATCACGATCGGCGTCAAGCCGGCGCCCGGCGGCATCGCCACGCTGATCACGGTCGCCGACGACGGCCCCGGCGTGCCGGCGAAGGATCGCGCGAAGGTGTTCGATCCGTTCTTCACTACGAAGGCGGCTGGGGTCGGCACCGGGCTCGGTCTGGCGGTGTGCAAGCACCTGATCGCCACGGCCGGCGGCTCGATCGAGGTCGGCGATGGCCCGGGCGGTCGTGGCGCCGAGTTCCGCGTCGTGATACCGAATGCAACGTGAGTAGCATTCTCGTCGTCGACGACGAACGCGGCATTCGCTCGCTGTGCAGCGAGGTGCTCGGCCGCAGCGGCTACGAGGTCGAAGCCGTCGACTGCGCGGCGGGTGCGCTCGCCGCCGTGTCGCGCAAGAAGTTCGATCTGATCCTGTGCGACATCAACCTGCCGGATCAGGACGGCGTGTCGATCTTGCCGCGCCTGCTGGTCGGCGAGCAGCCGCCGGCGGTGCTGCTGATCACCGCGTACCCGTCGATCGATACCGCCGTGCGAGGCATGAAGCTCGGCGCGCGCGATTACATCGGCAAGCCCTTCTCCCCCGACGAGCTACGGCTGGTCGTTCGCCGCGCCCTCGATGAAGACGAGCTGCGTCGCGCCCACGGCGAGCTGACGAAACGCCTGGCCTACGGCTCGATGCTCGGCGAATCGCCGCCGATGCTGGCGATGCGGGCCACGATCGACAAGGTCGCGCAGTCGGACGCGACCGTGCTGATCTCCGGCGAGTCCGGCACCGGCAAGGAGCTGGTCGCACGCGCGCTCCACTTCGCGGGCCGGCGCGCCGGTCGCGCGTTCATGCCGGTCAACTGTGGTGCGCTCGTCGGCACGTTGCTCGATAGCGAGCTGTTCGGCCACGTGCGCGGCGCGTTCACCGGCGCGGACACCGCGAAGCGCGGTCTGTTCCTCGCCGCCGACGGTGGCACGTTGTTTCTCGACGAGATCGGCGAGCTCCCACTCGAGCTCCAGCCGAAGCTGCTGCGCGCCCTGCAGGATGGCGAGGTCAAGCCGGTCGGCGGCACGTCGTCGATCCGCGTCGATGCGCGCGTGGTCGCGGCGACCAATCGCACCCTCACGGAGTCGGTCAAGAACGGCGTGTTTCGCGAGGACCTCTACTACCGCCTCGCCGTGATCACGATCGAGGTGCCCGCGTTGCGCCAGCGGCCCGGCGATATCCCGCTGCTCGCACGCCACTTCGCCGAGCAAGCCGCGCTGCGCGCCGAGCGCGGTCGCCTCCACCTCACCGACGCGGCCGTCGCGCATCTCGCGGCCCAGCCGTGGCCGGGCAACGTGCGCGAGCTCGAGAACACGATCGAGCGCGCGGTGATCCTCGCGAGCGGCGACGTGCTCGACGTTGCCGATGTCTCCGCACTCGGCCGCCCGACGACCACCATGACCTCCGGGCTTACGACGTTCACCGGCGATCACGTGCCGACGCTCGACGAGCTCGAGCGCACGCACATCCTCAAGGTCCTCGAGCTCTGCGAGGGCCAGAAGACGAAGGCAGCATCGATGCTCGGCATCAACCGCACGACGCTGTGGAAGAAGCTGCGCCAGTACGGCATCGAAGGCGACTGAGTTAGGCTGCCCGGCGGTGCACCTCCCGCTCTACGTCAAGGTCCTGATCGGGCTCGTGCTCGGCGCCATCACCGGCGTCGTGTTCGGCACGGACCCGATCATCTGCGACGCGACCACGGAGCACCTCGGTGCGCTCGGCCTGCTCGTCATTCGCATCTTGAAGATGCTCGCCGTGCCGCTCGTGTTGTTCGCGATCCTCGATGCGATCGCGCGTACGGACGTGTCGCTGCGGATGGGCGGCCGCCTGATCGTGATCTGCATCCTCAACGTGGCCGTCGCGTTCACGATCGGGCTCACGCTGATGAACGTGATCGAGCCCGGCCGGGCCCTCCAGGGACACCTCGGCGAGATCACGGGGACGACCGGGCTGATCGCACCGAAGGAAGCACCGGCCGGCACGACGCTGACGCCGCTCGAGAACATCGAGAAGTGGATCCCCGAGAGCGCGGTGCAGCCGTTCTCCGAAAACAACGTGATCGCGGTCGTGCTGTTCGCGATCTTGATCGGCGCCGCGATCCGCCGCGTGATGCGCGATCCGGCCAAGGCCGAGTCGATGGGCGTGGTGGTGCGCTTCATCGAGGGCGCGTGCGCGGTGGTGATGCAGTGCCTGATGTGGGTGATCGAGATCGTGCCGTTCGCGGTGTTCGGCATCGTCGCGCATGTCGTCGGCAAGGCCGGGCTCGGTGCGTTCGCCGCGATGTGGACGTTCCTCGCGGTGATCCTGGCCGGCTTCACGCTCCACGCGTTCGGCTACTACGTGGTGATGGCGTGGTTCGTCGGTCGCAAGCCGCCGCGCGTGTACCTCGGCAAGGGCCTCGACGCGATCATCACCGCGCTCTCGACGAACTCGAGCCTCGCCACCGTGCCGGTCACGCTGAAGAGCCTCGAGTCGATGGGCGTCTCGCAGGAGTCATCGCGGCTCGCGGCGCTGATCGGCACGAACCTCAACAACGACGGCATCACGCTCTACGAGGCGATGGCCGCGCTGTTCCTCGCGCAGGCGCTCGGCTTCGACCTCCCGCTGTCGGCACAGCTCACGATCATGGCCGCCTCGATGATGGCCGGCATCGGCATCGCGGGCATTCCCGAGGCCGGGCTGATCGTTCTGCCACTCGTGCTCGGCTCGGCGGGCTTGCCGGAGAAGACGGTGGCGGCGCTGCTGCCGCTGGTGTTCACGGTCGACTGGATCCTCGCGCGGTGCCGCAGCGTCGTGAACGTGATGTCCGACATGCTGGTCGCGATCCTGCTCGAGCGCTGGCGCGGTCGGGACAAACCCGCGTGACCGAGAACGGCGAGATCGAGTCCGAAGAGCCCGACGAGGAAGATCTCGCCGGCGAGGTGCACCGGCTCACGACCGAGACGTCGCACATGGGCGAGCGGGTCGACGCCGTCGTCGCCGATCTGACGCCGATGTCGCGCGCGACGGTGCAGCGGCTGATCGAGGACGGCCGCGTGCGGCTCAACGGTGTCGTGGTCGCGAAGCCGAACCAGCGCATCAAGGCGATCGCCGCGATCGAGGTGATCGTGCCCGTGCCCGAGCCGATCGAGCTCGTCGCGGAGGACATCCCGCTCGTCGTCCTGTTCGAGGACAAGGACCTGATCATCATCGACAAGCCGGCCGGGCTCGTCGTCCATCCGGCGCCCGGTCATCCGCGCGGCACGCTCGTCAATGCGATCCTGTTTCACTGCAAGGACCTCGGCGGCATCGGCGGCGAGCTCCGGCCCGGCATCGTGCACCGGCTCGACAAGGACACGAGCGGCGTGATGGTCGTCGCGAAGACCGAGGCCGCACATGCGGGGCTGACCGCGCAGTTCGCGGCGAAGTCACGCGGCGAGCCCGGCGGCATCCTCCGCGAGTATCTCGGCATCGCCGCGCCACCGCCGAACGGCGCGAAGGGCACGCTGCGCACCTTTCACGGCCGTCATCCGACGGATCGCAAGAAGTTCTCCACCCGCGTGATGTGGGGCAAGTCGGCGGTGACGCACTGGGAGCGCGTCGAGGAGCTGCCCGGTGCGGCGCTCGTGAAGTTCCGGCTCGAGACCGGTCGCACGCACCAGATCCGCGTGCACGCCGCCGATCACGGATGGCCGCTGCTCGGCGATCAGCTCTACGGCCACGCGCCGAAACCATTCGTGGAGATCGCGGCGCGACTCGGACGCCAGGCGCTCCATGCCGCGCTGCTCGAGCTCGATCACCCGGTGACGGGGGAGCGCATTCGCACGACGTCGCCGCTGCCGGCGGATTTTCAGGCGGCGCTCGACGCGCTCCGCGCTACCAGATCTTCGACTTGACGTGACCCTTGGACTTCACGAGCACGTCGACGATCGCGCGCTCGTAGATGTGCTGGCCGAAGATGTCCTCGGTGACGCGGCTCTTGAACAGCTCGCGACCCTCGTTGATCTCGTCCGACATCACGTCGAAGAGGTTGTCGTTGGCGATGCCTTCGAGAATTTTGGGCTCGTGATAGAGCGTGAGGTCAGAGGCGATCGCGCGCGCCAGCTGGCGTGCACGCTTGGGGTTATCGATCAGGGTCGCCATTTACCCGATATTAGGGATGTTCCGTGTCGTCGTCCAGCGACGGGCGCGCCGCGCGGAAGCGCGCGAGGTAGGTTTGCTTGACGCGCTCGGCGTCCAGCCCGAGCGCGCGGGCGTACTCTGCGAGAAAGCCCCGCACGTAGACCGCGGCCGGCAGCTTGCCGAACACCTCGCCCTCGAGCGCCTGCAGGTACGCCATGCCGATCTTCGAGCGCTCGGCGATCTCGCGTAGCTCGACGCCGACCGCTTCGCGGATCTGGCGGAGCAGCGGGCCGGTGAACTCGGTGAGCGGGGAGAGATCTGGCATCGGCGGACGCACGGCGAGCGTCGCGGGATCGTCGACCTTCGCCCGCGCGGTCGCCGCGCCCGCGACCGCACCCGTCGACGACGGTGGATGCTCGACCGGCATGGGGACGCCGTCGGGGAACAGCTCCATGTCGTAGTCCTTGCGCTTCGCCGCGTCCATCAGGGTCGTGTAGGCGAGATCGAGCCGGCGGTGCACGGCCTCGAGGCTCGCCGGATCGTAGAGGCCGCTGATCGCGATCGACTCGGCGCCGTAGATATCGCGGATGCGGCGGTTGGCACGGCGAATGTCCTCGAAGCTCGCGGTCGGCGGCACCTCGAGGAGCTCGTAGTGCGAATCGGACGGCAGCACCTCGCCGTCGGTGCTCGGCGGCCGCACCGCGAGCAGGCCACGCGCGACGCGCTCGAAGCACTTCGCGATGCGCGTCTCCGGGTGCTCGATCAGGAGCGGCCGGCGGCGCCGCGTGGATGCCCACACGGCCTCGTCGTACTCGAGGTGGCCGAGGTAGCGGATGGGAGCACCGAGCCGGCGACGCACGACCGACGCGACGGCGCGACCGAGCTCCATGTCCGACTTGCTGCGGGCGGAGTTGATGACCAGATGCGGCGCGAAGCTGAGGATCGCGTCGTGCAGGTCTTCGACCTCGGGCGTCTGGTCCTCGACGGCCGCGAGATAGATCTCGAGCGCGCTCGGCGTGCCTTGCTCGTAGTCCATCGAGTGCTGCGGGTCGCCGACATGCGCGACCAGGTGCGAAAGCCCGCGGCGATCGAGGTGCGCGAGGAACGCGGCCTTGACGAAGCGATGCATGAGCTCGATCGACGTCGGATCGGGCACCGCGACGAGCAAGCCGATGTCGGCCTCGAGGAACAGCTCGAGCGTCGGTCGTGCGAGGCCCGGACCGAGATCGACGACGACCCAGTCCGCGGCGAGCCTGCGGATCTGGGCGGCGAAGGCGCGCGTGCGCTCGGGGCCGGGTTCCGCGAGCCACGGCGGATCGTAGATGCCGCCGATCAGGCGCACACCGGGCACGTGCGTCGCGACCGCGAGCTCCGCGAGGGCGGGCCCGTTGGGCGCGAAGCATTCGGCCAGCGAACGCGCGGGCCGCGGCACGCCGGCGAAGATGTGAAGGTTCGCGGCGCCGAACGAGGCGTCGACGAGCACGACCCGCTTGCCGAGCGTTGCGAGGAAGATCCCGACGTTGGCGGCGACCAGGCTCTTGCCCACCCCGCCCTTGCCGCCCCCGATCGCGACGACGCGTGGCCCCGCCTGCCCTGTGGTCGTCATCGGCGGCAGATAACCGCGAGCATGGCCTGACGGTCAAGCCGCCGCGGACATCACGGGTTTGGTATCGTGGTGGGATGCGGGGCTCTGTGCTGTTGCTGCGCCTCGTACTGCTCCCGATCGCGGCGTGCAGCTTCGACCCGGCTCGAGTCGGCGGTGACTCGCCCGGTGGCGATGGCTCGACCAACGGCGACGATGCGAGCGATTCCGATGGGGCGCTCGGTCCCCTCGATGTCGCGCACGTCGGGCCGACCGACGAGGCGATGCTCGCGAGCACGGCCGACATCGTGATCGGCGCCAACACGACGTTCGACACCACGACCGGACTGGCGACACCGGCGATCGCCGGCGGCGTCGTCCTCGCCGACCAGGAAGGCGGCGGCCGCGCGCTCGCGATCATCCACGCGCGGCGGATCGAGATCGCCGCGGGTGTCACGCTGCGCGCGCAGGGCGATCGCGCGCTCGTGCTCGTCGCGTCCGAGGAGATCGTGATCACCGGCGTGATCGATGTTTCGGCCACCGGTCTCGCGGCGGGCGCCGGCGGCTATCCGTCGCGCAGCGGACCGGGCGCGGGCGTCAACGCCACCGGCATCAACGGCTTCGACACCGGCGCTTCCGGCGCGGGCCACGGTGCACCGGGCGGCAGCGGCGGCAACGAATCCTCGATGCCGATCACCGGACCTGCGCCCGGCGCGGCCGTCAACACCGCGGAGCTGCCGCTCCTCGACGGCGGATCCGGCGGCGGCCGATCGACGCCGATTCCCTGTGGCGACGGCGGTGCAGGCGGCGGCGCGATCCAGCTCACCGCTCCACGGATCGCGATCGAAGGCGTGGTGGATGCCGGCGGCGGCGGTGGTCAGGGCGGCAACGAGTGCGTGATCAACGGCGTCAGCGATGCCAGCGGTGGATCGGGCGGCGGCGCCGGCGGCGCGATCTACGTGCAGTCGCGCGACGTGTCGGGGACCGGCTGGCTGGTCGCGAACGGCGGCGGCGGTGGTGGTGGTGGCTGCCGCACCTGTACCGATCGCAGCGGCGACGATGGCGCCGATGGCGCGCGCGACGACACGCCCGCGCCGGGTGGCGTGAGCCCGCTCGACGGCGGCACCGGTCAATGTCACGGCGGAGCGGGCGCGAGCACCGCGACCGCGGTCGCCGGCAATGCGGGCACCAACGCCGGCGGCGGCGGCGGTGGCCCCGGCCGCATCTTCGTCACGACCACCACGCTGGCGCCCTCGGTGCGCTCGAGTCCGACGCTCGCTCGCTAGGGTTCGCTAGGGTGCCGAGAGCTCGGCGATCTCGTCCACCGCGAGCGCGCGATCGAAGATGTGAACCTCGTCGATGCGCCCGGGCCAGAACACCTTCGCCGTACCGTCGTCCTCGTCGGCACCGATCGTCACGTCGTGACCGTCGAACAGGATGGTCTCGCTGAAGCTCGCCGACACCGCGCGAATGCCGTCGAGGTACAGCACCATCTCCGAGCCGTCCCAGATCTGCATCATGTGGCTCCAGCGTCCGAGGAGGTTGCTGCCCACCGTGCACCGCAGCGCCGGGCCGGATTCCTGGAACCACTCCATGCACGTTCCATCCGTGTTGAGGAACAGATTGAACGAGTTCTCGATCCCGCCCTCGTACGTCTTGCCGACCGCGACATGGCTATCGACGGCCATGTCGAGGAAGACCCACGCGGCGACCGTGAACGACTGCGGGTTGTGAAAGCTCGGATGGTCCGTGATCCGCAGCAGCTGGGTCGCGCCGTCGAACTGGAGTGCGTTGCCACGCTTGCCTGGTGCGATCGTCGGGCAGGTCGTATCGACGATGCAGTGCGCGTCGCGACCGTGTGCGGACGTGTCTAACACCGTGCCGTCGGCTGGGTCGTCGTCCATCGTGTACCGCGCGACCAGCCCTGGAATCGCCGGTGTCGCGTCACCCGTGCGCGCGCTCGGGTCGAAGCCGAGCCGCCCGCAGCCGGCGATGAGGAGGAGGACACCGAACCGCACCTCCCGCCATCATCTCACGACGCCCGCACGGCCGCGGCAACATCGTCGAGCGCGCCGTCGGCGCTAGCTCGCAGCGCGACGTACGGCGTCTGCGGCGTCCTCGAGCTCGTCGTCTGCGATCGTGCGGACGTCGAGCCAGACCCTTCCCGCCTCGATCCGCGCGATCACCGGAATCGGTGCGGCGCGCAGGGCCCGCTCGAGCTCGTCGGCCGGTTTGCCCGACAGCGTGACCGCCCACGACGGCAACGCCGCGGTCGGCATGGCGCCGCCGCCGACGGCCGACGTGCAACGTTCGATCGACGTCGTGACGGTGGCGAGCGGGCCGATGTGCGTCGCGAGGCGATCGGCGAGTGCCCGCAGCGTGACCTCGTCGCGTCCGAGCATCCGCGTCGTCGGAATCTCGCCGAGCTGGTTCGCGCGATACAGCGCGAGCGTCGCGGCGAGCGCCGAGAGCGTCAGCTTGTCGGGCCGCAACGCGCGCATCAGCGGATGCGTGCGCGCCGCTTCGATCGCGGCCTTCGTGCCGACGGCGATGCCGGCCTGGGGACCGCCGAGCAGCTTGTCGCCCGAGAACGTCACCAGATCCGCGCCGCTCGCCACCGCCTCGGCGACGGTCGGCTCGTCGGGCAAGCCCCACGCTCGCTGCGTCGCACGATCGACGAGCGCACCGGAACCGAGGTCGATCATCGTCCGGAGATTTCGGGCCCGCGCGATCGCGACGAGCTGCTCGGCCGAGACCTCGGTGGTGAACCCGACGATCGCGAAGTTCGAGCGGTGAACCTTGAGCAGCAAGCCGGTGCGCTCGGTGATCGCGGTCTCGTAGTCCTTCGCATGCGTCTTGTTCGTCGTCCCGACCTCGACCATCACGCCCCGGGAGAGCTTGAGGATCTCGGGCAGCCGAAAACTCCCGCCGATCTCGATCAGTTCGCCGCGCGATACGACGATCTCGCGGTCGGTCGCCAGTGCGGCAAGCCCGAGCACCGTCGCGGCCGCGTTGTTGTTGACGACGATCGCGTCATGCTCGTCGCCCCCGACGCCCGTCAGCTCGAGCAGCATCGCGCGCAGGTGATCGTGCCGCGATCCACGCTCGCCCTTGCCGAGGTCGTACTCGAGGTTCGAATAGCCGCGCGCAGCGTCGTCGATGGCGGCCCGCGCAGCCGCCGCGAGCGGAGCCCGCCCGAGGTTGGTGTGCAGGACGACGCCGGTGGCGTTGATCACGCGGCGCAGCGCGGGTCCGGCGAGCGCGCGCGCCGCGGCGCCGACCACGGCCGGATCGATCG
>JADMIO011837182.1_pt1 | contig 16649 bp, 14 predicted proteins | sample 8958161 | NCBI WGS metagenome assembly JADMIO01 (sample SAMN16585339, study PRJNA669376) | soil metagenome | isolation source: Crop rotation soil | place: USA: Cullars Rotation, Alabama | collected 2011
GATCTCGTCTTCGCCGCGCCGCGGAGCCTCGGGTGAGGCAAGTATTTCGAGTTGTTCCTCAGCCTCTCCGGCATAACGGCGCGCTTTGAGGAAATTGTTGAGGGCTCGCTGGTGGCTGCGTTCGATGCGGGCGATGTAGATCTGCAGGCTGTTGAAGCGCTGGCTGTCGAAGACCGGCAGGTAGACGTCCGCGCCGTTTTCGGTCTGTGGAGTGCTCTGGCGCTGCACGCTGAAGAGTGCCTTCTCTATGGCAAGGGCGCGTCCCAGCCGCCAATTGGCGGCGGCCATGTCGGAAACATAATCGAACTGGACGTTGCCGACCGGCTGGTAGAAGCTGACGTAGTCGTGGAAGTTTTCATCGAAGCTCTCGTCATCCTCCTCGGGAAGCTTGACGATGGTTTTGGCGCAGAGCCCGTGCTGCAGGGCTGCCAGCCTGGATTGTTCTTTGCCTTCCGCGGTAATGGGCCCGCGACTGCGACGCCCGTTTTCGGCTGATGTCGGTTTGGGTCTATGCATTTGTGATCTCCCGATTCCAACGTAGCAGCGCGATTTTTGGATAATGGCTTCGCTTTTCTCTAAGATATTGATTTTATTCGACATCCTGGTGAAAAAGTCACGTGACCGACCCCAGACGAGTTCACACGGGATGGCAATTCACAACACATCGAAGGAAACCCAGCCTACCCCTAACCTCTTGATTCTTCAGGTGTTACGGCCGCCACACGGATCGACATCCGAGGGTTTTGGCACGATTTGCGCCCACGGTTCTTTAAGCTTGAGACATGAGATGGCCTGAACTCAGGAAATTAAATAAGCTTTCGCCGGTGGGCAACAGGCCGCCGGCTGAAGGACACGGCACCGTTTCGGTTGCGGACTGGGCGCGGAAGCGATTGGGCATCCAGCCCGATGCGACGCAGTGCCAGGTATTGAACTCGCAGACCAAGCGCGGCATTTTGAATTGCACACGGCAGTGGGGCAAATCGACGATCAGCGCAGCGAAGGCGGTTCACCAGGCGGTTACGGTACCGGGGAGCCTGGTGCTGGTGGTGAGCCCGTCGACGCGGCAGAGCGCGGAGTTCGTGCGAAAGGCGGAGAGCTTTCTGATTTGTTTGGGCATTCGTCCCAAGGGCGATGGCGACAATCCGATTTCGGTGGCGCTGCCGAACGGGTCGCGGATTGTGGGGCTGCCCGGGAAGGAGGCGACGGTACGGGGATTTTCGGCGGTGTCGATGGTATTTATCGACGAGGCGTCGCGCGTGCCGGATGAACTTTACCTGGCACTGCGGCCGATGCTGGCGGTGAGCGGCGGGTCGCTGTGGATGATGAGCACGCCTTTTGCGAAGCGAGGCTTTTTCTTTGAAACCTGGAGAAAAGGAGGCGAGGAGTGGGAAAAGATCAGCGTGAAGGCGGAGGATTGCGCGCGGATACCGGCGAGTTTTCTGGCGGAAGAGAAGCGATCGATGCCGCAGCGCAATTACGAGCAGGAGTATTGCTGTGTCTTCCATGACGTGGTGGGGGCGGTCTTCCCGCTGGAGTTGCTGGAGGCGGCGATCACGGACAAGGTCAAGCCGCTGAAGCTGGGGGAGTGGGAAACCTACGATGAAGAGAAATGACTCGCGCTTCCTATTGCGGTTGGGAGAGCTTTTCAGAGAGTTTATGTGTGCCCGGGGACGCTGAACAACGGGGAGATCTATCCGGTGGTGGAGGGAACGTGTGTTTGTTCAGCGTGAAATGGAGTGCGGACGCTCTTCGTTAGCGAGTACCGCGCGAGTCTCGGCGGGCCGAGTCGCTCGCTGCTGATGGCAACTGTCACGAGGAAGCAAGGACGGATTCTCCAACTGGCTTCAAAAAGGAGATCAGGGGCGGCCACAATTGTGCACCTGGTTCGTCGGACACAGACATCGTTGTTCTGTCCGGGGGCTGGGCTTGGCGGGAGAGCGGGAGAGGCTCATGCTCGTGAGTTCGATGCTCTAATTTGGCCCACATTGATGTCTTAATTTGGCCCACCTGACAGCCCCGGGTGTCAACATTCCGGGATGGACAGGAGGCGCAAAGTGGAACTATTCGAAGAGATCCGTCGCGGCTACGCTGCCGGAGAGACGGTCAAAGGGTTAGCCAAGAAGTTCAGCGTGCATCGGCGGATGGTGCGTCAAGCAATTGCGAATGCGATCCCGCCAGAGCGGAAGAAGCACGAACGGGCGCAGCCGAAGATCGGTCCATTGAAGGATGCAATCGAGCGAATGCTGGAGGCGGACCGGCAGGCGCCGCGTAAACAACGGCACACCGCGCGCCGCATTTGGATGCGGTTGCGCGCCGAGCATCCCGACTTTCCGATCGCGGAAGTCACCGTGAGGCAATACATACAGAAACGAAAGCAGGAACTGGGCGGCCGGTTGGCGTTCGTGCCGCAAAGCTACGACTGGGGTCAGGAAGCTCAGGTGGACTGGTTCGAAGCCGTGGCGAAACTGGACGGCGAGCCGCGCAAACTTCAGATCTTCGCGATGCGAAGCATGGCGTCGGGAGATGCATTTCATTGGGCCTACTTGCATGCCACACAGCAAGCGCTATTGGAGGCGCACGAACTGGCGTTCGCCTATTTTGGCGGGGTGTTTCGCACTCTGCGTTACGACAACATGGGGTCTCTGGTGAAGAAGATCTTGCGTGGGAGGCAACGGATCGAAACCGACCGGGTGATCGCGTTCCGCTCGCACTGGGGATATCAGAGCGAGTACTGCAATCCCGCCAAGGGGAACGAGAAAGGTGGCGTGGAAGGCGAGTTGGGCTGGTTCCGACGCAACTGTCTGACGCCGGTTCCGGAAGCGGAGAGCCTGGCGGCGTTGAACGAACAGTTGCTGAACGCATGCGCGGCGAACCGCAGCCGCACGATCCACGGGAAAGAGATGACAGTTGGTGATGCCAGCAGACAGGAGCGGGCGTCTCTACTGCCACTGGCTACGGAGGGATTTCCTTATGAGGAGGTGGTCTATCCGCTGATCGTCGACGGGCATGGGCGTGTGAAGGTGAAAGCCAACTGGTACTCAGCGCCGTTGTCTCCAGGTTGGCGCGCGACTGCGGTCGTGGGGCCGTCAGAGATCGAGATCAGACACGACAATCGGAGTGCTGCCCGTCACCCGCGGTGCTATGGGCGCGGTCAACAGATTCTTAACCTCGAGCATTACTTGGATGTGTTGGAGAACAAGCCAGGCGCGATGGCAGGATCGACGCCGCTGCAGCAATGGCGCCAGGCCGGCCGATGGCCCGAGTGTTTGGACCGGATCTGGGGTCAACTGGAGCAGCGGCTTGGCAAGAGCGTTGGGACGCGAGAGATGATCACACTGGTGCGGGTGGGAATCGTCTCGGGATGGGGCCGGCTGATAGCGGCGGTGGAAGAGGCGTTGCGTTTGGGGGTGACGGATGCCGCAGCTGTGCTGCACATCCTGAATATGCCGGACCCGGAAGAACGACGGCGTTATGCCATCGCTTTGAACGAGGAACTGAAAGAGTTTGAGCGTCCGATGCCTGTGATGGATGAATACGACCTACTGTTGAAGGACGCGCCGGGAGGCATCCAATGAAAAGCCAGACGGAGAGCCTGGAACACGCCAGTGTGCGGCAGTACTGCAAAGCCGTCCGAGTGCCTGTGATTGGGGCTAACTTTCTTTCCCTGGCGGAACAGGCGGTGAAGGAGAAGCACAGTCATATCCGATATCTGGAAGCGTTGCTGGCGATGGAGTCGGAAGAGCGGGACCGCCATGCGATTAGCAACCGGACTCGCGATGCGCAGCTACCTCGCATGAAGACACTGGAAGAATTCGACTTCGCGCAGGCCCCGCAGATCTCGGCGCCGCGGATTCGGGAGTTAGCTGAAGGCGGATACATAGAGCGCAGTGAGCCGATTGTCCTCATCGGCGAAGCCGGCACAGGCAAAAGCCACTTGGCCACCGGACTGTGCGTGGCGGCATGCCGGCAGAAACGGCGGGTTCGATTTACGACGGCGGCGGCACTGGTGAACGAGTTGGTGGAAGCAAAGCAAAACAACCAGGTGAGGCGGCTGATGAGCCGGTGGCAGAAATATCAATTGATCGCGCTGGATGAAGTGGGTTATGTGCCACTGGCGGACATCGGCGCAGAGTTTCTGTTCCAGGTAATTTCGGATCGAGCAGAACGGGCGGCGCTCATCATCACTACCAACTTGCCGTTTTCCGAATGGACGACGGTCTTTCCAAACCCGAGGCTCTGCAAAGCGCTGCTGGACCGAATCACGGATCGGGCGCACATCATCGAGACCGGAACAGAATCGTTCCGCTTCCGGCGCACGATGGAAAGGAAGAAGAGAACCTGAAGCACGGGCGGGGTCGCGCGGTTTTGCCGCCCCGGCGTCCGTTACGCCTAAACGGCGCCACCCTACGGGTGTCGCCAGGCTTCACTCCCGCCGGGGCGGCAAAACCGAATACCGGCTGGATGAGGCAGAATATCAATATCCAGGGTGGGCCAAATTAGAGCATCGAAGTGGGCCATACCTGAGTATCGAACGCAGCTCGAAATAAAGGTCTACTGGCTCGGAAAAAAGACCTTGAATCCAGGGTGCGAGCCGCATTTTCAGCTTTCAACGGGATGGCGCGCCGGCGTTGGGGCGGATCAGATGGCCTCAGAGCAGGGCGGCTCGTGCGTCTGACCCCGTTTCAAATTCCGAGTGACGCAAGATTACCGGCCAAGGCATGGCGGTTAACGGTCACAAGCCGACTTATCGGGAGTAAACCGGGACGGTTCCTCCAACACTGATTGTACCCGGCGTGGTTCGACACCTTCGATGCAGGCGCTCAGTCATATTCACTTGAGGGCGGCCGGTCGTAAATCGCGTCGGCGAGTGCTGTATCAGGAGCCCTCAAGCCAAACAAGCTGTCGATCAGTCTTCTGGACCGTTCCTTTGCCTTTTCCTCCATCCTGCGATAGAGGTCGCTTGAGAACACGTGCAGCGTGTCATCTGCTATTGCGTTTGGAAAGACCCTGACAAACCGTAAATCGCAGATAGCCTCCGCCAAGTTGCCGTACCGCCAAAAGTCGATGGGACCGTTCGCTTGCTCCAAACGCTCGAGCCAGTGGTTTGTCCAGGCAGCGCGCCTATAATTCTTGCGAGCAAATGCTTTTACTTGGCCAAGAAATCCGGGCTCCGTCGCCCCCGAAAGGATTCGTTCACTCATACCGTTCGGCTGTCTGAAGCCTAAGATTGTAAGTGATCGCGCTTGGTCTGCAGGATGCGAGGATTCCATAAGCCTGTGCAGGTACCGCTCAAGCCATGCATGCGCTCCACATACCTCGGCAGCTATTGTCGCCTGGTGCAGGTCAGAGTCGTTAAGAGCCTGCGCGAAGACGAGGGATTTCAGCGTCTCCAGTTCCGCAGAATCTTCTGAAGAGAAAAGCTCGAATTCGTATAGCGGTATTTGCTCAGGTCCGACCTGCACGTTGATGAATGGATGGCAGTCGTAAAAATGTTGGAATACTCTCGTAGATAGCACAGGATCATGGCTGGAATATACGCTTGCGAGGCTCACGGCGAGATTACAAACCTGCCGCTTTACCTGCAAGTCCTGCACGGCGAGAAGGCGATTGATCCAGGAGCCGATTCTCGTCAGGTCCAGACGCAAAACCTGTTTAAGGCCACATCGAGGAGGGTTTCGCCCAAATTCTGCCGCATCGTTCCTGGAGACACGCTCCATGTATGCAGCCGCGGTTTTGTTCATGTCACGCTGCCGTTCCGAAAGCCGACGTCTGGCAGATTCGGGATCATTGATTTCGGCTATGAATTTCTGGAGATCTGTCGGCTTGCCGCCGAAGTTCTTGTCTGTAACGCGATATCGGGTGGGAAGCGCATTTTCTGCTACCGGGATCGAGATCTGAACTTCTGCTGGCGGAAGGAGATTAATAGACCTGAGCAGAGTCGAGATGACTCGATCGATGTAATCGGAGAAGAGTGTTAGTGCTTCGCCACTCAGCTCCTGTGCGACCAATCCCAGAAGTCGTGGCGAGACGCGGTGCAGCAAATCAACGTGGCGGCTGTCGATGATGGCGCGCACCTCAGCGCCATCGCGGTACTGCTCTAAGAACTCGGTCTCGGCTGTCTTTGGGACCCGGTCACTGCTTAGCATAACCCGGTCTAGTTCGCCATCCTGTGCTTGATAAACACATTCCGAGGCACAAGCTCGCACGACGGGGTCAGGATGCGATAAGCAGAAGGCCATGATTGAACGAGAACGGCTTGACAGCTCGGGTTTGGCTCCGGCGGCGAAGAACAGAATTCCTCTTAGAACTCCAGGATCGGACTCGGCAACAGCCACCTCAAGCCGTTCCTCAAAGATCTTTGCAGGGAGCGGGCGAACACTGTCCCGAAGAGTGAGTCTTTGCTGGATGTCCGCGGGAAGCGTTAAGAGCAAGTCCAATTGCTCCTCGGAGCTCAGGTGTGGCATCAGGGATCTTGCGAATGAGCACGCCACGTGCCCGTGATCGGGGGTATCTTCTGCTGCATTTCTGAGAATCTGGTGGTACCCGGCGCGGACCGCGTCAATCGTGTTCTGGTCGAACAACGGCGATAGTTCAACCAGTCTCCAGCTTAGGGACCTGATAGCTCCGCCGGTACGCGCTGGCGCGGTACAAAGTATTGACCGCAAGAGTTCGACGACGGGTATTGGGTCGAACCTGGCGAGAGGAGCCGTGACTCCCTCAAGATCAGCGTCCTGAACCGTCACACTACCGCTACTCCACACTCCGACCGGGTCAATTGCCTTTGCAGCAGAGCGGGCGTGGTCTAGATTCGACCCTGGCTGAGCTGAGGGGTCGTAAGGATTAGTGTCGCAGAACCTCTCGATCCGCCTCCACTTCGTGGAAGGTGCAGTCGCGTAGATCTCCTCTGCCTCACGAGCACTCTGTCGTGTTCCCAACAATCGAAGCACAGCTGCGGCTGCACGCCTCACGCACTCGGAACCTGACACATCAACATCCTGAAGTAGCAGCCGCAGAGCATCGTGCGTCGCGATCGAGTCTACCGGGTTCAAACGGACTACCCAAGCCAGTGAGTCAAAAGTATCCGAAAGGTCTCCGGCAATTGTACGGGCAAAAGCCCAGCCAAGTATGCCCTTGGCGTGCGGTGCCAGGGGACGACCTGCCATGAGCATTGGGGCGCTAGCGGTAAGTGCAATTGTCGGGGAGTCGGATTCTTCGAAGGTAATTTGCCGAAAAAAGGCCATTTCCTCCGGCGTCATAGACGCGAGCCTTGCATCGATACTGCTTCCTCTTTCTGATTGCAGCTTGGCATCACTTTCATCGGCAAACGTAACCCGAAGTTTTCGTGACCATTGTGCTAGCCACCTAGGGATACACTGCGAAACGGCACTCCGGACTCTGTCCGTGTCTCGAGACGACATCAACAGCGCGAGGAGCAGGTCACCGTGAATAAATGGCTGAGTCGGATCCGTCGCAATCTCCGCCGCGCGCAGAAACGGGGCGGGGCAGGCACGGACATAAGCTGCCATGGTGTCCGACGCATCATAGTTTACATTCTGACTTCCCATCCAGGCTCTCACCAGAGCGGTCCTGGCCTGTTCCGGAAAAGATGAGTCTAGACATGCAAGCCGGACACATGCCGCTACGACTTCTGCGGCGATGTCGAAGCCGCGAATTGGATCGAGGATTCGGTGAAGCTGCTCGTAAGGGGGCTCTCCGGTTTTAGAGCTCTTCAGTTCATGGTTAACAAGCAGGGCAAACGCGTACGGCAAGGCCTCACTTCGAAACTCGTAGGTCTCGCTGTCATCGGACGATATCTGCAGAAACCGACCTTCTTCGATATCGCTCACATCGTTCAATACGTGATCCAGCCCGAGGCGTTGGGCCGCACCCGAATGTGAATGCCATTCGTCCCTGTCAAAAGAACGTGACGGTCGCTCGAGCCATTCGCGCGCGTGCGACCGGATAAGCTTTTCGAAATCAGCGATGGTGTGTTTAGTTAGGTCGCCGCGTTCTTCGAGCCGGTGCCGCCAGTATTCAAAAAGCAACCGATCAACAGTGAGTTCTCCGGGTTGCAGAAGACGGTCCAGGAGTTTGACGGCCAGGGCGCAGATACGAGGGTTCCTAACAAATTCCCTCACCTTTTCCGGGAGAGTTTCGGGAGAGACCCCAACGCGCGCAAGCGCCATTTTAGTCTCCTCATGATCGAACCCGTCGAGCTCCATCGTTCTGATGTCGAGGCTGTCAGGAAGTCTCGGCCGAATGTCTCTATTCCAAAATGCATTACGTGAACTGACTGCTATAAGCCCACCGAGCATGTGCGCCTCTTCTGCCAAACCTTTGATAAGGTCTGCCCATGGGCGAGTTGGACGCTCGTTAACTCCATCAATAGTGATTACAAAACGCAGATCTCCAGTTGCGCCTTGTTTTTTCCATCGCCTCAGCCGACGAAGCCAACCGCCCGCCGAGTCGTGAGAACCACAAGGCACCTGGTCTGAAAGCAGGTGAGCAATGCTCTCCAGCGGCTCATTCGGGCGAAGCCGTTCCACTCGGCCTCCTGATACGATTAGCATGATCGGCCGCTCACCGAGAGCATTCCACCAATTCGCTATTAGCCAGGACTTGCCCACCCCCTCCGGCCCAAGAACTGCCGCGACTACCGGGCGTTCGCAGTTACTCAGTTTCGTTATTTGCGTAAGCCGTTCGAGGTACACCGGGCGGCGCACCGCAGGCCAATCCGAACCAGCAACAGTGAGATACTGACCAAACGCATTCTGCGATGCGAGAGGCTCTCGGAGCCGCCGGGAAAGCCAGTCGTCGCTCCGTATCCTCAGTGATCCTAAACCAACTTTTGCGGACGTTATCTCGTCGCGCAGCCTATCGGCTTGAGCATTGTACGACCGATGCTCGGCGATTGCGCTAAATATTTTCGTCAGCGTCGGTCGATCGCAACCCGCTCTTTTTCTGAGCCAATCGATGGAAGTGTTCCGCGTAGCGCTCAAGAGTACAGCCATAGGTGGAAGCTGACTCGCTGGCCAGTCGAGAGCGAGAAATGTCACGCCGCGGTCCTCTAGCAGACCTGTCAGTTTTTCGACAGTGTCATCCCCAATCGCACTCGTGGCACCAAGCGCCCATAGGTCGACAGTATCGTCCAGCACGTGGCCGGCGACCGCTGCCTTCGCGAGAACCTCCAGCCCTAAATCGTCGGTGTAACGCTTTGCTTCCATGGCAATGGCGAATGAGCCCGACGGTGACCTGCCGTCTCTGCCGAACTGAGACCCCGATTTCGCTAACCGAATCGTAAGGCCGGAGAATTCGCTCAGCGTCGTTGCCAACAGGCCTTCAAAGCCGTCGTCTCCGGTCGGCTTGAGATCCAACAGCAGTCTGCGAAGCTTCTCGATGTATTTGTTGGATGATCCGGTCAGCATTCTATTCGTTCAGTTGCGTGTCCCTCTGGCGGCGGGAAGCAGAGCGCCCACAAGTCTCTCCATCACATCATCGCCGAAATACCAGCGAGTGCATGGATTGAGCGTTGTAACACCGGTTGATCTAGCGACTCGGAAGCTGGTGTCAAGGATTACTCCCGCTAAACGCCCTTGCATCCGTCAACGGCAGACTCCGTCTGGATTGTCGGTAACCCGGAGATTGAGGCTTCGCACCCGCGGCGACAGGCGGATGGACCTATCCAGGACCTCGGAGGCATTTGTGGGCGCGGAAAGTTAGCCATCGCGCATGAGAAGCGGACGCACGGCGACCGATGCCCGGAGTGCGGAAGAGGCAATGTGTTCGGACAAAGGAACCGAAGGCTCTGGTTCGGATTGTCGGCAGGCGCCCCTGACAGCCACTGGCTTCGATGTTTATTCGACGTTGGCAGATTGGATCGAGATCATGTCGCGAGATCACGTGGGGCGTTTCGAATTGGATATCTCGTCAGCAGTGGTCTGAACCAAAAAGACAATGGTTTCATGTTCATTTTGGCGGCTCAACGCGAATCGCTGCCCCGTCGAACGAACTCACGCCGCCGATGCCAATGGTCAGATTCGACGTGATCGGCTGAGTCGATGCACCCGTGGTGGGGTCGAAGAGAATGACTGGTATGCAGGGTTGGATGGCAGGAAACGTATCCGGTAGTTTCACGTTGATCTGATACAAGCCGACCTGCCCGGGTGTCAGGCCGACAAACTGCGGTGCCGGAATCGCAGCGGCATTGAGTGGACCAAGAAAGCCGTATGGTTGGGAAGGGCTTGCATTCGGCCGGAAATCGAATTGAAGATTTATCGTACGGTATGTATTGTTCGGGAAAACTGGAGCCAGCACTGGTGCCGGTTCCGGTGTCGCCATTCCGCTCTTCACTGCCGGAATGGTCTGTCCCAAGCCGTAGGCGTAAATCACAATGGTTTCTCCGGGCTTTGCTGGAGTGAATGCAGCAACTGCCGTACCATTGCTGTGGTTCACGACAGGGTCGCAGTCGAATGCCAAAAACCTCGCCGGTGGATATCTGTTGTCGCATGTTCTTAGAACGTGTATATCGTCTACGCCTGTCGCCAGTGAGAACGCACTGCCAGTAACGCCATTTGCTGTCACAGTAAGTTCTGTTGCCGGATTGCTCAACAGGAAATCTGTACTAACTGGGATCTCGAACGGAATCTGAAGCGTAATCGCTGTCAGAAGACAATTCAGGGGCGTCTGTTGGCCTGGAATAGACTGAGTCACTGACGGGCTACATGTGGTTATCTGGCGAATCGCCAATAGTGGCGCGGCGAACGATTGATGGAGTGATGGTTGGTTCACGGATACAGAGATACCGGCCAGAGTCGTCGGCAAAGGCAGGCCATCGGCCGCCTGAGGCTTACTGAAGTCAGGGTTCAGTCCGGCAACGAAGAGTGTCTTTACCTGTCCAGGGGCAACTCGAACCGGGACGGGAACGGTGTACCCGGCTCCCACCAAAGCCGCTCCCTGGCCGAAAAGTTTCGGCGTGCTGATCGCAATGCAGACGATTAGGGTTAAGACGGATCGCATAGGCAGAGTTTGGAATACAAAGGTGAAGGGCTGTGAGAACGGTTCGCCAATTGTCTAGTGCGTCAGAACGGAGTCACGGGTGCCGGTATTAATCCAATAGCTCCAACGTAGCGTCTGGCGGAATCGGAATCCATTCACCGGGACCATTGAGCAACCTTCCCTGTAACTGCCCATCAATTGTCCGGGCACGGCGGATCCGGATGCGTTCACTCTCGATGTTTACATAGCAGGGACCGAAGAGAAGATGGTTGTTGATCTCTTTTGCGGTGGGGCGCTGCTTTGTGCTGGTCCTCGCAGGCTCGGAAACCGGCTCTGTGAGGTGTTTCAGTCCAGTGAACTCCCAGGAACCGATTTTTCTGTCATTCAAATCTCGAACCGAGCCGATGTAGTCTTTGAGATGAGCGCCGACGCAACGTTCGACGGTAGGAGCGATGCGGACGAGCAGATCACCGAGTTCCGCCCCGGTCTGCAGTGTGTCATTGCCAAGTTCCATCGTGAATCTCATGGCGTACTCTCTGGCTTTAGTTTCCCACCAAACGTGCCCGGGGGCCAAGGCAGGAGCCGCATATGTCATCACGACGACTGCCAAGGATGTGAGCCTTGCTATTGGTCGAAACGGTGATCTCCGTCGCTGTTTGCCTCTTTTATGCGCGCGTCCTGTTTCTCTTGGGCGTTCTTTAGGCCCTGTGCGTTCAACGGCGTTCCTTTGTACTGTGCACGGGCCGTGAGGAACTCCACCAAGCTGTTTGCTTTCCGCATCCCAACAGGGATTTGGAACAGCTTGGGATCCGGCTCACCCGGTACGAAGTTCGTAACTTCGATTTTTGCCATCCGGGCGCCTTTTGGATCGTACAGGAACTGCTCAATTTTGAGCCAACCAAAGTACTGGATCGTGCGCATGACCTCCCGAACGGTAGTGCCATCCGGCAGGGTTTTGGTTAGCGTGACTTTGGTCGCGGGGTAACCAAATGCCTGGCCGTCGGGCGCACAGGTCACCCTGCTGTCGGGGTTGTTGCGTCCATGGTACAGGACGCAGTCTGCGACTACCTGCTGGAAGCCTGGCACCCTCCTTTTTACGAGGGGTCCGACCTCCACCATGTTGATCCCTCTGTGCCATTCCACTTCCGTCATGTTCGTGACATCGTGGAATCCCTCGATCTCCCCACCCCAATTTGCCTCGGAGCCGTCACTTCTGACGGCCCGGTAAAATGTTTCCATCGCGCCGCCGGTTGCGGTTGCGGTAAAAGTGGCCGTATAAGGCGCGCGTGTGGTGACCTGATCCGCCCTCACTTTCACAAGTGCCAGCGTGCCCAAGGCTACGACACCGATTGCGATATACCTCGTCCGCATAGGTCTCCTTTTTATAGCCTAAAATTGCGCGCAACGGGTGTTTCCCGCCCAGTTGTGGGGCCGTCAGGTCATCGAGCTTGGTGATGGGGTGGTCGGGCAATCGGCTGAGTACGTCACGGAACCACGCGAACGGATCAACCTTCACGAGTTCACACCACGGATACTGCCTTCGGTCTGATTGCTGTCGATCGGAAGATCACCATCGTCGCAGTTGCGCGTCAACGGTGTCGAGTTTAGTTCTTCAGCGCGTATGCCACTGCCTCCCGGCAGGCGGTAAGCGACAGATGCTGGTCATACAGGTTGGTGGGCTCGATGCGGCGGGGAGTTTCTTCGGAGATCGTCGCTTTCAGCCATGTTTTGCCCTCAGCCGGCTCTTCGGTTGGGTTGTGCAACCGGAGGCCCTCGACAGATTCGAGTGGGTTGCGCTTGACTTGCCCTGACGCAGGTCCCGGCAATCGCCAAGTGACGGTGGCTATCGATTTGGATACTCCAGGTGGCCTTATTCAGGATTGCTCACTCTTACCGTACGCGGGATGCCGAACCTCTGCCAGAGCTTTGAGACGGGCAACGGAATACGGTAATGAACTGCGGCGCCGCCGATGCAAACACCGGAAAGCCGGAGGCCGCTAGAGGCACTGAGTCGTTCCTCGAGTCGCGATCGGTGCATCTGTACCGATCTTCAGCGCCGTTTCATCGTTGAGCACCACAACATAGTCGCCATGGGTGTCCTTGGAGTGCCGTCTTTTCCGACTGTCTCACCTTGGGGGGCGGACATAAGGCGACCTTCGGGAGTAATCCTGGTTTCGACAAGACTGAGAACACGGCCAGCACGTCTGGCTGTGGAGTAGACTGTGGAATAGAATCCACATATGGAAACCATTCAGGTCGTCCTCGATTCCAAGCTATTGCGCGCCACGGAGAAGGCGGCACGGCGAACGAAGTTGAATCGTTCCGCGCTGATTCGGGAGGCCCTCCGAGCGCACCTGAAAAATCTCGAGATCCGGGAACTGGAACTACGCGACCGCAAAGGCTATCAAGCCGGCCCAAGAGACTCGGCGGACCTGTCCGGTTGGGAAACGGAGGCGATTTGGCCAGAGAAATAGCGCGAGGCGACATCCGGCTGTACCGTTTTGCTTCTCCGGACAAGGCCAGACCCGTTGTCGTGCTGACCCGCGACAGCGCCCTACGATACTTGTCGACGGCGACGGTTGCACCGATCACCTCCACCATCCGAGGCGTTCCCTCAGAAGTGAGGTTGGATGAAGAAGATGGGATGAAGGCGCCTTGTGCAGTGAATCTTCACAATGCAGTGACCGTGGCCCAAGAACGCCTGGGCAAGCGCGTAGCGCATCTTGCTCCACTGCGAATGAAGGAAATATGTGGAGCGCTGCGTTTTTCGCTGGGCTGCGACGCGGACTAACCGCTTCTCCTTCAGACTTCGAGCGGGAAGCTTGCCAGGAAGAGTGAAGCCGACTTCCGGGGAGTAATCTGCCCGGGAACTTCGGTGAGATGGCGACAAAGCGCATTGCTTCCAAGCAGCCGACGTGATGGCCGCGGCGCTGATTCGATGAAGCTGGATTTGGATTGCTGCGTCTGAGGCTTTCACAAATCAGTGCCGCGTCATGAGAACATCCACCCGACTCAAAGGATTCAGTCTTACTTATCCTTTTTAGGATCCTCCTCGTTGCCCACGCCGGAGATCGTTCCCGTAATCTGCCCCACTTCCGTACCGAATACCGCCTGTCCCGGGGCATCGAATAACACCGGCTCCGCCACCTCGGTGTAGGTGAGGAGGCCGGACGCCTTGAGAAAGCGGCCGGTTCCGCCCTTGATTTCAAAGATCAAGGTACACGTGGCCTTCAGATTCACGAAATCGATGCAATCTCCCCCGTCCTTCAGGCTGAGCTTCAAAAGAGTACCATCCTGAAACCGAAGTATCGCTCCGCCGGCGACGGCGGGGAAAAATGTGGCCGAGCACGTCGCGGAGGGTTGGGGAAACATCGCGGCAGCCCTGATATCCCGAAAGGTGAACGAACCCAGCGTCCCGTTCCCGGCAACATTCTCTTCAATGTTATTCGAGTTGGGGTGTTTCAGATCCATCGCGCTGGGCGCACCATTTCCTGAAAAAGTCATGTTGACGTGAATCTGCTGCGCGTAAACGCTCGCTACACCAAGACCGAGCATAAGGGCCATCGTCGTTATGTGTTTCATTTGTCACTCCTTTTCCTGGAAGAGTACGGTGATTATGTTTTGTTCTCTTCCGCCGATACAGTCGGCAGTAACCCTCCAAAACCGGCCACATTTTTTTGTTGTATATTGGAGTGCCTCTGGGGAAAGCATCCATCCACTCGCGTACGTCGGAGATAACCAACCTCTTAAAAGCCTGGGGCAGCGGTGACGAAGCAGCTTTGGCCCGACTCACGGAGCAGGTCTATCCTGAACTGCGTGTGATGGCCCGCCGCTACATGAAAAATCAAGCCAGCGGCAATAGCCTTCAGGCAACGGCGTTAGTTCATGAGGTCTATCTTCGGCTGGTGGATGTAACCAATGTCGAGTGGCAGGCGCGCGCGCAGTTCTTCGCCATCGCGGCGCAGATGATGCGACGCATTCTGGTGGACGCCGCTCGCAGCCGCGGGTCCCGAAGGCGGGATGGAATCCCTGTCAAGGTGAATCTCGACGAATCCGCCGTTTTGTCACCCGTAGCCGAGCGATCTATCCTGGCTCTCGACGAGGCATTGACGGCCTTCTCCCGGATGGCGCCACGCCAGGCGAAGGTCGTCGAACTGCGTTATTTCGGTGGATTGACCGAAGAGGAAATCGAGGCGGTCCTGAACATTTCCCAGCGCACCATACGTCGGGATTGGGACCTGGCCAAGGCCTGGCTGCTGCGGGAATTGAGCCACACAACGGAAACGCGAGCGGGGCCCGGGATATGAGTCCCGAACGTTTTCAGCAGGTCGAAAGGCTCTACCACGCGGCTCGTGAGGCAACCACCGAGCAGCGCGCGGCTCTGCTGGCCCAAACCGATCCCCAACTGCGCCGCGAAATAGAATCGCTACTCGAGCAACGCTCCGGGGGCGAACTGCTGGATAGACCCGCGATCCTGAACGCTCCGGAACTGCTGGAGGATTGCACTGTCACTGCCGCAGTTACCGGGTCCCATCTGGGTCCCTATCGCATCGAAACCAAACTCGGCGAAGGCGGTATGGGGGAGGTATTTCGGGCGGTAGACACGCGCCTGGGCCGTGCCGTCGCAATCAAGATCACGCGCGAGCAGTTCAACGAAAGATCGGAGCGCGAGGCACGCGCGATATCGTCGCTGAATCACCCGAACGTCTGCACGCTGTACGACGTGGGGCCGCACTACCTGGTGATGGAACTGGTGGAGGGCGAGACACTGGCAGCGAAATTGAAGACTGGACCGCTGCCGGTTGAATCGGCACTGCTCTACGCTTCCCAGGTCGCGTCGGCACTCGTCGAAGCTCACGGCAAAGGCATCATTCACCGCGACCTCAAGCCCGGGAACATCATGATCGGGAAGTCCGGCGTGAAGGTTCTGGATTTCGGGCTGGCACGCATGGATCACCAGGATGAAACCGTAACCGCCGACAAGATGATCATCGGCACGCCCGCGTACATGGCGCCGGAACAGCGGGACGGCCAGCCGGCTGACGCACTTTCGGATATCTACTCATTCGGCTGCGTGCTCTTCGAAATGTTCGCCGGAGCGCGCGTAGGGTCACCACAGCGGAGACGGATCACGCCGCGCCGGATGGAGAGGATCGTAAAGCGCTGCCTGGAAGAGGATCGGGGACGAAGGTGGCAATCCTCCGCGGAGTTGCAGCGGGAGCTGGCTGCGGTAACACCAGCGAGGCACGGCGTGCGAGTGGCAATCGCAGGCGCCGCGGTTCTGGCGATATCGGCGTTCGCCTATTCCTACTTTTTCCGCGCGCCGAAACTCATGCCGAAAGACCGGATCGTCCTGGCCGACTTCGAGAACAAGACGGGCGAAGCGGTATTCGATCAGACTCTTCGCCAGGGTTTGGCGGTCCAACTCGAACAATCCCCATTTTTCTCTCTCGTATCGGACGCGAGCATCCGGCAATCATTGCGTTTCATGAACCGTTCGCCCGACACACCCCTGACTCTGGAGGTCGCCCGCGAGGTCTGCGAACGCACCGGCGGCGCCGCCGTTCTGGAAGGCTCGATTGCGAGCGTGGGAAGCCAGTACCTTTCCAGCACAGTGGGATCCGAAGCTTGGAATTCACGTGACTTGAAGTCGC
>JADMIO010001334.1_pt1 | contig 16647 bp, 19 predicted proteins | sample 8958161 | NCBI WGS metagenome assembly JADMIO01 (sample SAMN16585339, study PRJNA669376) | soil metagenome | isolation source: Crop rotation soil | place: USA: Cullars Rotation, Alabama | collected 2011
GACTACGACATCGACGAGACGGGCGCCCGCCGCGTGCACTCCGTGAACGTGCGCGGATTCGAGACGCTTCCGACGGAGGTCACCACACGTTGACGGACACGACCACGACCCTCCCCGATCCACCGGTCGTCTCCGGTGACGACGGCGGCACCGGCCACCTCGAGGAGCTGCGGGCCGACCCGATCGGGCTCATGAACCGCGTCCGCGCCGAGTGCGGTGACGTCGGCCAGCTGCGCCTCGCCGACCGCGACGTCGTGCTGCTCACCGGTCCCGAGGCGAACGAGGTGTTCTTCCGCGCCTCCGACGAGGACCTCGACCAGGCCGCGGCCTACCCGTTCATGACGCCGATCTTCGGCGAGGGCGTCGTGTTCGACGCGTCCCCCGAGCGGCGCCGCGAGTCGCTCCACAACATGGCCCTGCGCGACAAGCAGATGCGCGGCCACGCGGCCACCATCCAGCGCGAGGTCGACGAGATGGTGGCGCAGTGGGGCACGACAGGCGAGATCGACCTGCTCGACTGGTTCTCCGAGCTGACGATCTACACGTCCTCGTCCTGCCTCATCGGCCGCCGCTTCCGGCTGCAGCTCGATGACCGGTTCGCCCGGCTCTACCACGACCTCGAGCGCGGCACCGACGCGCTCGCGTACGTGGATCCCTACGCCGACATCCCGAGCTTCCACGCGCGTGATAAGGCGCGCGTCGAGCTCGTCGCGCTGATCCAGGCGATCATGGATGGGCGCACCGCGGCTGGTCCGCCCGAGGCGGACGACCGCGACCTGCTCGACGTGCTGATGTCGATCTCCGACGACGACGGCGACCCGCGCTTCGACGCCGACATCGTCACCGGGATGTTCATCTCGATGATGTTCGCTGGGCACCACACCACCTCGGGCACCGCGGCGTGGACGCTCATCGAGCTGCTTCGCCACCCGGCCGAGATGGCCGCGGTCGTCGCCGAGCTGGACGCGCTGTATGCGGACGGGGCCGAGGTCAGCTACCACGCCCTCCGCGAGATGCCGCGGCTCGAAGGCGCGATCAAGGAGGCGCTGCGGCTCCACCCGCCGCTGATCCTGCTGCTGCGCGTCGCCAACGTCGACCTCGACGTCGGTGGCCGGCACATCGCCGCCGGGAAGATGGTGGCTGCGAGCCCGGCGGTGTCGAACCGCTTGGCCGAGGCGTTCGACGCGTCCGATGAATTCCGGCCCAGCCGCTACCTCGACGATCCCGCGGCGGACGAGGCCAACCCCTGGAGCTGGATCCCGTTCGGTGCGGGTCGGCACCGCTGCGTCGGCGCCGCGTTCGCCATGATGCAGCTGAAGGCGATCTTCTCGGTGCTGCTGAAGAGCTGGACGTTCACCGCGGCGCAGCCGCTCGAGTCGTACCGCAACGACCACTCCAAGATGGTCGTGCAGCTCGCGCAACCCTGCCTCGCCCGCTACGAGAAGCGCGGCGCGACGTGACGTGGCACATCGCGGTCGACCGCGACCTGTGCCAAGGCCACGGCGTGTGCGAAGGCGAGGCGCCCGAGCTCTTCTCCGTCTCGAAGAAGGGCGAGCTCACCGTGCTCGTCGAGCGGCCCGACGCCGCGCAGCGCGCCGCGGCCGACGCGGCGGTGAAGTACTGCCCCACCCACGCACTGAAGATCGTCGAGAGCTGAGGAGCCCATGGCCGGATACCCGCGCGCCGAGATGGAGGAGATGGTCGAGCGGTGGCTCCAGGCCAACCGCGATGCAGAGGCGGCCGGCGACTGGGCGCCCATGGCCGAGCTCTACACCGAGAGCGCCACGTACGGCTGGAACTACGGGCCCAAGGAGAACTTCATGGCCGTCGGCCGAGACGAGATCCGCGACATCGCGCTCGGGCTCGAGATGGGCGGCCTCGGCGGTTGGCAGTACCCGTACCAGGAGATCCTGATCGACGAGGTCAAGGGCCACGTCGTCGGCTTCTGGCGCCAGATCGCCGACGCCACGCGGGCCGACGGCAGCCACTACGAGGTCGCGGGCATCGGCGGCAGCTGGTTCCGCTACGGCGGCGGCTTCCAGTGGTCATGGCAGCGTGACTGGTTCGACTACGGCAATGCTGCCGCGGTGTTCCTCGAGATGATCGGCGACGGCACGCTGTCGGAGGGCATGACGGCGCGCATGAACCGGTCGCTGCAGCCGGGACAGCTACCCGGCCACTACCCGTTCGCCGAGACGCCCGTTGGGTTGTGGGAGGTGCCGTCCTGACCGGCACGCACGTCGGGGTCGGCTTCATCGGGCTCGGCCAGATGGGCAAGCCGATGGCGCGGCGCCTCACCGACTGGCCAGGCGGGTTCACCGTGCACGACGTCGCCGAAGAGACGACGCGGTCCTTCGGCGAACGAGGAGCCACGGTCGCGGCCACGCCTGCCGCGGTGGCCGAGCGCGCCACCGTCATCTCGATCATGGTGCGCGACGACGCGCAGGTGACCGAGGTCCTCACCGGCGCCGACGGCATCCTCACGACGGCGCGACCGGGAACGGTCGTCGCGATCCACTCGACGGTCGAGGCCGACACACCTCCCCGCCTTGCCGAGATCGCCGCAACGCACGACGTCCACGTGATCGACGCACCGGTCAGCGGAGGGCCGAGCGGCTCCGCCGAAGGCACGCTCGCGGTGATGGTCGGCGGAACCGCCGCGGCGTTCGAGCAGGTGCGCGCCCCGTTCGGTTGCTTCGCATCGCTCGTCGCCCACGTCGGTCCCGTCGGCGCGGGCACGAAGGCGAAGCTCGCCCGCAACATGATCACCTTTGCGTCGCACGCCGCGGTGGGCGAGGCGATGCGGCTGGCGGAAGCAGCCGGACTCGATCTCGAGCAGCTCGGCGAGATCGTCCGCCACTCCGATCGCGTCATCGGGGGCGCGGGGATGGTCATGCTGCGCCCCAGCGCGAAGCCACTCGATGGAGACGATCCGCTGCGCGGTGTGTTCCTCAACACCCGGACGCTCGGAGAGCGCGACCTTCAGCTCGCGCTGGCGCTCGGCACACAGCTCGGCGTCGACATGCCCGTCGCCACGCTCGCGCTCGACACGCTCGGCGCCGCGCTCGGCGTCCCTCACGACGAACAGGAGCGGGCGTGAGCGACGAACGACGGGAGCGCGGACGCGAGCTGATGCGGCAGGTGTACGGCTGGGACATCGATCCGACCAAGCCGTTCGAGGAGATGACCGTCGATCACCTCTTCGGAGAGGTGTGGGCGCAGGGCGACCTGTCCATCCGCGACCGGCGTCTCGTGCTCATCGGCATCGCGGCAGGCGCGGGACTCGACGACGTGCTCGGGCTGCAGCTCGACGCGGCGCTCCGCCTCGACGAGCTCGACGATGACGACCTGCGGACGCTCGTCGTCTTCCTCGCGCACTACGTCGGCTGGCCGCGTGGCGCAAAGATCAACAACGAGGTCGAGAAGCTGCTTGCGGCGCGCGCCCGCACGGAGGATGAGTGACAAGCGCGAGCCCCTACGCGGGGCGTTCCCACGCTGAGCTCGCTGAGCTGGCGCGGGAGCTGCTGCTCGCGGGCCACCTCATCGACCGCTCCGGCATGCCGCACCTCATCAGCGCGTTCGGACGCGAGGGCATGAGCGCGATCGCCATCGACGAGTGGATGGCGGCCAGCCCCGTCTACACGAAGCGCATGCAACGCCTCCTCGGCTTCGAAGGCGATGACGTGGAGACGATCTTCAAGGGGATGCAGCTCGATGTCGGTGCCCCGCCCGAGTTCATGGACTTCCGCTACGAGGTGCAGGACACGACCCACGGCACGTTCCACCTCGACCACTGCGGCGCGCTGATGGACGTCGAGCCGATGGGCGACGACTACGTCCGCACGATGTGCCACGACATCGAGGACCCGACGTTCGACGCCACCGCTGCAGCCACCAACTCCCGCGCCCAGGTGCGGCCTGTGCACCGCCCTCCCCGCACGCCTGCCGACCGCTCCCCGCACTGCGCTTGGACCGTCACCATCGTCGAGGACGCGGAGCCGCTTCCCATCCCCGCACAGGCGGAGGTGCTCGCTCGTTCGAACGCGGCGCAGCTCCCGCTCGCCGACCGGCCCGGTGGCCTGTCGACCGACGACGGGTGGAACGACTACGCCGCGCCGCTCGACGCGGACCTGGTGATGGAGCGCTTCTCGTCCGCGACGCTCGCCGCGATCATCGACGAGGTGAGCCTGCAGGGCCACCTGCTGTCGCGAGCGTTCCTCCTCCAGGTCGCGGAGCGCGCCGGTGGTGCGCAGGCCGCGGACATCGGTGCGAAGCAGCTCACCGGCATCGCGGGCCTGACCGCGAAGCGACTCGCCGCCGCGCTCGGGGTCGCTCCCGACCTGCTCGGCGTCGAGGCGGTGCTCGCCGCCCACCCGATGCTCCTCCCCCGTTCGTACGTCGACGCCCGCGTCGATCGGGTCGGCGACGAGCTGCTCGTGTCGATCGTGCCCTGTCCCGCCACCGGCGAGGACGACGGGCTCACCTGGCCGGCGATCCTCGTCGACGTGAGCGACGCCGGACTGCGCGCCGCCGTGCAGTGCGTCGCGCCGCACGCGCAGCTCGAACGGATCGAAGCGGGCGACGAAGCGCTCGCCCGGTGGCGCGTCACGATCGACCCCGCCGCTGAACCGGCCGCGCAACCCAGCGAGGTGACGCTCACCGAGTTCTCCACGGGCGCCGGCTTCCACTTCCGCCGCCGCGGCTGAGCGTCAGGGGTCGCCGCGACGGCGGGAGCGGAAGTCCAGAAAGGACGCCAGCGCCAGCACGACGTAGACCGCGGCGGTGAGCTCGGCCACCCACCGGACCTCCGCCTCGGACACCGGGATCAGCAAGGCGCACACGACAGCAGCCAGCGCGAAGAAGGTGGCTCGACGATCCATCAGGTGAACAGGCTCTCGATCCCGTACGTGAGCGCGGCGATCGCGAAGGCGCCAGGGATCGTAAGCACCCATGCCCACACCACGCGGCTGGCCACACCCCAACGCACCGCGGACAGCCGCCTGCTCGCGCCCACGCCGACGATCGCGCCGGTGATCGTGTGCGTCGTCGACACGGGGATGCCTCGGGCCGACGTGAAGAACAGCGTCATCGCCGCTGCCGACTCAGCCGCCACGCCACCCACAGGCGTGAGGCGAGTGATCTTCGAGCCCATCGTCTTGACGATGCGCCAACCACCGCTCAGGGTCCCGAGCCCGATGGCCAGGTGCGAGCTCAGCACCACCCACAACGGGACAGCGGAGTCCTTCGGCAGCTGCCCCTCGGCGATGAGCACGGCGAGGATCACGCCCATGGTCTTCTGCGCGTCGTTGGCGCCATGGCCGAGGCTGAAGGCGGCGGCCGACACGAGCTGCGCACGGCGGAACCCGTGGTTGAGGCGCTCGACGTGCCTCGAACGGTGGAAGGTCCACATGATGATCACCGTGAGGATCAGTCCGAGCGCAAGCCCGATGAGCGGCGACAGGATGATGAACACGCCGATCTTGCGCAGCCCGCTCTCGACGAGCACGTCGGGGCCGGCCTTCGCGACGGCCGCGCCGCAGATGCCGCCGACGAGCGCGTGCGAAGAGCTCGTCGGCAGCCCCAGGTAGAACGTGATCAGGTTCCACCCGATCGCACCGACGAGCCCGGCGAACACGACACCGATCGACAGCGCGTCCTGCATCACGACGTCCTTCGAGATCGTGGACGCAACGTGGGTGCCGAACACGAGGAACGCCGCGAAGTTGAAGAAGGCGGCCCACAGCACAGCCGTGCGTGGTGTGAGCACGCGGGTCGACACGACGGTGGCGATCGAGTTCGCGGCATCGTGGAACCCGTTGACGTAGTCGAAGACGAGCGCGACAGCGATGACCGCGACGAGAGCGAAGCTCATGCGCTCGGCTACGCGTGCTTGAGCACGATGGACTCGACGACGTTCGACACATCCTCGAGCGTGTTGAGCGCTGCCTCCATCGCCTCGACGATGTCCTTCCAACGCACGACGTCGAGCGCGTCGTAGTCACCGGAGAAGAGCCGCGCGAGCGCTTGGCGGAACACCGCGTCGCCCTCGGACTCGAGCTTGTCGATCGCCTCGAGGTGGGGCGTGACGCCCTTCATGGTCGACAGCCGCCCGATCAACTGCACCGTCTCCTCCGCCATGCGCACGAGCAGGTCGGCTTGGTCGGCGAGGTCGGGTATCACCTGGCCGACCACGGTGAGGTGGAGGCGACCGGCGATGTCCTGCATGTCGTCCACCACGTCGTCGAGACCTTCGGCCAGCTCGTGGATGTCCTCACGGTCGAAGGGCGTGACGAAGCTCGCGTTGAGGCGGAGAAGGATCTCCTTCGTGAGCTCATCCCCGCGGTGCTCGCACGCGAGCACCTCCTCGAGATGACCACTCGGTATCCCGTCGCCGACGAGGTCGCGCAGGCGCTTGGCGCACTCGGCGAGGTTCGACGCGACGTCGTCGAACAGCGCGAAGAAGCGGTCATCGGTGGGCAGCAGTCGGAATCGCATGCGGTCAGGCCCTCCGCGGCTCTCCTGCCAGGTTCCGCACGCGCTCGCTGATGTGCACGGCGTGATCGCCGAGGCGTTCGTAGAAGCGTGCGATCAACCCCATCTCGATCGCGACTCGCCGCGACATCGCCTCGTTGTCGAGGGCGTCGATGAGCAGGTCGTGCAGATCGTCGAGGCCGTCGTCGAGGCCGTCGATGTGCGCTGCGGCGGCCGCATCTCGATCGACGTAGGCGTCGGCTGCGGCACGCCACATCTCCACACCGGTGCGACCCATGCGCTCGACGAGCCCCCGCACCTGCGGCGTCAGCTCGGCGCCGAGGCCTCGGGCAGCCCGGCTGGCGATGTGCTCCGCGAGGTCGCCGCTGCGCTCCAGCTCGGGCACGATGCGCAGCGCGCAGAGGAGGAAGCGGAGGTCGCTGGCGACAGGGGCCTGCAGCAGCAGGTTGCGCTCGACGACCGTCTCGAGATCGTCGTTGAGGTCATCGATGATCGCCTCGCGCTCGGTGATCGCCACGTTCGTGCTGCGCTCACCGGCCAGGAGCATGTCGGTCGCCGCGGCGAGGCTCTCGCTCACGAGCGCGAAGAGCTGGACAACGCGCGTGTCGATGTCCGCCAGCTCCTGCTGGAACGACTTGCGCAACGGGCCCTCCACAGCGGCAAACCTACCCATGCCGGTCGCGGCCCTAGACGATCCTCGAAGGTGCGTCGACGTAGGCGGCGTGGGCGCCGCGTTCGACGAGGTCGCGCACCCGCTCGATGCCGTCCCACACGTCGACGAACCGCGACGACAGCGGAGCAGGCCCGAGCCGCAACAGGTCGGGTGGCCGGAAGTCGCCGACGGTATCCGCCTCCCCTACAAGGGCGAGCGAGATCGCTCGAGCCTCGGGGTGCGCAAGGGCGACGTGCGCGCCACGGCGGGTCGGGTCCAGAGGGCTGGCGACCGTGAAGCCCAGCGGCGCCAGCCACTGCTGCGCGAGGTCGATCAGCAGCGACGTGAGCGCACGCCCCTTCTCCGCAATGGCGGCAACACCGGCCTCGGCGACGACTGCGACGCCTTCGTCCACGGCGAGCAGACCAAGCACGTTCGGTGTGCCGGTGAGGAAGCGGTCGATGCCCGGCGCCGGCTCGTAGCGCGGGCCCATCGTGAACTGCTCCGTCTGACCGAACCAACCCCAGATGGGCTGGCGCAGCGCGGCCTGGAGATCGTCCCGGACGTAGAGGAACGCCGGGGCGCCCGGGCCTGCGTTGAGGTGCTTGTACGTACAGCCGACGGCGAGGTCGACGTTGGCGGCGCGCAGGTCGACGGGGACCGAACCAGCGGCGTGGCTGAGATCCCACAGGATGAGCGCGCCGGCGTCGTGGGCGCGGGCGGTCAGCGCCGCAACGTCAGCGAGCTCGGCCGTGCGGTAGTCGACGGCGGACGCCACGACGAGGGCGGTGCGCTCGTCGACGGTGTCCGGTGGCCCGTGGCGAACGGAGCGCTCCGGCGCCTGCGCGACGAGTCCTTCGAGCACGTAGCGGTCGGTGGGGAACTCGTGCTCGGGCACGAGCACGTCCGGCCGGTCGGGCTGCGCGGCGAGGGCGGCCGCCGCGAGCTTGTAGAGGTTCACGGTCGTGGAGTCGCAGACGAGCACCTCGCCGTCGCGCGCGCCGAGCAGCTCACCGAGGCGGTCGCCGACGGTGCGGGGAAGCTCGATCCACCGCGACCAGGCGCGCACGAGGTCGTCGCCCCACTCGTGGTCGACCGCATCGCGCAGCCGGGTGCGGGTTGCGTGTGGGAGGCGCCCCAGCGAGTTGCCGTCGAGGTAGACGAGGTCCGCGTCCGGACGGGCGAAGCGGTCCACGAACGGGGCGAGCGGGTCGGCTCGGTCGAGCGCCTCGGCGTCGCCTCGCGACGAGACGGTCACACGAACCGCAGCTCGTCGGTCTCGTCGCCGTCGACCAGCCGCGCGCAGGTCGGGCAGTACCACCGGGCCTCGACCGGGGTGCCGCAGGTGCCGTGGTGGACAGGCACCGCGTTCGGGTCGCGCCCCGCGCCCCATTGGGAGAGCAGCGCGAGTGCGCCGGCCAGCTCGGCCCCGGCCGCAGTGAGCCGGTAGTCGAACCGGGGCGGCCGCTTCGTGTACGGGGTCGCCACGACCACGCCCTGCTGCTCGAGGTGGCGGAGACGCTTCGAGAGGACGTTCGGGGCCAGGCCGTCGAAGGCGTCGTGGAGCTCGTTGAAGCGGCGAGGCCCGTCGAGCAGCGCGCTCACGAGGAGCAGCGTCCACCGATCCCCGACCCGGACCAGGGCCTCCTCCAGCGCGGTCGGCTCGCTCGGCATCGCACCATCCTGCCCCTTGCGCCCCGGAAGCAGGTGGCTACACTGCCGAGAGTCACTATCGAATCGCAAGTCACTAGCCACGAGGGGGCCGACATGACCGTTCTGGACGAGCTGGGCGCAGCAGGGGCCGCCGTGGTCGAGCGGGTGGGGCCGTCCGTCGTGCGCATCGGTCGCGGTGGGGGTCGAGGGTGCGGCGTCGTGATCGGCGCTGGTCTGGTGGCCACCAACGCCCACAACCTCCGGGGCGACGAGGCGATGGTCACCTTCGCCGGCGGACGCCAGGCCGTCGGCTCGGTGGCGGCGCTCGACGTCGACGGCGACCTCGCCGTCCTGCGAGTGGAGACCGAGGACGCACCCCCCGTCACGATGGCGCCGGGCGGCGTGAGCGCGGCGACGGGCCAAGTCGTGTTCGCGGTCGCCCGGTCGGCGACCGGCGGCGAGCGTGTGTCCTTCGGCGTCGTGAGCGGGACCGAGCGCGCGTTCCGCGGTCCTCGGGGCCGACGCATCAAGGGCAGCCTCGAGCACACCGCGCCGTTGCCCCGCGGGTCGTCGGGCAGCCCGGTCGTGGACGCCACCGGCACCGTGCTCGGCCTGAACACCAATCGACTCGGCGACGGCTTCTACCTCGCGCTGCCCGCCGACGACGACCTCCGGGCGCGCCTCGACGGCCTCGCCGCGGGCAAGGCGCGCGAGACCCCGCACCTCGGCGTCGGCCTCGCGCCGCCGCACGTCGCGCGTGCGCTGTTCCGCTCCGTCGGGCTCCCTGAGCGCGACGGCCTGCTCGTGCGCGTGGTTGAGGATGGCTCGCCCGCCGCGACCGCAGGGTTGCGCGAGGGCGACCTGATCACTGCGGCTGGTGGCGGCTCGCTCGGCTCCGTCGACGATCTGTTCGACGCGCTCGATGCGTCGACGTCCACCCTCGAGCTCACGATCGTCCGCGGCACCGACGAGCTCACCCTGACGATCACCTTCTGACCCCGCGCGGACTTTAAGAACGAGATCGGCCCTCTGAGGGCCGCACACGATCACAAAGCCGCCACCGGGAGCTGGGCCAAAACGCGTAAGCGCCTCTGGTGTGGATGTCTCGGCGCTACCAGCGACCACGTCGAGATCTCGTCCATCCACGCCAGAGGCGTCAACGTCTCCGGATGTCGACACGCGAGTGCCGTCACCCACCGGGTCCATGCGTCATTGTTCCGGACTGCTTCGACCGAAGCGGTTTTCGCTAGCGCTGAGGTCGGCAACCGTTCCAGTCGTTGCCGAGCACTACCACTTCACTGTCTTGTCAGCTGGAACGATGACGGTTTTTCAACCGTGCTTCATCGCCCCGTACTCCCTCTGGTTCTTTTAGTGTTCGCCTTGAACTCAACGTCGCCACGTTGACTTCGGTCCGGATCGTAAGCGCTCGATTGCCCTGCGTGAAGAGGCAAAAGGCACTTTGACACGGAATCGTCGCGATGAACCCACGGCACGCGTTGCGCTGACTACGGAGAGAGCAGAAATGGCACGCAACGAGACATCTGGGGTGTCGTGCAAGCAAGGCTGACCGCGCTGGCGGCACCGCTTCGTCACCGCGAGTTCCGACTGCTCTGGCTCGCGCAGCTCGCGAGCGACCTCGGCGACTGGATCGGACGCGTCGCGCTCTCCATCGTCGTGTTCGAGCGGACCGGCTCCGCGTTCACGACCGCGCTGGTGACAACGGTGAGCGTCCTGCCCTACATCGGGCTCGGCCCGTACCTCACCGCGCGCTTCTCGCGCTACCACCGCCGATCGGTGCTCGTCGGCTCGGACCTGGCCCGCGCGCTGCTCTTCGCGCTCATCGCCTTGCCCTTCGGGGTGAACGCGCTGCTCGCCCTCGCGTTCGTCGCCGGCTGCCTCACCCCGCCGTTCCAGGCGACGCGCAGCGCGGCGGTCCCGACCGTGCTCCCCCGCAAGACGTTCGGTGACGGCGTCGCGCTCATGACGATCACGGCCGAGGCCGCGCTGCTGCTCGGCTACGCGGCGGGCGGCGGCCTGGTTGCGGTGCTCGGCGCGCAACCCGCGCTCCTCGCGAACTCCGCGTCGTTCCTCCTGTCGGCCCTCTTCCTGTCGCGCCTGCACCTCACCGACGAGGACGATCGGCGCACCGACCGGGCCGTGACCGTGCGCTCGGGCATCCGCACGGTGCTCGATGACCCGTTCGTGCGTCGGTACATCTGGACCTACACGATCGTCGGCGGGTGCGCGGTCATCCCGGAGACGCTCGCCCCCGCGCTCATCCAGGGCGAGCTCGGGGAGGGCCCGACGCTCGTCGGTCTCCTCTCAGCGGCTGTGTGCGCATCGATCATCCTGACGGCGCTCGTCGCGCCACGAAGCGGATCGGACACCGCGCTGCTGCGCTCCGCGTCGCTTCTCGCCCTCCTTGGCTGCGGGCTCGGCGCCGGCCTCTTCGCGCTCGAGCTCGGAGTGCCTGGCGTCGTGCTTCCGTTCCTCGCCGTCGGGATCGCGTTAACGAGCCGGGTCCCTGGCACCCAGGTCGTCGGAACGCGCGTCGACGACATCCAGCGCGCCAACGTGTACAGCGTCGCGTTGGCATGCATCGCGGCGGGTCAGGCGTTCATCCCGCTCGGCGCGGGCGCTGTCGCGCAATCGATCGGGGTCCAGCACGCGTCTGCGTGGTTCCTTTTGGCCGCAACCTTGGTGAGCGCGGTGACGTTCCTGCGCCCGCCGCGTGGCGAGCCGTCGCCGTCGGTGCGATCGGGAGCTACGACACCGCCGTGACGTTGAAGCCCACCGATGAGCGGCGGGCGAGGGCTGCGATCTCGCTCGCCTCGACGGGCTGGCTGAACAGGTAGCCCTGCGCTTGATCGCAGCCCTTGTTGCGAAGGAAAGTCTGCTGCTCGAGCGTCTCGACGCCCTCGGCCACGACTTCGATCCTCATGCTTCTGGCCATGGCGATCATCGCCGCGACGATCGGAGCCTCGGACGTCGAGCTGTCGATCTTCGAGACGAACGACCGGTCGATCTTCAGCCGGTCGATCGGGAAGTCCTGGAGCCGGCCCAGCATCGAGTAGCCGGTGCCGAAGTCATCGATCGACAGCTGCACGCCGAGCGCACGCAGTCGCTTCAGCACGTGGATCGCAGCGTCGGACTCACCGACGGCGATGCCCTCGGTCACCTCCAGCTCGAGCATCGCGGGATCGAGCCCGGTCTGGTCGAGGACGCGGACGATGGTCTCGTACAAGCGGTCGGTGGAGTTGAAGTGCCGGCCAGACAGGTTGACCGCGACGCGCAGCGTCGGCAGGCCTTCGTCGAGCCAGCGCTTGCCCTGGCGGCACGCTTCGAGGAGCACCCACGCGTCGACCTCGGTGATGAGGTCGGACTCCTCGGCCAGCGGAACGAACTCCACCGGAGGGATGAGCCCGAGCACCGGATGCTCCCAGCGCACGAGCGCCTCCACGCCGACCATGCGTCCGGTGCGGAGGTCGATCTGCGGCTGGTAGCGCACGCGCAGCTCGTTGCGCTGCACGGCGTTGTGGAGCTCGCTCTCGCGGGCGAGGCGGAGGTGGGCCAGCTCGTTCATGCCCGAGGCGTAGATCTGGTAGCTGTTCCGGCCGTTCTCCTTGGCGCGGTGCATCGCGCTGTCGGCGTTGCGGAGCAGATGCTCGGCGCGGGTGCCGTCCTCTGGGTAGAACGCCACGCCGAGGCTTGCGGTCATGAAGAGCTCGTGGCCGCCGAGCATCACCGGGCGGCGCACCGCCTCCAGCAGCTTCTGGGCCATCACGCCGGCGATCTCGGCGGTTCCGACGCTAGGCATGAGGATCGTGAAGTGGTCGCCACCGAGGCGACCGACCGTGTCGACTTCGCGGACCGCGCCGGAGAGTCGGTCGCCCAGCAGCCGCAGCAGCTCGTTGCCGCTCGGGTGCCCGAGGCTGTCGTTGACCTTCTTGAAGGCGTCGATGTCGAGCATGAAGACGGCAAGGCGTTCTCGCGCCCGGCGAGCCGTGTTGAGGGCCTGCGTCACGCGGTCTTCGAAGAGGAGGTGGTTGGCGAGACCGGTCAGCGGATCGTGCAGCGCCTGGTGTTGGATCTGCTCGACGAGGCGAGCGTTGTCGAGCGCCGACGCGCCGACCGCAGCGAGCGTGTCGAGCAGCGCGAGGTCTTGCTCCTCGAGGGGGGCACCGGTGATGCGGTTCTCGACGACGAGCCAGTGCTCGACGCCGTCCGACGTGTGCATCCGAACGCCGGCCGTGCCCTCGACCGGCGTCTCGGCGACGATCGACGCGGACTCGCTGTTCAGCAGCCGGGCCGCTGCGCTGGTGATCGATGCCTGCACCTCGTCGCTTCGCATCGATGCGTGCGCGCTGCTCGCCGCCTCGAACAACCCGGTGATCCGCTCGCGATCGCCCTTCGCTCGCATGTGCTCGGTGAGGACGAACTGCGTCGCGGCGACGGGCGGGATCGCGAGGAGTGCGATCCATCCGGCCTGCTGTCCGGCTGCGCCAGCCAGGAAGCCGACGGCGGCGAGCACCGGCACGCGCGTCGAGGCGAAGCGAACGTCGCTCCAGAGCTCGGACCAGAACGGGTTGCGGCTGCCGAACGTGAGGTAGAGATCGATCACCACGTCGTTCGTGAGGGCGAACATCGCGGATGCGATCGCTGCTGCGGCCAGCATCTGCGCGCTCACCAACGTTCCGGCGGCTGCGACCGGCGCGGCGACGCAGACGGCCACGCTTGCGGCGAGCGCCCGCTGCCCCGTGTTGAGGACGAGGGTCCTGAACGGCTTGAGGCCGACCAGATGACCGAGCGCGGTACCGGCGACGAACACGCAGGCGACGCCGGCGGGCGGTAGGAGGACGAAGGCGGCGACGAAGATCGCGGGATCGGCCTGCCAGCCGGCGACGTCACCTCTGCGGCTGAGGTGCGCCGACGCACCCCAGGACAGCGCGCTCACGGCGATCAGGCCGGCGAGCACGCTGGGCGTGCCGAAGTCGGCACTTGCGAACATCACGCCCATGGCAGCGGCGAGCCCGACCGCGCCGCAGAACAGCGAGCCGATCCAGAGGCGCCTCTGTAGCAGCGTGGCGAACCCGTTCGGCATCGCGGTCGCGACAGGGTGCGGCGGCGTGTGGCTGTTCAGTTCCGCACCACCCTCAGTCGGCAAACCGACCCTCCTCTACCCCAGTCGCGGGACGCCGGACACAAGCGTCCCTTTGGGATATCGGCTGCTGTGGCCATATGTCTTAGCAGGCTCTCAACCCTTTTTGTCGCTCTCGTTGCTTCTCCATCATTCTGAGACTCACCCCCGGGTGACCTTCTGGGCTATGGCGCCGAGGTGTCCGGAGTAGAACGGGCGCCGTGTCCGCCCTCGACGCCGTCCTGCCGATGAAGGCGGTCTCGGCTCCGCTCCCGACCGACGACGAGGGGTGGGCCTACGAGATCAAATGGGACGGGATGCGCGTGCTGACGGTGGTCGACGCCGACGGCGTTCGCCTCCACAGCGGGAACGGCAAGGACGCGACCGGCAGCTACCCCGAGCTCGCCGCGCTGCACGACCTCCTCGACGGGCACACGGTGCTGCTCGACGGCGAGGTCGTCGCGTTCGACGACGATGGGCGGCCGAGCTTCGGCCGGCTGCAGCAGCGCATGCACGTCACCGGCGGCGAGGTGGCTCGGCGCGCTGCGGAGACGCCGATCCTCTACGTGGTGTTCGACCTGCTGCACTTCGACGGCAACGACATGACGCCGCTTCCCTACCTCGACCGGCGCTTCCTCATGGGCGAGCTGGTCGAGCCCGGCGACCACTGGCAGGTGCCGGGCCACCAGCTCGGCGACGGCGCGTCGCTGCTGCAGGCGACGAAGGACCGTGGCCTCGAAGGTGTCGTCGCCAAGCGCACCGACAGCGTGTACGTACCGGGGAAGCGATCGCCGGCGTGGCGCAAGATCAAGGCGCGCCGACGGCAGGAGCTCGTCATCGGTGGCTGGCAACCCGGCGACGGTCGTCGCGAAGGCACCGTCGGCAGCCTGCTCATGGGCCACTACGACGACGGCCGGTTGCAGTTCGCTGGGAAGGTCGGCACGGGGTTCAGCGACCGAGAGCTCGACCGGCTCGCCGCACTGTTCGCGACGCTGGCGACAGAGGACTGCCCGTTCGATCCTCCGCCGCCGCGCCTGATCGCGAGGAGCGCTCGCTGGTTGCAGCCGTCGCTCGTCGCCGAAGTGGAGTTCGCGGAGTGGACCAGCGACGGCTCCCTCCGCCATCCCACCTACCTCGGGACGCGGGATGACAAGGATCCGAGGGCTGTCGTGCGCGAGCCTTGACCGCGATGGCGACGGATCGGATCGAGCTCACGGTGCCGGCCGACCCGCGCTACCTCGATGTCGCGGTTGCGGCGATGGAGGCACTGGCCGATCGCGCCGGTGTGCCGTCGGAGGACCTCCCTGCGCTTCGGGACGCGATCCATGACGCGCTCGAGCAGCGCCTCGACGACCGCCAGGCGCGCGAGCACGTCCACCTCGCCTACGAGATCGGCGACGGCTTCCTCGGCGTGCGGGTCCTCGACGACCGAACCGAACCCGCGAGCGGCACGACCTCGTAGGCGCAATGCGTGCCGCCGCTCAGCAGGTGTGACACGCGCTCGACCGTCGCGCCGGGGAGCACCTCGCGGATGAAGTCGAGCTCGGTGCCGCACGCCGCGCCGTAGCGCGACGCGACGGCGAGGATGGCGCAGTTGTGCTCGACGATGCGGAACGAGCCGTCGCCGATGTCGATCGCCTCGGCGAGGTAGCCGTCCTCATCGAGGATCACGGTGAGCTCGGCCACCTGGCCGGGAAGGTCCTTGCCCGCGAGCCGTGCTCGCGCGCCCTCCACCCGTCGGCGTCGACGACGCTCGAACAACCGGTCGAGCATCGCGGGATCCTCGTCCTCCACCTCTTCGAGGAGGTCCAGCACGATCGACCCGTAGGCGCGCGGGAACAGGCGGTCGCCCCGCTCAGACAGGCGGTAGAGATGGTGGGGGCGACCGGGTCCGGCCCGCACCTCTCGGTGCTCGACCAGCCCGTCCGCGGCGAGCCCGGCGACGTGCTGGCGCACGGCGCTCACGGTGATCCCGAGCGCCTCGGCGAGGTCGTCGGCCCTCGCCTCACCTGCCTTCTTCAGCGCGGTGAGCAGCGCCCGCCGGGTCGGCGGGAGCGTGGCGAGGCTGGTGCTGTCGGGCCCAGGCACCCCGCCAGCCTACGGGTTTGCACAGTCATCGATCCGCAAACCGCACGGCCAGGCGATCAGGTCCCGGTGCTGCCGAACCCGCCGTCACCACGCTCGGACGGCGGCAGCTCGTCCACCACGGTGAACGTGCACGCCTCGATGCGCTGGATGACGAGCTGCGCGATGCGGTCGCCCCGCGCAACCTCGTAGGGCTCGGTCGGGTCGGTGTTGACGAGCACGACGCGCAGCTCGCCGCGGTAGCCGGCGTCGACGAGACCCGGCGTGTTGAGGCACGTGATGCCGTGCTTCACGGCGAGGCCGCTGCGGGGGAGGACGAAGCCGGCCCACCCCTCGGGGATCGCCAGCGCGATGCCCGTGGGCACGATGGCCCGCCCGCCCGACGGCGCGAGCGACGCCCCCTCGCGGGCGACGAGATCAGCGCCGGCATCGCCGAGCCGCGCGTAGGACGGCAGCGGCAGATCGGGGTCAAGGCGGACGACGGGGATGTCAGGCACCCCGGCGACTCTACGATCGGCTCGTGCTCGTCTGGATGGACCTGGAGATGACCGGCCTCGAGCCGGCTCGTCACGTGATCGTCGAGATCGCGACGATCGTGACCGACGACGAGCTCGAGGTGGTGGCCGAG
>JADMIO011081504.1_pt1 | contig 16647 bp, 27 predicted proteins | sample 8958161 | NCBI WGS metagenome assembly JADMIO01 (sample SAMN16585339, study PRJNA669376) | soil metagenome | isolation source: Crop rotation soil | place: USA: Cullars Rotation, Alabama | collected 2011
GAAAGTCACAACGCCCGGCAAACAAAAAGGGCGGCATTTCTGCCGCCCTCGGAACTCTAGGAGGAGGAATTCTGGCAGAAAGCCCGGCTCAGGCTTCGGCCTCGGCATCCACTTCCACCGGACCGGAATCCTGGCCCTTGGCGCTTTCATCGCGGTCAATGAACTCGATGATCGCCATCGGGGCGTTGTCGCCATGGCGGAACCCCGCCTTCAGCACGCGGGTATAGCCGCCGGGACGACCAGCATAGCGCGGGCCGATGACGTCGAACAGCTTGGTCACCTGATCGGCGTCCTTGATCTGGGCCAGCGCCTGGCGCCGGGCGTGCAGGTCTTTCGTCCCGCGGCGCGACAGGGTCACCAGCTTCTCGATCACCGGACGCAGATCCTTGGCCTTGGGCAGCGTGGTCTTGATCTGCTCATGCTTGATCAGCGCGGCGGTCATGTTGCCCCACATCGCCTTGCGGTGCGAAGCGGTGCGGTTGAACTTGCGGCCCTGATTGCCGTGGCGCATGGGAGGTACTCTCTTTCAAAAAATCAGTATTGGTCTTCGTAACGCTTGGCGAGGTCTTCGATATTCTCCGGCGGCCATCCCGGCACTTCCATGCCCAGGTGCAGGCCCATCTCCGCGAGCACCGCCTTGATCTCGTTCAGCGACTTGCGGCCGAAGTTCGGAGTGCGGAGCATTTCCGCTTCCGTCTTCTGGATCAGGTCGCCGATATAGACGATGTTGTCGTTCTTCAGGCAGTTGGCGGAACGCACTGACAGTTCCAGCTCGTCCACCTTCTTGAGCAGCACCGGATTGAAGGCCAGGTCGGGCTTGGCTTCTTCGGTGGCGCGTTCGCGCGGCTCTTCGAAATTGATGAAAACCTGGAGCTGGTCCTGCAGGATGCGCGCGGCATAGGCCACCGCATTGTCCGGCGTGACCGCACCATTGGTTTCGACCGTCAAGGTAAGCTTGTCATAGTCCAGGATCTGGCCTTCGCGAGTGTTCTCGACCTTGTAGGAAACCTTCTTGACCGGGGAGAACAGCGAATCCACCGGGATAAGTCCGATGGGGGCGTCTTCCGGGCGATTGCGGTCGGCGGGGACATAACCCTTGCCGGTGGCGATGGTGAGCTCCATGCGGAAGTCCACCTTCTCGTCCAGAGTGCAGAGCACCAGGTCGGGATTGAGGATTTCGATATCGGCCGTGGTCTGGATGTCGCCGGCCTTCACCTCGCCCGGGCCCTGCTTGCGCAAGGACACCCGCTTGGGGCCCTCGGCATGCATGCGCAGCGCGATCATCTTGACGTTCAGCACGATGTCCGTGACGTCTTCGCGCACGCCCTGGATCGAGGAGAATTCGTGCAGCACGCCTTCGATGGAGATGGCGGTCACGGCGGCGCCCTGCAGCGAGGACAGCAGCACGCGGCGCAGCGAATTGCCGAGCGTCAGGCCGAAGCCGCGTTCCAGCGGCTCGGCGGTGATGGTGGCGGTACGGCCCGCATCATGACCGGCTTCGGTCTTGAGCTTGCCGGGTTTGATCAGTTCCTGCCAGTTCTTCTGAAACATGTTTTCCTCATCGTGTCCCGGGCATGTCGGACCATGCCCATACGTGCGACGGGTTAGTGGTACGTCCGAAAAATCATCTCTGTTCGCTCCGGCTCTCGCCTACGCTCCTCAAACGCGACGACGCTTGGGCGGGCGGCAGCCATTGTGCGGAATCGGCGTCACATCGCGGATCGAGGTGACGACGAGGCCAACGGCCTGCAGCGCGCGCAGCGCCGACTCGCGGCCCGAACCGGGGCCGGAAACTTCGACTTCCAAAGTGCGCATGCCATGCTCGACCGCCTTGCGGCCGGCATCTTCGGCTGCCATCTGCGCCGCATAGGGCGTGGACTTGCGCGAACCCTTGAAGCCCATCATGCCGGCAGACGACCAGGAAATGGCGTTGCCCTGTGCATCGGTGATGGTGACGATGGTGTTGTTGAAGGTGGCGGCGACGTGTGCCACGCCGACAACCACATTCTTCTTTTCTTTCTTGCGGGCGCGAGGAGCTTTGCCACCGGCCTTCTTGTCTTCAGCCATGCTGTTACTTCGTCACTTTCTTCTTGCCGGCGATCGCTTTGGCAGGGCCTTTGCGGGTGCGGGCGTTGGTGTGGGTGCGCTGGCCGCGGACCGGGAGGCCCTTGCGGTGACGAAGGCCGCGATAGCAACCCAGATCCATCAAGCGCTTGATGTTCATCGCCACATCGCGGCGCAGATCGCCTTCGACCAGGAAGTCGCGGTCGATAACTTCGCGAATCTGGATGACCTCGGATTCGGTCAGGTCGCTGACCCGGCGCGCCGGATCGATCCCCAACTGGCTGATGATCTTGTGCGCGATGTGCGGCCCGATGCCATGAATGTAGCGAAGTCCGATTTCGACTCGCTTCTGGGTCGGGATATTGACGCCGGCGATACGTGCCACTGAGTGTCTCCGAAGGCTGTTAAGCCGTTGAACGCGTTAATAAAATATTCTTTGCCAAGAACCCGGCCAAACCGGGGCCCGGGCGGCCTGTAAAACGCCCCTAAACCACCGAAATGACAGGAAAACTGTCGCGAGGGCGCGGATTATAGGAATAGCCCCCCTCCCGTCAACTCCTGACCGGGATTTATTGTCGCAGCCGCCCCCCGGACAGGGCACCTCCCGGGAGCGGGAGGGGCCAAAAACAAGAATTCAGGCCGGAACACCGTCCAGAATGTCATCAATCTGCCGGGTTACGACCTGGATATCGGCCATGCCGTCCACGGACTTGAGCTTGCCCTGCTTGCGGTAGAAATCGATCAGCGGGGCCGTATTGCGGTAGTAAACCCCCAGCCGGTGGGCCAGGGTTTCCGGCGTGTCGTCCGAGCGCAACACGCCGCCGGCCTTGATCCGGGCCTCGACCCGGGACAGCAGCACGGCATCGTCAACCTTAAGTTCCAGTACCAGATCGATCTTGCGCCGGCGCTCGGCCAGCATGGCGTCCAGCGCTTCGGCCTGGGCAATGGTGCGAGGGAACCCGTCGAACACCGCGCCATTTTTGCAGTCGGGCTGGTCATAACGTTCGGCGATGATGCGAATCACGGTTTCGTCCGGGACCAGCTCGCCCTTGGCCATCAGCGCCTTGCAAGCCAGTCCCAGCGGAGTACCGGCCTCTATGGCGGCGCGGAGCATGTCGCCCGTGGAGAGCTGCGGCAGCCCGCGCTTCTCGGTGAGTATCTTGGATTGGGTGCCCTTGCCCGCCCCCGGCGGCCCGAACAGAACCAGATTCACCGACGCGCTCCTCGCAACTTCGATTTCTTGAGCAAGCCTTCATATTGCTGCGCCACCAGATGGCTCTGAATCTGCGCAACCGTGTCCATGGTGACCGAAACCACGATCAGAATCGAGGTGCCGCCCAGCGCGAATTGCAGATTGTACTTGTAGAACATGAATTCGGGCAGCAGGCAGACGAATGTCAGATACGCCGCCCCGATCACGGTGATTCGGGTCAGCGTATAGTCGATGAATTGCGCGCTCCTCTTGCCGGGCCGGATACCGGGAAAGACGCCGCCATACTTCTTCAGATTTTCCGCCGTCTCTTCGGGATTGAAGACAATGGAGGTGTAGAAGAAGGTGAAAAACAGAATCAGAAGCGCATAAAAGACCAGATAAAGCGGCTGTCCGTGGCTGAGATAGGTGACCACGATCTGCAGCCATTCCGGCAGGTTCTGGGCATTGAAACTGGCCACCGTGGTGGGCAGGAGCAGGATCGAAGACGCGAAGATCGGCGGAATCACGCCCGACACGTTCAACTTCAGCGGCAGATGCGATGAGTCGCCGCCATAGACCTTGTTGCCGACCTGGCGCTTTGGATAGGTCACGAACAGCCGTCGCTGGGCCCGTTCCATGAAAACGATGAAGCCGACCAGCGCCACGGTGAACACCGCGAAGAAGATGATCAGCAGCGGATTGACGGCGCCGGTGCGTGCCTGCTCCAGCGTCTGGCCGATGAGGGAGGGGAAGCGCGCCACGATGCCGGCGAAGATGATCAGCGAAATACCGTTGCCGACGCCGCGGCTGGTGATCTGTTCACCGATCCACATCAGCAGCATGGTACCTCCGGTGAGGGTAATCACCGCGCTAATACGGAAGAACCAGCCTGCCTGAATGACGATGTGGCTCTGGCCCCCGAAATGCTCCAGCCCCACGGCGATGCCGTAAGCCTGGACCATGGCCAGCGCCACGGTGAAATACCGGGTATACTGATTGAGGATCTTGCGGCCCGCCTCGCCTTCCTTTTTCAGCGCTTCCAGTTCCGGAAACACCGTGGTCATCAACTGGATGATAATGGAGGCGGAGATGTAGGGCATGATGCCCAGGGCGAAGATGGCCATGCGCTGAACAGCGCCGCCGGCCAGGGTGTTGAAGACATCCAGCAGGCCGCCGCCGCTCTGCTGCATCTGCTGAGCCAGCGCCGCCGGATCGATTCCCGGCATGGGGATATAGGTGCCGATACGCGCCACAATCAGCGCACCCAGGGTGAAGAAGATGCGGCTGCGCAGCTCCTTGGCCTTGGAGATGGAGCCAAAATTAAAATTGGCTGCCAGTTGTTCGGCTGCGGACGCCATCAAGCTGCTCCCAGAAACAGGCCGATACTACGCACCGGCCGGAACCATTTTCCCCCTATGGGGCCGACCCTATATGGGGACGCTGCCCCGCCCTTGCGAGCGGGGTAGCCCAAATTTACGCCTTGCGCGCTTCGCGCTTCTTGGCGGATTCCGCGCGGCGCGTCTGGCGCTTGCCCGGTCCACCCTTCTTGTTGCTGTAGACCTTCTTCTGGTAGGTCGTGGTGACGCTGCCGCCGGCCTTTTCGACCGCTTCCTTGGCAGAGGCGCTGACACCCGCCACTTCGATCTCGATCTTGGCGGTGATGGCACCCTTGCCCAGTAGACGAACGCCGTCGCGGCTCTTGTGCGCCAAGCCAGCCTTGCGCAGCACCTCTTCGGTGATCTTTTCACCGGCCTTCAGTTTCTTATTGTCGATCGCCTTCTGGATGCGATTCAGGTTCACTTCCGCGAAATCGGTGCCGAAGATGTTGCGGAAACCGCGCTTGGGCATGCGCATGTGCAGCGGCATCTGGCCGCCTTCGAAACCATGCACCTGGTTGCCGGTACGTGCCTTGGCGCCCTTGACGCCGCGGCCCGAGGTCTTGCCCAGGCCCGAGGAGGAACCGCGTCCGAGCTTGTCTTTGCGCTTGTGGGCGCCCGGATTGTTGGCGATCTGATTGAGCTTCATCTTACTTGCCTTCTTCGACGATCTCGACGAGGTGCTTGACCGCGTTGATCATGCCGCGGACCGAGGGGGTATCTTCCAGGGTGCGGGTGCGGCGGATTTTGCCGAGCCCCAGACCACGCAGGGTCTGCGCCTGGATGTCGGGCTTGCGGTTGGCGCTGCGGATCTGGCGCACCGTTACCGTCTTCCCGGCTTTCGCTTTCTTCTCGGCCATGACTTTTCTCTCTCAATTCCTATTAGGCGGAGGCTTCCGCGGACTGGTCTTCACGGCGAGCCAGGATTTCCGACACGCTGCGGCCCCGGCGTTGCGCCACCATCCGGGGGCTCTGCTGGTTCTTCAGCGCATCAAAAGTGGCGCGCACCATGTTGTAGGGATTGGAGGTGCCCAACGACTTGGACACGACATCGCCTACGCCCAGGGCTTCGAACACCGCGCGCATCGGGCCGCCGGCGATGATGCCGGTACCGGCGGGAGCCGGGCGCACCAGCACCTTGCCCGCGCCGTGATGGCCGCGCACTTCGTGATGAATGGTGCGGCCGTCCTTCAGCGGAATGCGGATCAGCGACTTCTTGGCGTCGTCGGTGGCCTTGCGGATGGCTTCCGGCACTTCGCGCGCCTTGCCATGGCCAAAGCCGACGCGGCCGTTGCCATCACCCACCACCACCAGAGCGGCAAAGCCGAAACGGCGGCCGCCCTTCACGACCTTGGCGACACGGTTGATGTGCACCAGCTTGTCGATCAGATCGCTGTCTTTTTCCTCGCGGTCGCGGCCACGGCCACGGCCTTCACCGCGACCACGGCCTTCACCACGTCCACCGCGATCGCCGCGGCCGCGGCCTTCGCGCTGCTGTTCGCCCTGCTGTTCGGTTGCCATATCGCTGTCCCTTAAAACTCGAGGCCGCTTTCACGGGCCGCGTCTGCAAGCGCCTTGATGCGCCCATGATAGATGTAGCCACCACGGTCGAACATGACCTGGGTGACGCCCGCCGCCTTGGCGCGCTCGGCGATCTTCTTGCCGACGCTGCTGGCCGCCTCCACGTTCCAGGACTTGGCTTCCTTGCCGTCCTTCTCGTTGGTCGAGGCGCTGGCCAGGGTCAGGGCCTGCGTGTCGTCGATCACCTGGGCATAGATATGCTTGCCCGAACGGAAGACTGACAGGCGTGGACGCGTGCCGTGAGTGGTGAGACGATGGCGGTTGCGCGACTGGCGCTTCTTGAAGAGGTCCTGGGTCATTACTTCTTCTTGCCTTCCTTGCGGCGGACATATTCGCCTTCATAGCGAACGCCCTTGCCCTTATAGGGCTCCGGCGGACGCCAGGAGCGAATCTCCGCGGCGACCTGGCCGACCAGCTGCTTGTCGATGCCCGACACCGAAATCATGGTGGGCTTTTCAGTGGTGATGGTGATGCCGGCCGGGATCGGATACGGCACGTCATGGCTGAAGCCGAGCTGCAGGTTCAGAACCTTGCCCTGCACCGCCGCGCGATAGCCGACGCCCTGGATTTCCAGCTTCTGGGTGAAGCCGGTGGTGACGCCGGCCACCAGATTGTTGACCAGCGTGCGCGACAGACCCCACATCTGCGGCGCCTTTTCCATTTCCTTGCGCGGGGTCACGTGAATGCCGTGATCGTCCACCGAAGCGGCGACTTCCGGCACCAGCTTGACGCTGAGTTCGCCCTTGGGGCCCTTGACCTTGACGGTCTGGCCATCCACCGAGGCAGTGACACCCTTGGGGAGCGCAATCGCTTTCTTACCAATACGAGACATGGTCGCTCCTTAGAACACCTGGCAGAGGACTTCGCCGCCGACATTCTTTTCCCGGGCGGAAGTGTCCGTCATCACGCCCTGCGGCGTGGAGAGGATGGACACGCCCAGGCCCTGGCGATGCGGCTTGAGGTCACTGACCGAGGAATAGACACGGCGGCCGGGGGTTGAAACGCGCTTGAGTTCGCGGATCACCGGTTCGCCCTCGTGATACTTCAGTTCGATTTCCAGCTCCTTGTGGCCCTTGGTCTCCACTTCGGCATAGCCGCGGATGAAGCCCTCGGCCTGCAGCACGTCCAACAGACGGGTGCGCAGGCGCGAATTGGGCGAGCTGATCTTGGACTTGCGGCGCAGCTGGCCATTGCGGATACGGGTGAGAAGATCGCCAATCGGGTCGATGATCATTGTTGCTCCTTACCAGCTCGCCTTGGTCATGCCGGGGATCTGGCCGAAATTCGAAAGAGACCTGAGCGCGATACGCGACAGCTTCACCTTGCGGTAATAGCCCTTGGGACGGCCCGACAGCTCACAGCGGTGATGGATGCGCACCTTGGAGGAGTTGCGCGGCAGCTTGGCCAGCTTGAGGCGCGCCTCGAAACGCTCCTCGGCCGGAACCTTCATGTCGTCCGCCTTGGCCTTGAGCGCAGCGCGCTTGGCGGCATACAGGGCCACCAGCTTTTCGCGCTTCTTGTTGCGGTTGATCTGACTCGTTTTCGCCATTGTCAGCGCCTCAATTCGTGAACGGGAACTGGAAGCCTTCGAGAAGCGCCCTGGCTTCCTCGTCGGTCTTCGCGGAGGTGTTGAACACGATATCCATACCCCACACCGATTCCGTCTTGTCGTAGTCGATTTCCAGGAACACGACGTGCTCCTTCATGCCCATCGCGTAATTGCCACGGCCGTCGAATGACTTGGGATTGATACCCCGGAAGTCGCGCACGCGCGGCAGCGCCATGGTGATCAGCCGGTCGACGAACTCGTACATTTGGTCGCCGCGCAGCGTGACCTTGGCGCCAATCGGCAGATCCTTGCGGATCTTGAACGTCGCGATCGCCTTCTTGGCGCGGGTCTGCACCGCCTTCTGGCCGGCAATGGCGGTCAGGTCATTCTGCGCCTGGGTGATCTTCTTGCCGTCGGAAGCCGCCTCGCCTGCGCCGATGTTCAGCACAACCTTGTTCAGCTTCGGCACCTGCAGCGCGTTCTTGTAGCCGAACTTCTTCATCAATTCGGCCTTGATGACCTCGTTGTAGCGCTTCTTGAAACGCGGCACGTAACCGGCCTCGCGGGCATGCTCGCCCAGCGCAACCTGCGTGCCGGCATTCACTTCGCGGCGCTTTGCCTTGGCCGCCTTCGCATCGGCCTTGGCGGCTTCCTGCGGATTCTTGCTCTTGGAGCCTGCGTCAGACATCGATGACCTCACCGGACTTCTTCGCAAAGCGGACCTTGCGGCCATCGCTCAGCGTCTTGGAACCAATGCGCGTCGCCTTGCCCGACTTGGGGTCGACATGCGCGATATTCGAAAGATGGATCGGCGACTCTTTGCTCACGATCCCGGCCTGCTGTGTCTGGGTCTGGCGCTGATGGCGCTTGACGACGTTGATACCCTGAACCAGCGCGCGGTTTTCCTTGGGGAACACCTTGAGCACCGAGCCCTTCTTGCCCTTGTCGCGGCCCGTGGTCACGACCACGTTATCGCCCTTGCGGATATTGCTCATCACAGAACCTCCGGGGCGAGCGAAATGATCTTCATCTGCCCCTTGTTGCGCAGTTCGCGGGTGACCGGTCCGAAGATGCGGGTGCCAATCGGCTCGCCCTGGGCATTGACCAGCACCGCGGCATTGCCGTCGAAACGGATCAGACTGCCATCGTTGCGGCGCACGCCTTTGGCGGTACGCACCACCACGGCCTTCAACACTTCGCCCTTCTTCACGCGCCCGCGCGGAATGGCTTCCTTGACCGACACCACGATGATGTCGCCGACATCGGCGTAACGGCGATGCGAGCCGCCCAGCACCTTGATGCACATCACACTCTTGGCGCCGGAATTGTCGGCGACGTCGAGCTCAGTGGACATCTGAATCATGACTTCAACTCCCTATCGCGCCGCTTACTTGCCGACGCGTTCCAGCACTTCCCAGGTCTTCAACTTGGAAAGGGGCCGGCATTCCTGAATACGAACGACATCACCGATCTTGAACTCGCCCTTTTCGTCATGGGCGTGATACTTCTTGGAACGGCGCACGGTCTTTCCCATCACCGGATGGATGAAGCGACGCTCCACCTTCACCACGACGGTCTTCTTGTTCTTGTCGCTGACGACAGTGCCCTGCAGGATTCGTTTCGGCATAGTCTTAACCCTTGGCCTGGGCAGCGCGGCGCTGCTCGGTGAGAACGGTCTGGATGCGCGCGATGTCACGGCGCAGCACGCGGATGCGGCCGGTGTTCTCCACCTGACCGTTGGCGCGCTGGAAGCGCAGGTTGAACTGCTCCTTCTTGAGGTTGGAGAGCTGGTTGTTCAACTCGTCACCGCTCTTGGCACGGAAGTCCTCGGTCTTGGACGAGGCCTTGGAGGCGGTCGCCTTCTTGGCCTTCTTCGGCGCGGCTTTCTTTGCTTTCTGGGCCATCTCTAGTTCCTCACAACCCGGTGCGCGCGACGAACTTGGTCGCGATGCTGAGCTTCGCCTGGCCCAGACGCATGGCTTCCTTGGCGGTCGCCAGGTCCACACCGTCGATCTCGAACAGGATGCGGCCCGGCTTGACCTTGGCCACCCAGAATTCCGGTGCGCCCTTGCCGGAGCCCATGCGGACTTCGGCAGGCTTTTTGGACACCGGAACGTCCGGGAAAATGCGAATCCACACGCGGCCGGCGCGCTTCATCTGGCGGGTGATGGCGCGGCGCGCCGCTTCGATCTCGCGCGCGTTCAGGCGTTCCGGCTCGAGAGCCTTCAGGCCATAGGCGCCGAAGTTCAAGGTCGTGCCCGCTTTGGCGGCGCCGTGAATGCGGCCCTTGAACTGCTTGCGGAATTTTGTGCGCTTGGGTGACAGCATGGTTGTTCTCTTTACTCCGCAGCGGCGGGAGCGCGTTCGCGCTCACGCGGCGGACGGTTGCCGGCTTCGGTGCTTTCCGCCTGGCGCTTCTCGGTTGCGAAGGGATCATGTTCCATGATCTCGCCCTTGAAGATCCAGACCTTGACGCCGCAGGTGCCATAGGTGGTGAAAGCAGTTGCGATGCCGTAGTCGATGTCGGCGCGCAGGGTGTGCAGTGGCACGCGACCTTCGCGGTACCATTCCACGCGCGCGATTTCCGCGCCGCCCAAACGGCCCGAGCAGGTGATGCGGATGCCGAGCGCGCCGAGACGCATGGCGGTCTGCACGGAACGCTTCATCACGCGACGGAACGCGACACGTCGTTCCAGCTGCTGGGCGATGTTCTCGGCCACCAGTTTGGCGTCGATTTCCGGCTTGCGGATTTCCACGATGTTCAGGTGCACTTCATCGGAAGTGTACTTCTGCACGTCGCTCTTCAGCTTCTCGATGTCGGCGCCCTTCTTGCCGATCACCACGCCGGGACGGGCCGAATGGATGGTAACGCGGCACTTCTTGTGGGGGCGCTCGATCACGATGCGCGACACGCCCGCGGCCTTCAGCTTGTCGCTGAGATATTCGCGGATCTTGATGTCTTCCTGCAGCAGCTTGCCGTATTCCTTCTTGCCCGCATACCAGCGCGAGTCCCAGGTACGGTTGATGCCGAGGCGCAGCCCGGTCGGATTGACCTTCTGACCCATTACGCAGTCTCCTTCTTGGCCTTTTTGGCCGCAGGCTTTTTCGCAGGCGCTTTGCCCGATGTCTTCTTGGCGGTCTTGCCGGCCGCCTTGCCCTTGGAACCCTTGGCCGGAGCAGCGGCCTTGGTTTCTTCCTTGGCGGGCGCTTCTTCGCGCTTCTCTTCAACCACAATCGTGATCTGGCTGAAGAACTTCTCGATGCCGCCGGCATTGCCGCGGGCGCGCGCATGGAAGCGCTTCATCACCAGGTTCTTGCCGACGCTGGCTTCCTTCACCACCAGATCGTCCACGTCCAGATCATGGTTGTTCTCGGCATTGGCAATGGCCGACTGCAGCGTCTTCTTGACGACGGAAGCGATGCGCTTCTGCGAGAAAGTCAGCACATTGAGAGCGCGCTCAACCTTCTGGCCGCGGATCTGCTGCGCCACTAGGTTCAGCTTGCGGGGAGAGACGCGGATATTGCGGGCAATGGCCATCGCCTGATGGTCCGCCAGCACGCGCGCGCGGGAGTCTTTGCCCATTTAAGCCCTCTTCGCCTTCTTGTCGCCGCCGCCGGTATGACCGTGGAAGGTGCGGGTGGGCGAGAATTCGCCCAGCTTGTGACCGACCATGTCTTCGGTCACCAGCACCGGAATGTGCTTGTGGCCGTTATAGACGCCGAAGGTGACGCCCACGAACTGCGGCAGGATGGTGGAACGGCGCGACCAGGTCTTGATCACATCCTTGCGGCCGGAAGAACGCGCGGCTTCTGCCTTCTTGAGCAGATAGCCGTCTACGAACGGGCCTTTCCAGATTGAACGGGTCATGTGCTTGCCTTGCCTTTACGGGTACGCACGATGAACTTGGTCGTGCGCTTGTTGACTCGGGTCTTGGCGCCCTTGGTGGGCTTGCCCCAGGGCGTGACCGGATGACGGCCGCCCTTGGTACGGCCTTCGCCGCCGCCATGGGGATGGTCGATCGGGTTCATCGCGGTGCCGCGGACATGGGGGCGCTTGCCTTTCCAGACATTGCGGCCGGCCTTGCCGATCACTTCGTTCATATGGTCGGGGTTGGACACCGCGCCCACCGTGGCCATGCAGGTCAGCGGGATCTTGCGCACTTCCGACGAATTCAGGCGGATCAGCGCATAACCGGCATCGCGGCCGAGATACTGGGCATAGGCGCCGGCGGAACGCGCCACCTGGCCGCCCTTGCCCGGCTTCATTTCGATATTATGAACGATGGTGCCAACCGGCATGGCGCCAAGCGGCATGGCATTGCCGACCTTCACGTCCACCTTCTCGCCCGACACAACGCTGTCGCCGACCGCAAGGCGTTGCGGCGCCAGAATATAGGTCTGGGTGCCGTCCTTGTACTTGATCAGCGCGATGAAGGCGGTGCGGTTGGGATCATATTCCAGACGCTCGACGACCGCCGGCTCGTTGAACTTGTTGCGCTTGAAGTCGATCAGACGATAGCGCTGCTTGTGGCCACCGCCCTGGTAACGCACCACGATGCGGCCGGTATTGTTGCGGCCGCCCTTGGAGGTCTTGCCTTCAGTGAGCGCCTTGACCGGGCCGCCCTTGTGGAGGTCGGAACGGTCGACCAGCACCAGCTGGCGGGTGCCGGGAGTCGCGGGCTTATATTGTTTCAGAGCCATGGCTTAGAGACCCGTCGTGATGTCGATCTGGTGGCCCTCTTCCAGGGTCACGATCGCTTTCTTGATGTCGGAACGCGTATAGATCTTCCCACGGGCTGCCTTGCGCTTGCCCTTGACGATCACCGTGTTGACCGCCTTGACCTTGACCTTGAACAGGTCGGCCACCGCCTTGGCGATGGCGGGCTTGGTGGCGTCCAGCGTCACGCGGAACACGACCTGATTGGCCTCGGTCATACGCGTCGCCTTTTCAGTGATCACAGGCGACAGGATCACGTCGTAATTGATGCTCATCCCAGTCGCGCCTCGATCGCTTTGACGGCGGCAGTGGTCAGGACCAGCTTGTCGCTTTTCATGATGTCATAGACGTTGATACCGATGACCGGCAGCAGCGCCACATCGGCCAGGTTGCGGGCCGAAAGCTGGAAGTTCTTGTCGAACTCGCCGTCGATCACCAGCGCACGGCGGCCCAAATTCAGCTTGTCGAACTGCTTCGCAAGCGCACCGGTCTTGATGTCCTTGGACTTGGCTTCGTCGAGGATCACGATCGAGCCCGCCTTGGCCTTGGAGGACAGGGCATGCCTGAGGCCGAGCGCCTTGACCTTCTTGGGCAGGTCGAACTCATGGGAATGGTTCACCGGACCCATGGCCTTCGCGCCGCCCACGAAAAGCGGAGCCGAACGGGCGCCGTGACGGGCCTGGCCGGTGCCCTTCTGCTTGTACATCTTCTTCTTGGTGCGATTGATCTCGCCACGGGTCAGCACTTTGTGCTGGCCACTGCGGCGCTTGGCCAACTGCCACACCACCACGCGCTGGATCAGGTCCTGGCGCGGCTCCAGGCCGAAGATGGCGTCGTTGAGTTCAACGTCGCCGGCGGCCTTGTTGTCGAGATTGAGGACTTTGGTTTTCATGATTTAGCCCTCGGCATTCTGTTCGGCGGCCGGCGCTTCGGCAGCGGCCGGAGCAGCACCTGCGCGCTTCTTCACCGAAGCCGGCATCGGAACATCCTTGTGCGGGCGCTTGACGGCATCGCGCACCATCACCCAGCCGCCCTTGGAGCCCGGCACCGCGCCGCGGATCATGATCAGTCCGCGCTCGACATCCACCTTGGCCACTTCCAGATTCTGGGTGGTGACATTGTCGACGCCGTAATGGCCGTGCATTTTCTTGTTCTTGAAGGTCTTGCCGGGATCCTGGCGGCCACCGGTACCGCCCAGCGAGCGGTGCGAGATGGACACGCCGTGCGAGGCTTCCAGACCGCGGAAGTTCCAGCGCTTCATCGCGCCGGTGAAGCCGCGGCCGATGGTGACGCCAGTGACGTCCACCTTCTGGCCGGCCACGAAATGATCTGCCTGCAGCGTGTCGCCGACTTCCAGCAGGTTCGCGGAATCGACACGAAACTCTGCCAGCTTCTTGCGAGGCTCGATCTCAGCCTTGGCGAACTGGCCGCGTTCCGCCTTGTTGGCGTTCTTCGGCTTGGCAAAGCCCGAACCGAGCTGAACGGCGGTATAGCCGTCCTTCTCCGACGTCCGGACTGCCGTGACGGCGCAGCCGTCCAGCTTGAGAACCGTAACCGGGACATGAGTTCCGTCTGCCAAAAACAGACGGGTCATGCCGACCTTCTGCGTGATGACGCCTGTGCGCACCTGACGCTCCTTACAACTTGATTTCGACGTCCACACCGGCAGCCAGGTCGAGCTTCATCAAAGCATCGACTGTCTGGGGTGTGGGCTCGATGATGTCGAGCAGACGCTTATGCGTCCGGATTTCGAACTGTTCGCGGCTTTTCTTGTCGACATGGGCCGAGCGGTTGACGGTGAAGCGCTCGATGCCAGTGGGGAGCGGAATCGGGCCCCTCACCTGCGCGCCTGTGCGCTTCGCCGTATTGACGATTTCCCGCGTCGAATTGTCGAGAATCCGGTGATCGAAGGCTTTGAGCCGGATGCGGATATTCTGACTTTGCATAGGATTGATCCTTCGATACCCGGCTTCGATTACTTCAAGATCTTGGCGACGACGCCGGCGCCGACGGTACGGCCGCCTTCGCGGATGGCGAAGCGCAGCTTCTCTTCCATCGCGATCGGCACGATCAGCTCGACTTCCACCGACACATTGTCACCCGGCATCACCATCTCGGTGCCTTCCGGCAGCTTCACGATGCCGGTCACGTCCGTGGTGCGGAAATAGAACTGCGGACGGTAGTTGGCGAAGAACGGGGTATGACGGCCACCCTCGTCCTTGGTCAGGATGTAGGCTTCCGCCACAAACACGGTATGCGGCGTCACCGAACCCGGCTTGGCCAGAACCTGGCCGCGCTCAATGCCTTCACGCTCAATACCGCGCAGCAAGGCGCCGATATTGTCGCCCGCCTGGCCCTGGTCCAGCAGCTTGCGGAACATTTCCACGCCCGTCACCGTCGTCTTGGAGGTCGGACGGATGCCGATGATCTCGACTTCCTCGCCAACCTTCACGATGCCGCGTTCCACGCGACCCGTCACAACCGTGCCGCGGCCCGAGATCGAGAACACGTCTTCGATCGGCATCAGGAACGGCTTGTCGATCGGACGGTCCGGCTGGGGAATGTATTCGTCGACCTTGCTCATCAACTCCAGGATGGCGTCATGGCCAAGCTTGGGCTCCTTGTTCTCCAGCGCCATCAGCGCCGAGCCGCGCACGATCGGAATGTCGTCGCCCGGGAACTGGTAGCTGGACAGCAGCTCGCGCACTTCCATCTCCACCAGATCCAGCAGTTCCGGATCATCGACCATGTCGCACTTGTTCATGAAAACCACCAAGGCCGGCACGCCGACCTGGCGGGCCAGAAGGATGTGTTCGCGGGTCTGCGGCATCGGGCCGTCGGACGCCGAAACCACCAGGATCGCGCCGTCCATCTGGGCGGCGCCGGTGATCATGTTCTTCACATAGTCCGCATGGCCGGGGCAGTCGACATGGGCGTAGTGGCGCGCCTTGGTCTCATACTCCACATGCGCCGTCGAAATCGTAATACCGCGCGCCTTCTCTTCCGGCGCCTTGTCGATCTGGTCATAGGCCGTAAACGTCGCCCCGCCCGTCTCCGCCAGAACCTTCGTGATCGCTGCCGTCAGCGACGTCTTGCCATGGTCGACATGGCCAATCGTCCCAATGTTGCAGTGCGGCTTGTTACGCTCAAACTTTGCTTTCGCCATGACGTCCTGTCTCTTTCGTCTCTAACTCGGCTCTCGCCGCTTTAACTTCAATCTCTTCCGGCCTTGCCGGTCTAATTCCGTTCGGCTTCGCCGAAGGCCTGGAGCGGGTGAAGGGAATCGAACCCTCGTCATCAGCTTGGAAGGCTGTTGCTCTACCATTGAGCTACACCCGCCAGGGTTCGGCTCCTTACACTTGCTTGCGCTGGCTAGGCGCTGGTGGAGGGGGTTGGATTCGAACCAACGTAGGCGTAGCCAACGGATTTACAGTCCGTCCCCTTTAGCCACTCGGGCACCCCTCCGGTTAAAAAATTTCCAACTGGGTCAACGGGTTACAAAACCAGTTACCGGCCGGCGCATCTGCTTTCGCCCGAAACGTTGCGAACGAGCGAAGAAAAACCTCCAAGTAAGGTGTGGCTGCGGATCGCGGGTTATTGGTCAACAGGGGCTGTGTGTCAATAGCCCTTTTTCCAAGGAAACCCCGGATTTTCCAAGGGGTTTGGGCTCGGCGCTTTACCCCGCCCTCCACTTCTTTATAAGCGCGCCATGGGACCGAAGGATTTCCGCAAGGACCGCCGTCATTTTTACCCCAAACCGGCCGCAAAATCCGCGGAAAAGGCGGGTCGCGCGGCTGGGAACCCGCCCAACCGGCGTGAGGGCGGGAGCGAGTGGCTCTATGGCCTGCATGCGGTCCAGGCCGCCCTGGCCAATCCCCACCGCAAGCTGGGTCGGGCCGCCCTGACCCCCCGGGCGATCGAAACCATCGGCGAAAAATTACTGAAGCGGGTCCGGGTCGAGACTTTGGAACCCGGCGCCATCGACAAGCTGCTGCCCGCCGGGGCGGTCCACCAAGGGGCGGCACTGGAAGCTTGGCCGCTCAAATCCCGTGATCTGGAAGAAATTCTGGCCGAGCCGCGCCCCGAGGGCCGGCGCATCATCCTGGTCCTGGACCAGCTTTCCGATCCCCACAATGTCGGTGCCATTCTGAGAACTGCCGCCGCCTTC
>JADMIO010768845.1_pt1 | contig 16646 bp, 12 predicted proteins | sample 8958161 | NCBI WGS metagenome assembly JADMIO01 (sample SAMN16585339, study PRJNA669376) | soil metagenome | isolation source: Crop rotation soil | place: USA: Cullars Rotation, Alabama | collected 2011
TCAGCGCCGAGTGGCGGCACAAACAGATGAGAACTGCGAACAGTCGTTCCGTGTGGGCGGAGGCGGGAGCTTCAATCAGCTCAACGGTCTCTATACCGTCCGCGACCCCGGCGCGAAGACCGACGAAAATGCGCAACTGCTCCGCGCGCTCAAGAGCCTGCATGATTTCATGTACAGCTTCGATTTCCTGAATATGCGCCCGGATAAGAGCTTCGTCCAGGGTGGGCGAGCTTGCCACCTCGCTGAAGCTCTCGGCCAATCAGCAGGCGATCGCCGAAGGCGCGCTGCGCGAGGTGCGCACGCGGCTCGGCTTCCTCCTCAACGTCGGTCTCGACTACCTCACGCTGGATCGCTCGGGCCCCACGCTCTCCGGCGGCGAGGCGCAGCGCATCCGTCTCGCGAGCCAGCTCGGCAGCGAGCTCTCCGGCGTCATGTACGTCCTCGACGAGCCGAGCATCGGCCTGCACCCGCGCGACAACGCGCGCCTCATCGCCACGCTGCGTCGCCTGCGTGACCTGGGCAACACCGTCCTCGTGGTCGAGCACGACGAGGAGACGATCCTCGCCGCCGATCACGTCGTCGACTTCGGACCGGGCGCCGGCCACCTGGGCGGCAAGGTCCTCTTCAGCGGCACGCCCGCGGAGCTGCTCGCCGACGAGACGAGCGTGACCGGCGCCTACCTCGGCGGACGCAAGCGCATCGAGATGCCGCCGACGCGCCGCACCTCGAAGGAGGCCATCACCGTCGTTGGCGCGAGCGAGCACAACCTGAAGGACGTCGACGTGCGGTTCCCGCTCGGCGTGCTGACCGCGGTGACCGGCGTGAGCGGCGCCGGCAAGAGCTCGCTGGTGAACGGCATCCTGTTGCCGGCGCTCGCGCGCACCCTGCACGACGCCACGGATCCGGTCGGCAAGCACGTCCGCATCGACGGGCTCGGCACGGTGGGTAAGCGCACCAGCACGACGGCGCGCATCGTGCGCGCGATCGCCATCGATCAGCGACCGATCGGCCGCACGCCACGCAGCAACCCCGGCACCTACACCAAGGCGTTCGATTGCATCCGCGAGTTCTTCGCCATGCTGCCGGACGCCCGCGCGCGGGGCTGGGACGCGGGCCGCTTCTCCTTCAACGTGAAGGGCGGTCGCTGCGAGTCGTGCAAGGGCGACGGCGTGGTCAAGGTCGAGATGCACTTCCTCGCCGACGTGTGGGTCCCCTGCGAGGTGTGCAACGGACGGCGATACGACGCGCAGACGCTCACCATCAAGACGCACGGCAAGAGCATCGCCGACGTCCTCGATTCGAGCGTCGAGGAGTGCCGCGAGATCTTCGTCAATCACCCGACGTTGAGCCGCATCCTGCAGACGCTCGTCGACGTCGGTCTCGGTTACATGAAGCTCGGCCAGACGGCGACCACGCTGTCCGGCGGCGAGGCGCAGCGCGTGAAGCTCTCGCGCGAGCTCGGCAAGTCGCAGACGGGCCGCACGCTCTACGTGCTCGACGAGCCGACGACCGGCCTCCACTTCGAGGACATCCGCAAGCTGCTCGGCGTCCTCCAGCGCCTGGTCGACGCGGGCAACACGGTGGTCGTCATCGAGCACAACCTCGACGTGGTGAAGTGCGCCGACTGGGTGATCGATCTCGGCCCCGAGGGCGGCCATCGCGGCGGCGAGATCGTCGCCGAGGGAACGCCGGAACAGGTGGCGGCCAATCCGCGCTCCTTCACGGGTCAGGCGCTGGCGCCGTTGCTGGCGACGCGTTCGCGCAACGAACCGGGCCGCCGGATCCCCGAAGCGTCGTGAGCCGCGCGCCACACGGCGGCTGAAGAAAAATCCAGCCGATCCATCTCGCTCGCGCTGCGGCACGGTCGCTGCTCTACGCGACTACATGAAACGCCGCTCTCGACGTGCGTCGTGGTCGCTGCCCCTGTGCGGAGCGCTTTTCACCGCCGGTTCGGCGGTCATCTCGGGATGTGTCGAAGGCACGATCGATGGAGATCCGGTCGCGGGCGATCCGGGGAGCGAGGCTGGTGTCCCCAACCCGTCGACTGAAACCCCCATCGACGGCGGCGGTGGCGGGGTCGACGCGCGAGCACCGCTCGGCGACGCGATCGGTTCGGACGCGCCTGGGACCGACACCCATCCCGCGGTCGATACGGCGCCTCCCCCGCCGCCCGTCGATTCGAGCGGATATCCCGTCGACGATCCGGCCGCGCCCGACACGCATCAGCTGTCGGCCGACCTCGCCGAGCACCTGACGATCAGCGAGGTCGCCTCGTTCCAGTCGTTGAAGGTGCCGCTCGCGCGTGACGGCGTGCACGTCCCCCACGCGCGCTGGGAGAAGATCTGGGGCGCGACGGCGGCGGAAGTTCCGGTCGTCGCCGGTCGCGACACGCTGCTGCGCATCTACGTGAAGCCGGAAGCGGGATGGGCGCCGGCGCTCGTCACCGCGCGCGTGAAGCTCCAGGTGAAGGGCGACAAGGGTCTGGTCACGCAGATCTTCTACGGCACGAAGACCGTCACCGGCGCGTCGAGCGACGGCGATCTCGGCTCGACGATCAACGTCAAGCTCCCCGGCTCGGCGTTGGTCCCCGGGGTGAAGATCGGCGTCGTGCTCAACGCGCCCGGGACGTCCGCGCCTCCGAGCGGCAAGAGCAGCGCGCGCTATCCACAGGACGGCTCGCTCGACGACCTGGGCGTCTCCGCCGGTGGCGACGTGATGAAGGTCGTGTTCGTACCCATGAAGTACAACGGCGACGGCTCGGGGCGCCTCCCTGACACCAACCCCGCGCAGCTGAAGATCTACCAGGATCAGTTCTTCCGGAAGTACCCCGTCGCCCGCGTCGACGTCAGCGTCCACGCGACCGTCGACTACGACGCCGTCATCACGAAGGATCACGGCATCGGGGACATGCTCAACGCGATCAGCGCGCTCCACGACAAGGATGGCGCCGCGTCGAGCACCTACTACGTCGGGTTGCTGCAACCGGCCGCGAAGTTCTGGGACTTCTGCGGCACCGGTTGCGTCGCCGGCCTCAGCTTCGTCGGAGCGCCGGCGAGTGTGTGGTGGGGATACACGGGCACCGACTGGGCAGGAGGCACCGGCGCGCACGAGGTCGGTCATGCGCACGGTCTCCCGCACGCGCCTTGCGGCACCGACGATCCCGACTGGTGGCCTTCCGACGACGCGCACGCGGGCGCCAAGCTCGGTGCGTGGGGATGGGATCCGGTCGAGTCGAAGCTGTTCAGCCCCGATGGAGATGCGAGCTCCTCCGCCAAGTCGACGAACCGCGACGTCATGAGCTACTGCGGGCCGACGTGGATCGGTGATTTCAACTACGCCAAGCTCTGGCATCGCGTGCAGGCCGACAACGGCGTGAAGGCAGCGATGTATTTCGGCAAGGGCTCCGACCTGCCGCGGATGGAGAGCCTCTACGTCGGCGAGGCTGGTCACTCGACCTGGGAAAAAGTGTCGATTTCGTATCAGCCGTGGATGGAAAATGGCGAGCTCCGCACGGTGACCGTCGTCGACGCCGACGGCCGTGAGTCGAAGCTGACCGGCTACTGGTTCCCCTACGACCACCTCCCGGGCGGGCACCTCGTGTTCCCCGAGCTGCCTTCGAAGGCGGGCCACTTCGTCCGCTTCGACACGCACGTCGTTCCCGCATTGCCCTGACCCGAACCTTCCTGCGAGGTCTCATGTCCAAGTCTCGTTCACGCGTCGGCGTCACGACGTCGATCGTCACTTCGCTCGTGCTCGCGAGCTCGCTGTCCGCATGCACGCTCGGGAGCATCGAAGGCGATGCCCCCGACGAACCGGGACGAAGCGAGCTGTCGAGCGACGACGCCGGAGCGGACGCCGCGACGCGCGCCGACTCGGGCAGCGGTTTGCACGACGCGGGCGGCGCGACGGATACGCGGACGACTCCTGGCGACACCGGCATCGCGCCGGGCGACGCCACCCCGGGCGATGCCGTGTCGCCTCCTCCGCCTCCTCCTCCGCCGACCGCGACGACCGACTACGCACCGTACTTCTTCACCTGGGAGTGGGGCGGTGGTGGCAGCGGGAAGTTCAAGTCGCTGGTCGATCTGCACGAGAACCACGGCCTCACCGGCGCGACGATCGCGTTCGCGCTCGCCGATGCGGGGAAGTGCAAGGTGACCAGCGAGGTCCTCGATCATCTCGCCGATGCCAAGGGATTCATGGCGCTCGGCGGCAACCTCAAGGTCTCGTTCGGCGGCGCGGCGGGCGACTACCTCGATTACATCTGCACCGACGCAGACTCGTTCGCCAAGGCCATCGAAGACTTCGTCGACGCGACCGGCGTCACCGATCTCGACTTCGACATCGAGCAAGGGAGCAAGTCGTTCAACGACGTCGTGAACACGCGACGCGCGGTTGCGTTGAAGAAGGTGCAGGACGAGCGCAAGGGGGTGAAGATCAGCTTCACCCTGGCGGCGGCGCCGAGCTCGACCGGCAGCCCGGGAGGTCTCGTCTCCGAGGGCCTCGGGTTGCTGAAGGCGGTCATCGCCAAGGGAGTGAAGCTCTCCCACGTGAACCTGATGCTGATGGACTACGGCAGTGCCTGGAAAGGAAAGCCCCTCGCGCCGCCGTCACTCGGCTCGCTGACGGACGCCAACGCGCAGCTGCGGGGCCTCGTCTCCGGTCTCACCGAGGCCCAGGCCTGGCAGATGCTCGGCGCGACGCCGATGATCGGCCAGAACGACGATGGCTCCGTCTTCTCGCTCGCCGACGCGAAGAGCCTCGCCGACTTCGCCAAGCTCCACGCGATCGGTCTCGTCGCCTTCTGGGGAATCAACCGCGACTATCCGTGCACCGCGGGCAAGGACACGTGCTCGACGGTGGACACGAGGGACTTCGACTTCCACGAGATCCTGAAGACGGTGCACTGAGGTACGTTGCATCGCGATGGCATCGCTCTCTTTCGACACACGCACGGCGGGTGGGCTCACGGTTCGTTGCCTCGGCGGCCCCGATGGGAAGGGCGGCGGCGACGGGCCGGCGATCGTCCTGTCGCACGGCTTCGGCGCGCCGGGCGACGATCTCGTGTCGCTCGCGGGTGCCGTCGACGTGGGACCGCTCGCCGCCTCGCTGCGCTGGTTCTTCCCCGAAGCGCCGATGGTCGTCGACTTCGGCGGCGGGCAGACCGGTCGCGCCTGGTGGCCGATCGACATGCGTCGGCTGCAGCCGGGCATCACGGAGAAGGATCGACTGCGCTCGATGGAGGAGACGCCGTCGGGGCTCGCCCCCGCGCGGGAAGCGCTCGAAGGTTGCCTCGCCGAGCTCGCGCTCGACCCGACGCGCACGGTGCTGGGCGGGTTCTCGCAGGGCGCGATGCTCTCGACCGAGGTCCAGCTCCACCGGGACACGCCGTTCGCCGGGCTCGCCATCCTCTCCGGTGCGCTCATCTCGCTCGAACGATGGAACGAGGCCATCGCCCAGCGCGCGGCCGGCCTGCGCGTCTTCCAGTCCCACGGCGAGCAGGATCCGATCCTTCCCTTCGCTGCGGGCTCCGGTCTACGGAATCTCTTGCAAGCCCAGGGTGCCGACCTCGAATTCGTGAAATTCCGCGGCGGACACGAGCTCCCGCGCGTGGTGCTCGAGGGGCTCGGGCGCTTCGTGCAGAAGGTCCTGATCCGCGGATAGATCGTTCCGCGCGTTCGGCCGTCCAAGGTTCGTGGTGACGAGCGCCTCGGCGGAAGCGTACGCTCGCGGCGCCATGCGTTCTCGAGCTCTCCGCGTGTTGCTCGCCGCGTCGGCGCTGCTGACCGCGGGCTGTCCCCGGGGGCCGGACACCGCGAAGAAGGCCGAGTGGACGGGACCGCTCACCTCCGGTCAGTCGACGTCTGCCCAGCGCGAGTCCGTCGCGATCACCGTCTACAACCAGAACTTCGGTCTCGTGCGCGAGGTGCGGAACATCGAGCTGCCGGTGGGGCGCGTGGCGCTCGAGTTCCGCGACGTCGCCGCGCGCATCCAGCCCGAGACGGTCCACATCAAGTCGCTGTCTTCTCCCGATCGGTTCTCGGTCTTCGAGCAGAACTATCGCTTCGATCTGCTCAGCCCGCAGAAGCTCCTCGAGAAGTACGTCGGCAAGAAGGTGAAGATCCACCGCTGGAACGAGTCGCTCGGCAAGGACGACGACTTCGACGCCGAGGTGCTCTCGATCGCGGACGGCAGCCCGGTGCTCAAGATCGGCGACCGCGTGACGTACGGCTTCCGTGGGCGCATCTCGTTCCCCGAGCTGCCGGCCAACCTCATCGCCAAGCCGACGCTCGTGTGGTCACTCGGCAGCGGTGCCCCCAAGCAGAAGATCGAGGTCACGTACCTCACCGACGCGCTCAACTGGCGCGCCGACTACGTCCTCGTGATCGACGAAAAGGACGTCCTCGGCGATCTGCAGGGGTGGGTCACGCTGACGAACCAATCGGGCGCGAGCTACGAGAACGCGCAGCTCAAGCTCGTCGCCGGCGACGTGCAGAAGATCCAGAAGCAGGGCTCGTACCCGATCAGCGAGGTCACGGTCACCACCGCGACCAAGCCGATGGAGAAGGCGCCCGAGTTCCACGAGGAGGGCTTCTTCGAGTACCACCTCTACACGCTCGATCAACCGACGACGATGCTCGACAACGAGCAGAAGCAGGTGTCGCTGCTCGAGGCCAAGGGCATCGGCGTCACCAAGAAGCTCATCTTCTACGGCGCGAACTACTACTACCGGAACAAGTACGGCCTGGTGTCGAGCAACCAGAAGGTCGGCGTCTACCTCGACATCCAGAACGAGGAGAAGAACCACCTGGGCATGCCGCTGCCGAAGGGCACGGTCCGCGTCTACAAGAAGGACAAGTCGGGCCAGCAGCAGTTCATCGGCGAGGATGCCATCGACCACACGCCGCGCGACGAGAAGATCCGCGTGAAGATGGGCGACGCCTTCGACGTCGTGGCCGACAAGAAGCAGACGGACTGGAAGCCGATCAGCTCGTGCGTGACGGAGAGCGCGTGGGAGATCTCGCTCCGCAACCACAAAGACACTGCGGAGAGCGTCGAGCTCGTCGAGCCGACGGGCGGTGACTGGACGATCGTCTCGTCGAGCCACACCGCCAACAAGAAGGACCAGCAGACGTTCACCTTCGACGTGAAGATTCCGGCCAAGTCCGAGGCCAAGGTCACGTACCGCGTGAGGATCCGATGGTGTTAGTACGACCGAGAGGGAGCAAATGACGAGTCGAACACGAGTCGGATGGGTCCTCGGTGCGCTCGCCCTGTCGGCGTTCGCCTGGCGCGCGCACGATGCGGGCGCGCAGGCCGCCGGCAAGGCGCAGATCTCGGCCTCGACGCAGCGCACCGAGGTCGGCATCACCGTCTACAACGACGGCTTCGGCCTCGTGCGCGAGGTGCGCGACATCCCGCTCGGCACCGGGCGCGTCGCCCTCGAGTTCCGCGACGTCTCGGCGCAGATCCAGCCCGAGACGGTGGCGATCAAGCCCATCGGCGGCGGCGCGACGCTCAAGGTCTTCGAGCAGAACTATCGCTACGATCTCTTGAGCCCCGCGAAGCTCCTCGAGAAGTACGTCGGCAAGAAGGTCCGCGTCTATCGCTGGAACGAGAAGCTCGGCAAGGAGGACGGCTTCGACGCCGAGGTCCTCTCGGTGAACGGCGGCCAGTCCGTCCTCAAGATCAACGGCGAGATCACGTACGACTTCCCCGGTCGCATCGCGTTCCCCGAGGTGCCGGCGAACCTCATCGCCAAGCCCACGCTGGTGTGGCTCCTCGACTCGACGGCCGCGAAGCAGAAGGTCGAGGTCACCTACCTCACGCGCGGCCTCGGCTGGAAGGCCGACTACGTCTTCGCCCTCAACGAGAAGGACGACCTCGGGGATCTCCAGGGCTGGGTCACGCTCACGAACAACACGGGCGCGAGCTACGAGAACGCGAAGCTCAAGCTCGTCGCCGGCAACGTGCAGAAGATCACCTCGTACGACGGCTACTACCCGGCGGGGAACGCGAGCATCTCCGGCAAGACCGCCGCGCAGGCGCCGCCGAAGTTCAACGAGGAAGGCTTCTTCGAATACCACCTCTACACGCTCAGCCAGCCGACGACGGTGATGGACAAGGAGCAGAAGCAGGTGACGCTCCTCGAGGGCAAGGACGTCAAGGTGGCGAAGAAGCTCATCTTCTTCGGCTCGAGCTACTACTACCGAAGCAGCTACGGCCAGGTGAGCAACAACCAGAAGGTCGGCGTCTATCTCGACATCGAGAACAAGGAGACCAACCACCTCGGCATCGCGCTCCCCAAGGGCACCGTGCGCGTCTACAAGGCCGACAAGTCCGGCGCCAAGCAGTTCATCGGCGAGGATCTCATCGACCACACCCCGCGCGACGAGAAGATCCGCATCAAGATGGGCGAGGCCTTCGACGTCGTCGCCGACAAAAAACAAATGGACTGGAAGCCCTTCGGCAGCTGCGTCTCCGAGAGCGCGTGGGAGATCTCGATCCGGAACCACAAGGACACCGCCGAGGAGGTCGAGCTCGTGGAGCCGGTCGGCGGCGACTGGGAGATCCTCTCGTCGACGCTCCCGGCGACGAAGAAGGATCAGTGGACCTTCACGTTCAGCCCGAAGATCCCGGCCAAGGGCGAGACGAAGGTGAAGTACCGCGTGCGGATCCGCTGGTGCTGATGCGCGTTCCTTCGTTCATCGGCGGCTCGGTTCTCGCGCTCTCCGTCCTCGCGGGGTGCAACGGGGCCAAGACCGCGAAGAAGGCGGAGTGGACGGGACCCGTCCAGCCCGGCACCTCGAACGCGACGCAGCGCGAGTCGGTGGGCATCACGATCTACAACCAGAACTTCGGCGTCGTGCGCGAGGTGCGGAACGTCGACCTGCCGGTGGGGCGCGTGTCGCTCGAGTTCCGCGACGTGGCGGGTCGGATCCAGCCGGAGACGGTCGGCATTCGCTCGCTCACCGACGTCGACGCGCTCGCGGTCTACGAGCAGAATTATCGCTACGACCTGCTCACGCCGCAGAAACTCCTCGAGAAGTACGTGGGCAAACACGTGCTGCTGCATCGCTGGAACGAGGCGCTCGGCAAGGACGAGGACTTCGACGCGGTCGTGCTCTCGACGGAGGGCGGCGCCGTGTTCCAGATCGGCGATCAGGTCACGTACGGTTTTCCCGGTCGCGTGTCGTTCCCCGGGGTGCCGCCCAACCTGATCGCGAAGCCGACCCTGGTGTGGCTGCTCGGCAGCGGCGCGCCGAAGCAGAAGGTCGAGGTCACGTACCTCACGCAGAACCTCAACTGGCGCAGCGACTACGTGCTCGTCGTCGACGAGAACGACGCGCACGCCGACCTGCAGGGGTGGGTCACGCTCACGAACACCTCGGGCGCGAGCTACGAGAACGCGAAGCTCAAGCTCGTCGCCGGCGACGTGCAGCGCATCCAGCCGGAGAATCAGAACGGCTACGAAGACGCGGACGGCATGCCGGAGATGGAGAAGGAAGCGGCGGACGCGCCCAAGTTCGTGGAGGAGGGCTTCTTCGAATACCACCTCTACACGCTCGATCAGCCGACGTCGGTGCTCGACAACGAGCAGAAGCAGGTCTCGCTCCTCGAGGCGAAGAACATCGGCATCACCAAGAAGCTCATCTTCACCGGCGCCGACTACTGGTTCCGCGGCAGCTACGGCCAGGTCGTCACCAACCAGAAGGTCAGCGTCTTCCTCGACGTGCAGAACGAGGAGAAGAACCACCTCGGCGTGCCGTTGCCCAAGGGGATCGTGCGCGTCTACAAGAAGGACAAGTCGGGCGCGCAGCAGTTCATCGGCGAGGACTCCATCGACCACACGCCGCGCGACGAGAAGGTGCGCGTGAAGATGGGCGAGGCCTTCGACGTCGTCGCCGACAAGAAGCAGACGGCGTGGGTCCCGCTCGGCGACTGCACGTCGGAGAGCGCGTGGGAGATCTCGCTCCGCAACCACAAGGATTCGATCGAGACGATCGAGATCGACGAGCCGGCGGGCGGCGACTGGGAGATCCTCTCGTCGACCCACCCGGCGACGAAGCGTTCGCAGAACGAGTTCTTCTTCGACGTGAAGGTCCCCGCGAAGGGCGAGGTCAAGGTCGCGTACCGCGTCCGCGTCCGCTGGTGCTAGCGGTGCCGGCGACTACTGCGTCTCGATCATGCACGACGTCGGATCCTTCGGATCGAAGCGCACGGGCACCATCGCGCCCGGCATCAGCGCGTGCATGGACATCGGGTTGAGCAGCATCTTCACGACGGACTGCACCGGGCCGCGGCCGGGGACGTCGACCTGGATCTGGATCGCGACCTGCGGCACGCCGTTGATGCGCATGCCGGTCGGTTGATGGCCCATCACGCGACCCTGCGCGGACACGCCGTGCACGCGCAGGTACTCGGCCTTCTTCGCCGCCTTGCGCATGGCGAAGCCGATGCCGCCGAAGATGAGCGCCATCGGCCCGAGCGTGAGGAGCGCGATGCCGGAGCCCATGCTCGCGGCCGGCCCCATGTCGACGATCGCGCTCAGGATCAACACCACGATGCACGCGATCGCGCCCAGGCCCATGAGGATGCCGAGCGGTACGAACACGGTGTGGATGCCGCCCGTCGCTGCCGTCGCCGCCACGCGTCCGGCCGCGGCGGAGTGCTGCTGATTGGCCGAGGTGAACGTCTGCGCGCAGAGCTGGAAGCGCGGGTTCATCTGGATGAACTTCTCCATCGTGACGCGCCCCGACGCGCCCTGCGTCGCCATCGCCTGCTGGAGGAGCGCCGAAGCGGCCTGCGGTTGCCCGGACTTCTCCCACGCGTTGGCGCGCAGCACCGTGCACACGGCGTCCATCGCGTCCATGGTGGGGACGTCCTCGGCGCGGCCGCCGAGCGTGCGCAGCACCGCCTGGAAGTCGTTCTTGGCGGTGTCGATCATCGCGCGCGAGAAGCGATACGACGTGTCGGATTCGAGATCGTCGGCGCGCGAATCGCACGGCGCGAGCCAGCGCTCTGCCGCCGCGAGATCGCCGAGCCGCGTGGCGTTGCGGCTCAGATAGCCGCGCATCATCTGCCGATGGCGCGGCAACGTCATGACGTCGAGCGAGCTCTCGAACATGGCGCGCTCGCGCACCGGATCCGGCTGATCGCCGAGCTGGTTCGCGAGCACCATGGTGAGAAACAGCAGGCGCTCACCCGCGTCGTAGTTCGCGGGGTTCGCCTTCAGCTCCTGGCGCGCGCCCTGCCAGATGGCGAGCGCCTCCTGCTTCTTCCACGGTGGGAGCTGCGCGCCGCCGGCGAAGAGCGGCTGCAGGCTCGGGGGCGGCAGCAGCGGCTTGCCGTCCTGCATGCGGAGCCGTGCGATGCGCTCGTCCTCGCTGATGTGCTGCCGCGTCGCCTGCATCGCCGCATCCACGAGGGGACGCTCGTCGCGGACGCCCGCCTGGTTCACGGCGCGACAGTACTGACATTGCGCCTGCCCGCCCGAGAGCCCCATCTGGAGCGCGGCGCCGCAGTTGCTGCAGAGGAGAACGCGGATCTCGGCGCTGAAGGTGGTGTCCACTCCGAGATGCTATCGCGATTGACCGTCCTGGCGTGTGACTCGCGTCACAGGAGACGAGCGAACGTCACTCTGCGGCGGCGGCGATCGTCGCGGCCCCGGCCTGGGCGTCGATGCCCACCGAGGCCAGGGCGCGCTCGATCTCGAGGCGCTGGGCGGCGAGCTCCTCGCGCCGCGTGTCGACGCCGAGCGAGGTCGCGATCTCGTCGGCGAGGAGCGTCGCTTCGTCGACCGAACGGCGCAGCTTCTTGAGCTTGGCCACGGTTGACGAATCGGCGCATGCGACGAGAGCGGGCGTCGCGCCGGCGAGGGCCGCGGTCAGCGCATCGAGCGTGGCGCGCGCATGGGCGGCGGCATCGAGGGCGGAGGTGCGCTGATCGAGGGTGGCGAGCTCGCGCGTGGCCTTCTCGCGGATGGCCTCACGCACGAACTCTTGAACGGGGGGCGATGCGGATTCGGCGGATGCTTTGGCCATGATGATCGAGAGATAAACCGATCCCATTCACTGCGCAAGTGTTCAGTCTATGGATAGAGTCATCATGCAGATCGCCTCGTGAAATCCAGCTTCGCGCGTGTGCCCCACGGACAGGCGAAGGCGAGCGGCTTGGTCAGCACCCAGAGCGTCGGGACGTCGGGCGGCGCCTCGGGCAGGGGGCCCTGTCCGTCGGTGAAGACCACCACGCCGTCGACACCGTGCCCGCGCAGGAACGCGCGCTCGAACGGCGGGCGCAGATCGGTGCCGCCGCGACCCTTCACGTTCGGCAGCGTGCCGTCGAAGGGCGCGACGTTCGCGATCTCGACGTCGACCTGCGCGATCGTCAGCCGGGCGTGCTCGCTCATCGGCGCGAGGTGTCGCGCGATCTCGTGCAGCTCGCGCGAGCTCATGCTCATCGAGGTGTCGAGCACCACCATGAGGTGCGGGCGCACGATCACGCGGGGCGAGTACGTGCGTCCGGGGACCTCGCCGACGCGCCCGGGAAATCGCCGGTTGGGGCGCGCCCACGTGTGCACCGGCGCGCGCGTTCGCGCGACGAACATGCGCAGGGCGGTGCGCCAGTCGACGAACTGCTGCGGCGGCCCGGCGACGCCGGTGAGCTCCTCGAGCAGACGACCGGGCGTCGTGCCGGCGATCTGCCCGCTCTTCGGCGCATTCGCCAGCACCTCCGGCGTGGGACCGGCCTCCTTCGCGCGCTCGAGGATGCGCTGCGTCTCCTCGATGCCCCCGGGCGGCGGTGGAGCGCCGTGCTCGCCGGGCTGCCACGTGTGCGCATCGACGAAGCGAAGATCGCGCAGGTGGGGCACCGGCTTGCCCGACGCGCGCGTGGCCGCCAGCTTGCGATAGCGCTCGAGCGTGCTCTGGTGGCCGCGCACCCCCCACGCCTCGAACTGCTTCCACGTGATGGGATCGGGCAGGAGCTCCTCGATGAACTCGTTGGCCGACATCTCCTGCGCGAGCTCCATCAGGTCGGGGTGCTCCGCGTCGAAGAACTTCGGATGGGTGAGGTGCCCCAGCACGACGTGATGGACCTCGTGCAAGAGCACGCCGCGCAGGAACTGCGGTTCCTTCGCCATCTGATCGACGTTGACGTGCAGGTAGTAGCGCGGGCCGTCGCGCCGGGACGCGAGCGAGACCGCCATCACCTCGATGGAGGGATCGGCCACCGGATCCATCTGCGCGAGGACCGACACGTAATAGGGATAGCGCTCGAGGAACGACGCTTCGCGCGTGAAGTCGTCGAGGAAACCGCGCAGGTCTTCGGCCACGCGCGGCTCCTACGACGTGGGCCGGATCGGCGTGATGGCGAGCTTCTGCAGGGTGTCGACCAGCGGCATGCCCCAGCGCTCGCCGATCTGCGCGAGAAAGTGCCCGAGGCTGGCGCGCATCGGGTTGCTCTTCCGCACCTCGGCGGCGTGCTGCGTCTGCGAGAGGTGCGCGCGCAGCGCCGTGACCAGCAGGCCCACGCGGTGGTGCTTCAGCGGATCGGCCTTCCACGCCGCGACCGTCTGCGACGCGCGGCTGTTGCCGTAGTTGACGACGAGCTCCTTGGGCTGCACGTCGAGCAACGGCGTGGCGGTCGCGTTGCTCGCGAGCGCCTCTTGCAGCGCCTCGCGCTTGTCGCCGGGGAGATCGGCGATGAGCGCCTCGAACGCGCCGAGCGACAGCCCCTTGCGCGCGGCGAGCACGCCGGCTTCGGGGCCCTTGAGGATGGCGCATAGCCGGTGCGTGATCTCGTCGAGGCGATCCGTCTCGCCGCGCTCTCGATGGCCGCGCAGCACCTTCGCCGCGTCGCCCCTTGGATCGTAGTGCGCGAGGAGCGCGTGCACGTCGACGTCGAGCGGGATCGCCGACGTCTCGCGCATCGACAGCAGGACCTCGACCCACGCGCTCGGTAGATAACCACTCAATACATCGCGCATCAGTCCGCCGTCGCGCAGCTCGTCGCGCGAGAGCGCGTGCAGCACGTGCGACGCGTACGTCCACGTCCGGGGCGGGACGTCGTCGAGGAAGCGCTCGTGCATCTGCGCGAGGGCGACGACCGAAGGGTGCACGCCGTGCCCGATCGCCCACGCGATGAACGATGCGCGGTCGGCGCGCACCGGCACGTGGAGGAAACGCGCGCGCAGCGCCGGATCGAGCGGCGTCACCTGGTAGTCTCCCGTCTCCGGGTTGATGGCGGCGACGCACGACCAGCCTTCGGGCAGCTCGTACTCGTGGAGCTTCCGCGCGGTGAGCAGCTGCAGCGCGGGCTGCTGGATGTAGCGCTCGGCGCGGTTGAGCTCCTCGAGCATGAGGATGCCTTGCCCTTCGCGCGGCAGGATCGAGGGCAGCGCGTACCGGGTGCGTCCGTTCTCGACGACGGGAAGTCCGACGAGATCGGGGGGCTCGAGCAGGCTGAGATCGAGCACGACCGTGGCGAGCCCGAGCTTCTTCGCGACCTGCTGCACGATCTCGGACTTGCCGATGCCGGTCGCGCCCTCGAGCAGGACGGGCCGCCGCGCGCGATACGCGATCTCGAGGATGGACTCGAGGCGCGGGCCGAGCGGGATCTCGGGGCGCGTGGTGCCGCGCGCGCTCGTCGGCGGTGCATCGTGGGCTCTCGTCGCCATCGCGGTGGACTGTACTGCGTGCGGGCGCTGGCGCCACTGCTCCGGGCGGCCACGGGCCGGACATTGTTCGACCGAGCGTCGAGCGTATTTCCTCGCGGCTGTCGGTCCGTTGATTACAGTGCTCTCGGGGCGCTGTCGTCGAGAGGGGAAGCACGCAGTGAAGATCGTCCACGCCGCCGACCTGCACATCGACAGCCCGCTGCAAGGGCTCGAGCGCTACGAGGGGGCGCCGGTCGCGCGGGTGCGTCAGGCGACGCGCGACGCGTTCAAGAACGTCATCCAGCTCTGTCTCGACGAGCGCGCGCGCTTCCTCGTGCTGGCCGGTGACGTGTTCGACGGCGACTGGAAGGACGTGAACACGGGGCTCTTCTTCGTCGCCCAGCTCGCCCGCCTCCGCGAGATCGGGTGCGACGTGCTGCTTCTGCGCGGCAACCACGACTTCGAGCTCACGGCGGCGCTGCCCTATCCCGAGCACGTGCACGAGTTCTCCGTGGCCGCAGGCAACTCCGCCTCACGCGGGCAGCGGACGTTCACGTTCGAGGCCGAGGGCGTCGCCTTCCACGGCGTGAGCTATGGCGCCCGCCAGGTGAAGGACAGCCTGTTGCCACACTACCCCGACGCGATCGATGGCCTGCTCAACGTCGGCGTCCTGCACACCAACGCGACCGGCTCGACCGAGCACGCCGCCTACGCGCCGTGCACGATCGATGCCCTCGTCGACAAGGGATACGACTACTGGGCGCTCGGTCACGTGCACGGCCATGCCGTGCTGCACGAGCATCCTTTCGTGGTCTATCCCGGCAACACGCAGGGCCGCAGCGTCCGCGAGCTCGGACCGAAGGGCTGCGTGCTGATCGAGGTGGACGACGAGCGCGCGATCACGTCGGTCCGGTTCGTCGAGACGAGCGTCATGCGCTGGTTCGACGAGGAGATCGCTCTCGATCACGACGACGACGAAGACTCCCTGCTCGAGAAGGCGCGCCAGTGCTTCGACGACATCGTGACCCGCGCCGACCGCCGGCTCGCGGCCGTCCGGCTCGACGTCTCCGGCAGCTCTCGCGTGCACGGCGCGGTGGTCGCGTCGCCCGAGCGCATCGTCGCCGAGCTCCGCGCGCGCGCGATCGCCCTCGGCGATGCGATCTGGCTCGAGAAGGTGCGTCTCTCGACCTCGCCCTTCATTCCCATCGACGAGCTGCGCGACGCGCCCGGCCTCGTCGGCGACCTGCTCCGTCATACCGACGCGCTCCGTGGCGAAGAACGCGACGACGATCTCCTCCGACTCGTCGCGCCGCTCGATCCCTTGCGGAAGAAGCTCCGGCGCGAGCTCGAGGAGCTCGACCTCGATCTCACGAAGCGCGAGCTCCTGGCGCGCATCCTCGACGAAGCCGAGGCGCTGCTCGCGCAACGGCTCACCGAGGGCAAGGCGGGCGACGCCGAATGAAGATCCTGCGCCTCGACCTCGGTCGCTTCCGGCACTTCGCCGGGAAGTCGCTCGACTTCGACCCCCCGGCCAGGGAGTCGTCGGCGCAGACGTCGATGCTCTTCCCCGAAGGGCAGAACCGCCTGTGCGTCGTCCACGGCGAGAACGAAGCCGGCAAGTCCACGGTCATGGAGGCGATCAAATGCTTCCTGTTCGGCTTCCCCGATCGCGCGGCGCACCTCGCGATCGACGTCGAGCAGAGCGCGCTCGAGGTCTCGGGGCTCGTCGAGTTCGAGCACGGTCGCGCCCGCGTCGAGGCGCGGCGTCGCAAGGGCAAGAAGGACACGCTCCTCGGTCGCATCGTGCTCCCCGGCGGGGTGCTCGGCGACGAGATCGGACAGGAGTGGTTCCTCGATCGCATGGGCCGGCCCAACGCGGCGCTCTTCGAGGCCGTCTTCGGCTCCTCCCTCGACACGCTGTCTCGCGGCGCCGACACGCTCGCCAGGGACGTCCAGGGCGCGATCTACGGCGCCGGCTTCGGCGGTGCGG
>JADMIO011421314.1_pt1 | contig 16643 bp, 13 predicted proteins | sample 8958161 | NCBI WGS metagenome assembly JADMIO01 (sample SAMN16585339, study PRJNA669376) | soil metagenome | isolation source: Crop rotation soil | place: USA: Cullars Rotation, Alabama | collected 2011
CGACAACTTGTCCACGTGGAATTCTAAGCTTAGGATCCCAATGTGCTGGAAAGGCTGGAACTGTCGTACCGCGCCGGATTGCTGCCTGATGAAAAACTGGACGCCATCCGCCAGCTGCGCGAGGAGCACGGCCCCACAGGCATGATCGGCGACGGCATGAACGACGCCCCGTCGCTCGCCGCAGCGACGGTGGGCTTCTCGCTGGGCGACGCTGGCACGCACGTCGCGCTGGAGACCGCCGATGTCGTGCTGCTCGCGGACGATCTGCGCCGGTTGCCGTATATCATTGCACTCTCGCGCCGCACTCAGCAGATCATCCGGCAGAACCTGACGATCGCCTTCGGCGTGATGGTGACGCTCTTCGTCGCCACTTTTCTCGTGCGCGTCCCGCTCCCACTGGCGGTGCTTGGCCACGAAGGGAGCACAGTGGTGGTGATTCTGAACGGTTTGCGGTTGCTGCGCTTTCCGCGCGCCTTGGAAGCCCAGGGATAGCCATCCCTGGGTCTCTGCTGAAAGCGATTTGCCAGTTGTTGTGCAGGTCACCGTCAGTGTGTGTAGATGACGGGGCGCGAAACCGCAAGCGTAGTCGGTGGTCGTGCGAGTTGATCGCAGCGTTTTCCGACTCTCAACTCTCAAGCATCATTCCGGCAGCGGTTGCCCCTTCGTTTCCGGGGCGAACCAGATGGCGACCACGCCGACGAAGTAGATCAGGCTCATCAGCATGCCGGCCTTGGGCAGACTGCCGTGGAACACTTTATCCACCAGCACGCCGGTCTGCAGCGTGCCGATCGCGGCAATGATGCGGCCGAAGTTGTAGCTGAAGCCCTGCGCGGTAGCCCGCACGCGCGTGGCAAAGAGTTCCGGTAAATACAGCGGCAGCCAGCCATAGAACGACGCGGTGCACGTCCCCGCCAGAAACGTGGAAAACAGGAACATCGACCCGTATTGCGAGTTATACGCATAGAGGAATTCCGCGGATGCCAAAGCCGTCACGCACAGCACAACGTACGTCAGGCGCCTTCCCAGCCAGTCGCCCATCATGGCTGCGAGCAGCGTCCCCGTGATGGCCCCCAGCGCCAGCCAGATTTGCGTCCATTCGCGCGATTGCAGCTCATTTTTCGTCAGCTCGCCCGCCCAGCGCGCCGCCCACTGCGTCGAACCCCATGTGCCGAGCAATGCCACGCCGCTCAACAGCGCCCCGATCAGCATCAGCCGCAGGGTGCTGGAGACTTGAGTGGCGCGCTCGCCAGTCTCCGTCGCGAAGCTGCGCCGCAGATATTGCATCACAGGGTACGTGTAACCGACCAGAGCAATGGCGACTCCAACCAACGTCGCGATCACCTTCACCAGCAGCGGCAGCGGAATTGTGGCGCCGAACAGCGAGAGCGAGTCATAAGCCCAGACGACGATAATCAGCGTCGGCCCAATCGCGCCGATCACCACACCCAGCAAGTCGGCGGTCACCCAGTTAGACGTTGTCCCCTTGCTGTGCTCCTCTTCCCATTTATGCGACTCGGGTACGAATAGGCGGATCAGAAACGTCAGCAACGCCGGCGTCGTGCCGAGCATCATCATCAGCCGCCAGCCTTTGTGGGCGGTGAGCATGGTGACGATGTCGCTCGACAGACCGATGCCGGTCAGCCAGGCGGGGATCTCGTTTTTCAACAGCGCGTCGATGACCAGGCCGACCAGCCCCACGAGCAGATACCCGACGTTCGCCGCGGCCCCGATCAGACCGGCCATGAAGGCGCGCGACCGGTTCGGCCAGACTTCCATGACCAGTGCCACACCGAGCGCCCATTCGCCTCCCATCCCCAACGACGCGATGAACCGCAGGATCGCCAACTGCTCGACAGTTTGCGCGAGTCCGCAGAAGCCGGTGAACAGCGCATAGACCAGCACGCTGAGGCTCATCGCCCGCACACGGCCGATGCGGTCTCCCAGCCAGCCGAAGACCACACCACCGGTCGCCGCACCCACGAGAAATGTCGCGATGATGATGGCGAACCAGCGCCCGGCCTGGCTTTCCATGTGCAATTCTTCCAGCAGGTCCTTCATCGCGGTGTTGCCCACCATCGAAAAGAGACCCATCTCAGCGCCGTCGAACATCCAGCCGAGGAGCGCGGCGATCAGCGCCATCCATTGGCCGCGGGTGGTGACGGAGGACGGGGCGGGAGCGTTCATGGCGGGGAATCCTGCTGTGGGGTGCCACGGTTGCGTCTTCGCAGCCGTGGTCTGCGAGGGGATGCGATGAATGCCACGGCTGCGAAGACGCAGCTGTGGCACCCTCAGAACGTACGGGTCGCGAAGATTCGGTGTGTCCCCCGATTGTGTGTCCCGCCTGCGGCGAACGCAATTCCGGGCGGTGCGAGCATCGCCAGTTGCGGGGAAATCGCCGATCCGCCGTCCGCGGCGCTTGCGATGCGTGCGGGATTGGTGTGTATTGATGCGAACCCCGATGGTGACTGATGCGGCGGTTCCACTCTTGTCCCCTCGCCCCCGTCTGCGGGGGAGAGGGTGAGGGAGAGGGGGCGAGCGCCTCGAATGATTGTCCGACTGGTTCTGTCCGTCTCGCTGTCGCACCATCAACAATGAATTGCAGAGACCCAGGGATGCCATCCCTGGGCTTCCTTGCGGAGCGCGATCCCCATGCACGGCCTTGAAGAGCTTGGTCCCGAGAAAGAGGCAACCCCCGCTGCTGGTCCGTGGTGGCGGTTACTCAACGGCTATCACTGGTTCGTCCTGATGGTCGCGGCGCTGGGCTGGTTGTTCGACTGCCTCGATCAGCAGCTGTTCATTCTCGCGCGACCGGCTGCGGTGGAAGAACTGGTCCCTGCGTCGTCCAGCACCGATGCCAAGGCGCTCGGCCTGCAACGCAAGCGCGCCGGAGACATTGCGACGTCGGTCTTTATTGCCGGCTGGGCGTGCGGCGGATTGTTCTTCGGCATGCTGGGAGACCGCATCGGCCGCGCGAAGACGATGCTGATCACCATCCTCTTGTATTCGCTGTTTACCGGATTGAGTTCGCTCTCCCGGAGTGTCGCCGATTTCGCGTTCTACCGGTTTTTGACTGGTCTCGGCGTCGGCGGCGAGTTTGCCGTGGGCGTTGCGCTCGTCGCAGAAGTCATGCCCGGCGGCGCGCGCACCTATGCATTGTCGCTGCTGCAGGCGTTATCAGCGTTCGGCAATATCAGCGCGGCGATGATCAACCTTGGCTTGGGACTGGCCGCGGAAGAAGGACTGGAATGGAGTCCGTGGCGCATCATGTTTCTCGTGGGGGCGCTACCGGCATTGCTGGCGCTCGTCATTCGCAGCAAACTGAAAGAGCCCGAACAATGGCAGAAGGCGTCGCATGACGGATCGATGTCGAAGCAGTTGGGTTCGTACTCGGAATTATTCGGCGATCCGGTACTGCGGAAACATGCCCTGCTGGGACTGCTTTTGGGATGCTCGGGTGTGGTCGGCCTCTGGTCGGTGGGCTTCTACACACCCGATTTGATTCGGAACGTGCAGAAACCAGTCGTGGAGAAGGAAGTGCTCGAGGGGGCCGTGGCCGAAAGCGGCGCCGACGTCGTCGAACGCGTGCAGGCGGCGATGAAGGACGCGAAACTGGTTGACTCGCTCAGCGAGAGCGACAAGGCGGTGATGAAGACGGTCGACGCGCGCATCAAAGGCCGGTTGACCCGTTGGCAAAGTTACACTTCGTTCATGATCAACATCGGCGCGTTCTTCGGCATGTTCGGTTTCGGCCTGTTGTCGCAGCGCATCGGCCGCAAGCCCGCCTTTGCCATTGCGCTGGTGCTCGCGTACGTCAGTACTGTGACCGTGTTCTGGTACCTGCGCGAGCTGTGGCAGATTTTCGTGTTGGTGCCGATTATGGGCTTCTGCCAGCTGTCGCTGTTCGGTGGTTATGCCGTGTATTTTCCCGAACTGTTTCCGACGCGCTTGCGGTCAACGGGAACCAGTTTCTGCTACAACGTCGGCCGGTTTCTCGCCGCGCTGGGGCCCCTGGTCAAGACGCTGCTCGACCAGATGTATCTCGGGGCCGACGCGGGGCGCAAGACAGGCATCACGATGTGCACGGTGTTTCTGATCGGCCTGTTCGTGTTGCCGTTCCTGCCAGAGACCAAGGGCAAGCCGCTGCCGGAGTGATTGGATCGAGGCCCCTTGCGGTTTCGCGATTCCCCAGTACACTATTACCGGGGAATTGCACAAAGGAGGGATACCGAGTGCGTGTGCGGGTCGGCTGGAATGCCGGACCCCTCAACTGACCAAGGGTCTGTCTCCCCTCGCGGAGCGCACTGCCATGATGTGCCCGTATTGCCGGCACGACGAGACGAAGGTCATCGATTCACGGACGAGCCAGGATTTCTCCATCCGCCGGCGGCGCGAATGCCTGCGCTGCGAACGCCGCTTCACCACCTTCGAAAAGATCGAAGACTCGCCCCTCAAGGTGATCAAGAAGGACGGCTCGCGGATCCCATTCGACCGGCAGAAGATCCGGTCCGGTCTCGAAAAGGCCTGCTACAAACGGCCGATCCCCGCCGAGGCACTGGAGCAGGTCGTCGCCGAGATCGAAGCCGATCTGTATGAGAACTTCGAACGCGAAGTGCCTTCGCGTTACATCGGCGAGCGCGTGATGGACGCGCTGCGGAACATCGACCACGTCGCCTTCGTGCGATTTGCGTCGGTCTACCGCGAGTTCAAGGATGTGAACGACTTTGTGGAAGAGCTGGAACCAATTCTGCGCGGGATGCCACGATAACCACTGGGTGCCATGGGTGCGTCATCGCAGCCATGGCGTTGGGACGAAGAAGACACGGCTGCGAAGACGCAACCGTGGCACCCAATCAACCTGCCACCGATCTCGCTTGCGGTTTCGCGCCCCGCACTGAGCCGTCATCGACATTCATCCAATGTAGAACCCACGGGGTGTTACCCGTGGGCTTCGATGATCTCCGATTGACGAAACCACCGTCCCCTGTTACGACACCGCGCGGTTGACCACTCTGGGGGGAGTGCCGCGCATGTTGCCGATGCTGTTGCTGTTTGCCGCGCTGGCGGGTGGATTTTCTTTGCTCGAACGCCGCTGGCCGTGGCGCTGGCAGCCTAAGATGCGCACCGGGCTGCGCGTCGACGCGGGTTATCTCGCGATCTCTCTATTGATGCGCACCACACTCAATGGCGCTGTCGCGCTCGCGCTGTGCGACGTCGCCCGGCACGCGCTGATTCGCACGGGCCTCACGCACACTGGCGGCGGTCTGCTCGAACGTAGCTCATTGCTCACGCAATGTTTCATTCTGCTGCTGGTGCTGGACTTCGTGTTCTACGTGACGCATCGCCTCAAGCACCAAGTGCCCTGGCTCTGGCGGCTGCATGAGACGCATCACAGCGCGACCGAGATTGACTTCCTCACGGCAACGCGGCTGCATCCGTTGGAAACTCTGCTCGACCGCACACTGTACCTGCTGCCGCTGCTCGTGCTCGGCCCGTCCGAGAATGCAGTGCTGGTGTGGGCCACCGTCGACGCCGCGATGGGGATGCTGATCCACACCAACGCGAACCTCAGCCTCGGCCCGCTGATCCTGCTCGTCAACGGCCCGGAGATGCACCGCTGGCATCACAGCCGCGACGAGCTCCTGCGCCAGTTCAACTTCGGCAACAACTTCTCGATCTTCGACTGGATCTTCGGCACCGCGTATGTGAACTACGCCGCCGCCGTCGACTTCGGCCTGGATGATGTCAAGTACCCGCAGGACAGCATCGTCGAGCAGTTTCTGTACGCATTCCGACCAGAGCCGACAGCCACCGTGCGCCCGGTGGAAGCGCTCCCGGAGCCACTACGCCGCGCGGCGTGAGGTTCTTACTCCGGTCCCCTCGCGATGCAGGTGTGGCTGCCGAGACCCGGCTACAAATGTCGGCGCGCGAGTACCGGCACTCGCCCCTCACCCTAACAGCCTGTTGAAGAAGTCGGAGGTCAGAGATCGGAGTTCAGAAAGCCCGTGAGAAACGCGAGTTTCTGATCTTGCTGACCGCTGGCTTCCGACCTCTGACCTCTTTTTCAACAGGCTGCTAACCCTCTCCGCGGCTGACGGGGGCGAAGGGACAGGAAATATGGCGGATCGCAGTTCTTCACGGCGTTCCCAGCCGTTGCCTCAGAAACTCGAACGCCGCCCGGTACGCGTCGTCAATGGCTTGTTTGGCGCCCCCCGCGAGGCCGTGTTCGCCGCCATGGATCGTGATCAGGCGATGTTCGACGCCGTGCTTTTTCAACTCGGCGGCCATCATGACTGATTGCTCGTAGGGGACGTCGGTGTCCTGGTCGCCGTGGATCATCAGCGTGGGCGGATACTCGGGCGTCACGTTTTTCATCGCCATATACGGGAAGAACTTCTCCGGCTCGGTGTGCGGGTTCCAACCGGACACCGCCTCGGGCCAGGTGCCATGCTGCCGGCAGTATTGATAGAAGCCGCCGCCGTCGCCCTTGCGATCGCGGGCGTCGCTGATGGGCGGCCCGGAGACCTGGCGATATGCGTCCTCGCGCGACAACTTGATGCGCTGATGGGCCGGGTGCGGGCTGGGCTCGCTGTACCACGCGCCCACCAGATCGCCGTAGCCCCAGAACGCGACGAGCGCCTGCGGCGGTGGTTTGACGCGGAAGCCGGACGTCAACGTGAGGTAACCCCCCGCTGAGCCGCCGGTGACCGCGATCCGTTTCGGATCGGCATGGAACAGCGTCGGTCCTTGCTCGCGAATCCAGCGGAACGCGTCTTCGATGTCGCTGATGATCGCCGGCAACTGCGTCTCCGGCGCGAGACGGTAATCGAGCGAAACCAGGATGTACCCCGCGTCGAGCATCGCCGATTTCAGACGGCCATCGATCCCCTCACGATGCCCCATGATCAAAGCGCCGCCGTGAATCCAGACGACGACAGGCCGCACCTTGTCATCGTCGGCCCGGAAGACATCCGTTTTGATCGCGAGGTCGCCGACTTGCTTGTAGGTGTACGTCGTCTTGCGGATCTCCGCGCGAGCGGAGTCAAAGCTGAACGCGATTGCAAGACTCACGGCGATGAGGCGCAGCAGCGACATGACAACCTCCACGTCTGGATGACGGGCATGATCTTATCAGCCCCGGCATTTTTCAGCATCGGGCCGAGTCGCGTTTGGCGATCCGGTTATTGCGGCGTCCAGGCGTGCACGCGCTTCCATTCTGCGTCTTTGCCATGTGGCGCCAGGAACAATTCCCATCGGCGATCACGGTGGATGGCGATCTCGCGTGGCGCCCACAAGGTGAAGCCGTGAAGACCCCAGCCGGACGGCACTAAACGGCACACGTCGCACACCACGCCATCCACCGCGAGAATCATGTCCTCCTCCGCACCCACTTCCCGGCTCTCCAGCGAGCCGTCGACGAGGCACGGCACAAACGGCTCCGTTCTGATCGACGGGACTCCCAAATCCAACGTCGAGCTGAGGGCGTCACGGACGGGGAACTCCGCGATGGTTCGCCCGAGCCATTCGGGCCGTGCGCACGTCATCGCTGGCGGTCGATCGACGGGCGCGTCGCGAAACAGGCGCTGTTGCCGCGCTACGGCCGCGCGTTTCTGTGGGAAGTCCGGCTCGATGACGATCAGGCGCTGGTCGCAGTAGAAACTCTTGCGCGCACGCTCATCGGATGACAACAGCGACTGACCGTCCCAATCGTCGTTCGGCGTCATGCCGATCACGTCAGCCAGCGTGGGCAGCAGATCGATCGTTTCGACATTCGTGTCCGACACGCTGCCCGTGGATTGTCCGGGCAGCTTCACAAACAGCGGCACGCTGACGAGGTCGGGCAGATTCTCGTTGTCGGGAACGCGGCGCGAGTGGCCGGCGCGAAACGACACGCCGTGGTCGGCCGTCACGATCAGCAGGCAATCATCCCACACATCCAGCTCGTGCAGGCGATCCTGCAGGCGGCCGATGAAACGATCGACGAAGCCCAGCTGCTGCCGATAGCGGAACTCGTCGCGCGCGACGGCCGCGGCGTCGTCAATCCAGTCTTCACCCAACGTGCCGAGGCCGTGCGGCGGATTGCCGGGGGCATCCTGCGAATCGAGGTACGTTTCGCCGGTCGGCAGGTAAACCCACGGATAGTGCGGCAACCCCGCATGCAAAAAGCAGAAGCGCGGCCGGGAATTGGGCGCGAGACATTGCAGGAAGTGATCCAGTTGCCGGGCACGGTGGATGTTCCAGTTGTAGACCATGCGGCCAGTGTTCTGGCCTTGCGGCACATTAATGTCCTCCACAATGCCGTACCAGATGTCTGGCACGACAGGAAACGACACAGGCGCGTCCTGCGGCAGGACCAACTGGGGATAGACGGCGCTGACGACCTGGATCAGTCCCAGCGTCCGTTTCAGCAAGGGGGTGGAAACGCGATTGCGCACATCGGAGGAATTGCAGAGCCGCGTCAACGGTTCGAAGACCGCCAGATCATAGGCGCCGGAGTCATGGAGGCGCTCGAACAGGTTGCGCGGATAATTCTTCGCGTCGGGTGAGCGCTCCGGCGTGGGATTGCGACCGGAGAGGATCGCCGGGGTGGCCATGAACGTGCGAGCGTGCACCGACGTTGCGTTGCGATACCACGTGCTGGACGCCGCCAGACGGGCGAAGTTCGGATAGCGCACGGCGTCGAGTTCGAGCGACTCGTCCATGAGCGTCAGGCCGCAGAATTCGTCGAACACGACTATCACAATCGGGACCGGGCGGGCCACGACCGTCGGCCGATCGGCTTTCGATTCGGCCACGGACTGCGAGTGCAGCCGCGCGGCGAACGCCAGCGGAAACAACAGGCTGCCCAGGACGGTGAAGGACACCCATTGTCCCAGCAGCGTCCAGCGTTCGTGACCAAACGCGATCAGTCCGCCCAAAGGCACCGCGAGCGCAAGTGCCGCGATCCAGACCAGAAAGTCCTGCTGCAGCGACTCCAGGTTGAGGACGCCGCGGAGTTGAACGAGCACCGCCGTCGTTGTCAGGACAAAGAACACCAGGTTGCGACCGACGCCGTGGACGCCTCTGGCAATGCGCCCAATGAGCCAGTCGCACGCGATCACAATGGCGGGTACGACGAATGCCAGCAAAGCGATGAGCACCAGGAGCTCGGCTGCGCCGATCTGCGCCTCGTGACGATAGGCGTCATTGCGCGCTACGGCATCCAGCGCCGGTTGCAGCACGGCGAGCGAGCACAGCCCGGTCAGACGCAGGGCGCGCAGGAGGAACGGGGACGACGGCGGAGTAGTCGGAGGCATAGCAGAGATCGAACCAGAGCCGAGCCGTGTCGACCCGGTCTCTTCAGTGGCCTGCGGAGCAGAGACCGGGGCGACACGCCCCGGCTCTTCAGGAGCGCGGCGTCGCGTGCAGCAGATGGCGTTCGCCGGTCGCGAGAGTTTCGCGGCGGCGAATCGTAAACCGCACGCTCAGGCGGCGTTCCAGGTTCTCCAAGGAGTAATCATCGTACTGATCCGCCTTATTTGCGAGCAGTCGTTGCACCAACGGGTCGGCCTTCGTAGGAAACTCGAGGGCGACGTCGCCACCCAGTTCGGCGAGCCAGTCCACCACATCGTCGAGTGGCAAATTCGCGCCAATCACCAGATGATGAATTAGTCCCAGGCACAATACCAGGTCCGGGCGACCGCGGTCTTCCAGCCGCAACCGCTCGCGTCCGCGCCAGCCGAGCGCGGGAGACTGATTCGCCACATCCATCCGCAAGGGCAGAATGTTCGGGGGACCATTCTGCCGCAGATCGAGATACAACTGCTCGACGCAGCCGTGGTCCTGGTCCATCGCCACAACCGTCTCCGCCGATTCCGCCGCGATCCGCGCGTACTGCCCGCGATTGCAGCCCAGGTCCCACACCAGATTGCGACGCCGTTCCGCGCAGACTGTGCGCACGAACGCCGACTTGGCTTCGCGATCGCGCTGCACGTGCGGCTGCGCGGCGTCGTAATCGGTCCACGTCGTGCGCCGTGGCTGCCACCTTAGCCGCTCAACCAGACGCGTCAGTTTGCTCAGATTCCGCTCGATGTGGGCCGTCGTAAACCCGCTCGCCCGGAGCGACTGCTTGGCTCCGTCACCGGCGGACAGCAGCGATTGCAACCAGCCATGCAGCCACACATGAGTCAGAACGCCGGGACGCAGCCCGTCTCTCCAGGAAAACAAGTGCCCGGCTTGTGCAGCCGAGAGACCTTCCAATTCACCGCGCAGCAGCGGCTGGAAATCGATGCCCCGATACGCCTGCAACAACAGCGGGATCAATTGCAGCTCGCAGAACTGCCGGTAGCCGATCCATGGCTCATCATCCCGCCGCGCCACGAACGACGCGACGTCGATGAACGTGGGTTGGCTGCCCACAAATTGCACGTTGTAAGGCGTCGCGTCCTTGAGCGTCAGCCCGTGCGGCAGCGACTCCGTCAGCAGCCGCAACTGCAAGAGCGCGGCGTCGCGCAACATGCCGAAGCACCACTCATACGGATAGCTGACGAACGGCACGCGCTCGTGCTCGAGGACGGCGACGGTCCATTCGGGCAATGCGACGTCGGGCCAGTCGTCGCGCGGCAATTCGCGCGTGGCGACCAGGTCGCGAGCTTCCAGCCAGCGCGGAAGGCTCGGTTGATTGACCAACCCGCGCCACTCGACCACCGCCGTTTCGGACATCGCGCGCCACACGCGGCCGTTCGCCTGGATCACACGTGCCGTGCGATCGCGGAACGAACCCGCGGCGTAAGGGACCCGCTGCGACGTCTCGCTCACTGGCCGGGCACCGCCATGACTTGCTCGCGCGGCAACCGCCGCAGCAGCAGCTGATTCCAGCAGTACCGGCACAGGACCACCACCCCTCCAGCGCCACCCAACAGCGCCTGGAGTAACAGACTGCCCGCACCCGGGTCGAAGTATCCCAACACCATGATCGTCGCAACCTTTCCGGCGACGCTTGCGGTGGGGAACGCATGCTCGCTTGCAGGAAATGCGTCAGCGGTGCGGAGCCACGCCCGCCGTGACGCTGATCATGCGGCAGGATTTGCCGGTTGAGGACGCTTTCGCACCCTGCCGATCCGCCGCATGCAGAATTAAACCCGGATGACGCGGTTTGGTTTCGGCGGGGGGAGAATTCTCGCGCATCTCAACGCGTAACATTATTATAAAAAAGGATTTGCGCCTCGATGAATGCGGCTCTGACGGTGCGCTGCCACACCGTGAACTTCGCGGCGAGGGCGATTATCTCGCCATTTTCAGGTTTGGGAGGTGAACGAGTTCGCGAGTCCCGCGCGTCCGCTTGCGACATCGTGGTACGAAGCAGTCGACCGGTATCAAGTGCCGAAGCCGCAAGGGATGTCCGTGCGTCCGGCAGGGCGATGCGTTAGGCTGTGAAGATCTCACTCCCCTGCGGGCCGATGCATGTCCGACGAAGCACCATCGGAAACGCGGCAGTTCACGCGGCGCCTGGCCGAAGACGTGCTGGCGCCGCTCAAGGCCGCCTTTGTCGGCAAGGATGAGATCGTCGATCTGCTCGGCGTCTGCCTGGTGGCCGGTGAGAATCTTTTTCTGCTCGGACCGCCGGGCACGGCAAAAAGCGCTATCGTGCAGGAGTTATCGCGGCTGATCGACGGCCGCGTGTTCGATTATCTCCTCACGCGGTTCACCGAGCCGAACGAGTTGTTCGGCCCGTTCGACATCCGCAAGCTGCGCGAAGGGGAACTGGTCACCAACACCGAAGGCATGCTGCCGGAGGCCGCGTTCGTGTTCCTGGACGAGTTGCTCAACGCGAACAGCGCGATCCTTAACAGTCTGCTGATGGTTCTCAATGAGCGCGTCTTCCGTCGCGGCCGGGAAACGCGATTCCTGCCGACGTTGATGGTCGTCGGCGCGAGCAACCGGCTGCCGGAGGACGATGCGCTCGGCGCGCTGTTCGATCGTTTTCTGCTGCGCGTGCGCTGCGACAACGTGCCCGGCGAACAGTTGTCCGACGTGCTCACGGCAGGTTGGCGATTGGATGCCCAGCGCACGCGCGAAGGGGTGCCGGCGGCGGTGCATGTGGACGATATCCGACGGTTGCAGCGCGTGGTGCACGACGTCGATCTCAGCGAGGTCCGTGTGCCACTGGTCGATCTCGTCCAGCGACTGCGCTACGCGGGGATCGCGGTGTCGGACCGCCGCGCGGTGAAGATGCAGCGGCTGGCTGCGGCGAGTGCGCTCCTCTGCGGACGCGTGGTGGCGATCCCCGCCGATCTGTGGGTCTTCCGTTACATCTGGGACACCGAAGAGCAACAGGAGATTCTCGCGACGATCGTCAACGACCGGCTCAAAGCCCTGCCACAAGCGGAAGCCGCCACGCACCCCCGCGTTGCCTCGGGCGAGCGCCCCGATCCCGAAAGCCTCGCGCGCGATCTGGACCGCATCGCCGAGCAGCTGAAACAACCGAACCTCTCGCCGCACGAGAAGTCTTACTTGAAGGACCGCGTCGGATTGCTGACCGGCCGCTGCCAATGGGTGGCGGATGCCGACGCGCGAACGTTTCTCGAAGCACGCGTGGCAACACTTTGGAAGGAAGCGAATGGTTGATAGTTGATAGTTGAGGGTTGAGAGTCAGAAAAAGCAGCAGCCATTTCTCCTGCTCTCAACCCTCAACCCTCAACCCTCAACTCTCAACCGACACCATGAACGCACCGTTCGCCATCCGCTGGCCGCTGCACTGTGGGCCGCAACTTGGGCGGTTGATTGGCGTGCCGGGATTGCGCATGGGGATCGTTTGCGACGAAATCTGGGTCCGTGGTGATTCGCTGGATGATACACTCGAACCCTTGCTGTATCGCATTGACGAAGGACAGTTCTATTGGATCGATGCTGACGGCGTGCAGCTGCGCGAGCGGGCATCGCGCATTCCGACAGTGCGGCTGCCACAGCTGGATTGGAAGCCGTTGGCGCTGTGGTTCGACGTGGAATTGCCCGACGCGGGCTGGCCCCGGGGACGCGGCGACGACTCACAGCGTGCGACGTTGCACCTCGTGCCGAGTGATGAGTGGCGCGAGCCGAGCTTGTTAGTAACCACATCGGCTGCTTGGGCCGAATACGCACAGACCGCGCCGCAGATTCGGCTCGCGCGCTGGCGGTTTGCCGTGTCGGATGCGAGTGAAGTTATCGTGCAGGGCGAACCATTGCCGCCGCTGCCGGGGGAGCGGTTCCAGGTGTTGGCCAACATTGCAGTCCCCGTGGGATGGTCATGGCACCCTGCCGTGGATGCCGCGACGGTGCGACAGGTGTTTCGGGTCGCCGCGGAAGACCTCGTGTTGTGGCAGTCGAATGAGCGCTGCGAGATCGTGCCCGCGGACGGGTTCGTCGTAGCCAGCCGGTCTGCGGTGCGGATGACGCTGAAAGAGACCGAGGGGGCGTTGCCCCTCGGCTTCCGCTGATGAGATTTACATGTCCAGCCAATCCGAACACGCGCTGCGGTCGTATCTGGCGCTGCCGGCCACCGCACCGTGGTGCTGGCTCGATGAGGGCGATGTGCTCGCCTGGCGCGATGGTGGCACGATCGCCTTCCGGGCCGAAGTGGAAGCCGTGCTGCGGCGGCTCTCCGCTCACGGGTTGCCGCCATTCGGGGCCATTGCCTGGCTGTTGGCGGCGTGTCGCAGCGGGTCGGGACAGCGCGCGGTCGATGAACTGACTTCGCAGCTCGAAGTGCTGCGCAGCCTGCTCAATTTCTCTGAAGAGTTCGGCCGCGTGGTGCCCGGCGTGCTGCGACGAATCAGCGAATTGCCGGAGAACGTGCGGACGTCGACCGACGCCAAAGGAACGCTGGCGGAAATGCTGTTCGAGGACCAGTCGCTGCGGACGACGCCGGAGTTCGCCACGACGGTGGTCACTGCGCTGGAGCACGGCGGACGACAGCACGTCGCGAGCAAGCCCGCGATCCCCGATCGCACGCTGCGCGTCATCGTCGCCGAATTGCACGCGCTGCGCGATGGCGCGGATCGCATCTCGGCGGATGCGCTGCAGGCGCGGTTGGGCGTCGGCTTCGAACACGAGATCAAACCCGCGCCGGTTGAAGTCGAGCCGACTGTCTCCGCACGCGACTGGATCGCGTCGCTGAAGAATGATCCCGAACTCGGCGGCGTGGCCCGGCTCGCACAACAATTGTTGCCCGTCACGCAGTTGCTGCGTGCGCTCAGCGATCCGGACGAGCTGCCGCTGGGAGGCGTTTCGGACATCACCAACCGCGGCGACTTCGATCGCCTGCTGTGCAGCGAACTCGCGCACGACGACACCACGCTGATGATCCGCGTGGCGACGAACGAGGCGCTGTATCTGCGGCGCGAGGTGCCGCCGCGCACGCCGCAGCGCTGTCGCAGCGTGCTGGTCGACGTGAGTCTGCGGATGTGGGGCGTGCCGCGCGTGTATGCGGCGGCGGTGGCGCTGGCCTTCGCGGCGACGGCGGACAAACACGGCACGTGCTCGGCGTGGCGACCGAGCGGGAAGTTCATCGTCGAAATCGACCTGCTGCATCGGCCGGGGCTGACGGCTCTGCTCGAAGCGCTGGAGATGAGCCGCCATCCGGGCGACGCGCTCGGTCCGTTTCACGAGACGCTATCGGACGGGAACAACGAGGATGACGTTGAATTCGAGCCGGTGTTGATCACCACCGAGGACGTGCTGGCGGATCGCGAATTCCAGCACGCGCTCGCTGCATGGCCGGGCGGGACGTTGTATATCGCGACAGTGCAGCGCGACGGCTCGTATCGACTGCGGATTCAGACCGCGCGCGGCCAGCGCGTGCTGCGCGAAGCGCAATTGTCGCTCGACGAGCTGCTGGAAGCGCCGCAGGCGACCGTGCCGTTGATCGACAAGCAGCGCGAGCGTGGGTTGCCGGCGATCCTGCTGCGGCATCAATTCCCGTTGCGCCTGTCGCTCGCGCCGCTGTCGAAGAGCATCTGGCCCGCCGAAGCCGGGGGCACTCTGGCCCTGACCGGCTGTGGCTGCCTGCTCCATTGGGACAAACCGCAACACGGCGGACGGCTGCTCTCTGACCGCATCGCGAAAGGCTCACTGCGCGCCTGGGGGAATAGCCCGCAACGGCAGACGCATGCGATCGTCGGCCACGATTTGCTGACGATCGAATACGATGGCACGGTGACCACGGTCCGAATATCCGATGCCGATCTGCTGAACAGCCAGTTTGTCTATTACAGCGGCTTCTGGTTAGTGATTGCTCCGCCGCAGTTGGTTGTCTTGAATGCGATGGACGGAGAAGTGCTGGCCCAGCAACCGATTCCATCCGGCTACCACTGGACACACGGCCGCATGTTCCGCGATGCGGATGGTTGGTTTGCTCTGTCGTATCAGCAGGATCTTCATTTCGAGCGCGTGTGCCTGCCGTATGTGAAAGGAGAAGCGGTCGTCGGCGTGATCGAGCCGCCGTCGTATGGCGAGCCCTTGCTGGTGATGAAGAACGGCGGCGTTCGCACGTCGGAGGGCAAGGTGGTGATCGAAGACACGCCTGCGGTGTCGCCGCTACAGGGCCTGTTGACGATCTCGCGTGACCACGAGCGATTGTTGCTGCCAAAAGGCAGGGCTGACACGAAAATGACGGGTGTGATTGCCGTCGATCTCGCGCGCCGGGTGTGCTTCGGCGTGCCCTACGAAACCGGCATGGAGTGGGTCACGGCGCCCAGGCAAAGCGTCTCGTCCGGCAACTTGCGGAACAACTTCGACGCCGTCGCGGTGACCGATGGTGGCGAATTGTGCCTGCGTATGCGCAAAGGATGCTGGCTGGTGCTGGAGGAGCATCATCAGCAATTGCTCTGGCTCAATCGCGGCCACCAGCGGACAGTGTTGAACCCGCGCGGGTTTCAACCTTTGAAGACCGACGTCCGTGTGCGCTATCGCCTTCAGGTCGCGGAGTTCCCCAGCGGAACGCGCGTGGTCCTCGACTCGCGCGGCATGCTGCACTGCCAGAGCGGCGACGCGTCCATTCCCGAATTCACGCTGATGCTCGTCGACGGCATGACGGCACTGTGGTGCGCGAATGGCCAGACCGCGGGTTACTCCTACTTCCTGGACAGCGACACGCACGTCCCAATCGGTCAGTTCGTGCAGCGCGTGCTGCAGCCGTTTCTCCAGCGGTTCCAATGACCGGAGCCGGAAGCAGCGGAATTTGGTATTCAAGTATTCGGGTCTCTGAGAGACCCGAATACAAGGCAACTCGAAAGCGCTGGCACGCGCTCGCCCCCTCACCCTAGTGTAGCGGTTCAAAGTTGAGGATCCTTAATTTGGATGAGAGCGGTGGCGTGGCACCCAATCAGGTCCCATCTGAGTGAACCACTACCCTAGCCCTCTCCCCTCGCAGACGGGGGCGAGGGGACCGGAAGTACGCGCCGCGTCATTCCACGCCCAGCCGCTTCACGTTGTGGTAGCGGTACGTGCCCCCGCTTTGCCTGGCGAGCTTTTCGAGGAAGTTCGGCGGGCCGCCGAGCGGTTCGCCTTGGCCGAATTCGATCGTGTGAATCCGCGCCTTCTGGCGGTTCGCCCGCGCGATCTGATCCAGTTCAGACGCGTCCAGTTGCGGCTCGTCGGCGTCAGTGAGGAAAAAGATCGCCTCGGGGTTC
>JADMIO011227316.1_pt1 | contig 16639 bp, 14 predicted proteins | sample 8958161 | NCBI WGS metagenome assembly JADMIO01 (sample SAMN16585339, study PRJNA669376) | soil metagenome | isolation source: Crop rotation soil | place: USA: Cullars Rotation, Alabama | collected 2011
CCCGCCGCTGCCCCGCCGTCCCAACCAAGGCAAGGGCCAGATGCTCGGGCTTCTCACCAAGCACCAGCGCGATCGCCTTGCGCAAAAGCGTCTGGCGTTCGAATACCGATTTCGTGGGATCGAGCATGATCCATACACCGAGCGCACCGCGCGGCAGGTCGGCCTGGATGGGCGAGCTCGCGAGCTCTCCGGGCTTCTTCTTGCGCCGCGCGAGCGTCGCGAGGAGCGCATCGGTGCCCAGCACGGCACGGAATGGATCGAGCGACGTCGCTTTGGGGAGGATGAAGACGACGTGCTTTTCCCGGTCGAGATCGGCCGCGCGCAGAAGTGTCGCGCTCTGCTCCAGCTTTGCCAGCATGAGAATGTCAAGCCGTTGCCTGGTAAGAGTCGATTATAGCGTCCGCCTCGCAACTCTTAGGGGTACACTAGCCGCATGTGGCGCCTGCTGCTCCTTCTCGCGTTCATTCTCGGTTCTGGCGCCACTCCCGCCGAGGATATCGTCTCCTTGCCCACGCGCGGCACGGTGACCCAGCGCTACCTCCTCTCTGCTCCCGAAGCCGGCAAGGCGCAGGCGATCGCGGTTCTTTTTCCAGGCGGGGACGGGCTTGCCGACCTCGAGCGCGAGAGCGCGCGCAAGGTGCTCGACAGGGGAAATTTCCTCGTGCGCTCGCGCCAGATCTTCGCCGCGAACGGCGTAGCGGCAGCCGTCCTCGATGCGCCCTCCGACCGTGCCGGCGGCATGGAAGACCAGTTCAGGCTGGGTGAACAGCACGCCGAGGATATCGCCAGGGTGGTCGAGGATCTGCGCAAGCGGTTTCCCGGCGTACCGCTCTTCCTCGTCGGCACGAGCCGCGGCACGATTTCGGCAGCCGCCGCCGGCAAGCGGCTCGCGAAGAGCGTGGATGGCGTCGTCCTGACGGCGACACTGTTTCTCGCTTCCGGTCGGCGTCCCGGCTTGAGCGGATTCGATTTTTCGAGTATCCCGGTGCCCGTGCTGTTCGTGCACCACGTCGATGATGGGTGCGCCTATACGCCTTTCGCGACGGCGAAACGCCTCTCCGACAAGTTTCCGCTGATCTCCGTCTCGGGCGGTTCGCCCGCGCAATCGGCGCCCTGCGAGGCGATGGCCGCGCATGGATTTCTCGGCAAGGAGCGCGAAACCGTCGAAGCGATAGTAAACTGGATGTTGAAGAAACCCTACGCGAACCAGATCACCAACCGGGAACGGCCCGGCGCGCGGATCCGCAATGCGCTCCTATCTTGACCTGATGAAGCACGTGCTGGAGCACGGCGCACGCAAAAGCGACCGCACCGGCACCGGCACCCTGAGCATCTTCGGCGCGCAGTTGCGCTTCGATCTCAACGCGGGCTTCCCGCTGCTCACGACCAAGCGCGTCCATCTCAAGTCCATCATCCACGAGCTGCTGTGGTTTCTGCGGGGCGACACCAACACCCGCTATCTTCGGGAAAACGGGGTCACCATCTGGGACGAGTGGGCGGACGCGAACGGCGACCTGGGCCCGATTTACGGCTACCAGTGGCGCTCATGGCCGACGCCCGGCGGCGGACACATCGACCAGCTCGCGCAGGTGGTCGACCAGCTGCGCCGCAATCCCGATTCGCGGCGCATGATCGTCTCCGCGTGGAACGTGGCCGACCTGCCGCGCATGGCGCTTCTTCCCTGCCACGCCTTCTTCCAGTTCTACGTGGCCCAGGGGCGTCTCTCGTGCCAGCTCTACCAGAGGAGCGCCGACTTCTTTCTCGGCGTCCCCTTCAACATCGCCTCGTACGCGCTCTTGACCATGATGGTGGCGCAGGTAACCGGCTTGAGACCCGGCGATTTCGTCCACACCTTCGGTGACACCCATCTTTATCTCAACCATCTCGACCAGGCGCGCGAACAGCTCTCCCGTACGCCGCGCGCGCTTCCGGTCATGAAGCTCAACCCCGCGGTGAAAGACCTCTTCGCTTTTCGCTACGAGGATTTCGCGCTGGAGAACTACGATCCGCATCCGGCGATCAAGGCGCCGGTGGCCGTGTGAGTGCCGAGTGTTGAGTGTCGAGTGATGGCAGAGGGTCGAAGGTCGAGAGTCGAGGGGGTGGGGCGCCAATCACGAATCACGAATCACGAGTCACGCCTGTCCTTGATCGTGGCCATGTCCAAGAACCGCGTGATCGGCGCGAACGGCGCGATCCCATGGCACCTTCCCGACGAGCTCAAGCTCTTCAAGAGCCTCACCATGGGGCACCACATCATCATGGGCCGCCGGACCTGGGACTCCATAGGGCGTCTTCTGCCAGGACGAACGACGGTCGTCGTGTCGCGGCAACGCGGCTACCGCGTGCCCGGCGCGGTCGTGGCGCAGTCGATCGAGGAGGCGATTGCCGCGTGCGCGTCCGACGCCGAGATCTTCGTAATCGGCGGCGCGGAGCTATTCCGCGTCGCGCTTCCGCTCGCTGCCCGGCTGTACCTGACGACGGTGGAGGCCGACATAGCAGGAGACGTCTACATGCCGGCTTTCGCGATGGACGAGTGGCGCGAAATCTCGTCGCACGAGCACGGGGCGGATGCGCGGCATTCGTACGCCTATCGGCATGCGGTCTATGAACGGATCTAGAAACGTCACCGTCTCTGCCCTGCTCTGTATGGGCTTCGGGATCGCCGTCGCGCAAAACGTGACGCTCGACGACCTCAAGATCCGCGCGGAAGGAGGAGACCGGAGTGCAACGAGGCAGCTCGCCGATGCCTACTATCTCGGGCGGGAAGGCGCGGAGCAGAACTTCACCGAAGCGGCGCGCTGGTATCTCAAGCTCGCTCAGCAGGGCGACGTGCGCGCACAGACTACGCTGGGCCTCATGTATGCGAGGGGTTACGGCGTGGCGAAAGACCCCGTGGCGGCCCACCGCTGGTGGAGCTTCGCCGCAGCCGCGAACGATCCGGGCGCGCAATACAACCTGGGCCTTTCCTACGCCAGCGGCGACGGCGTGGCGCAGGATTTCGTGCAGGCCGCCAGGTGGTACGACATGGCGGCGCAGCGCACGCACGTGCAGGCCCAGTACAACCTGGGCCTCCTGTATCACGAGGGAAAGGGCGTCGCCAAAGACCCCCTGCGCGCGTATTTCTGGGTGAAGGTGGCGGCGCTGCAGGGCGACGATCTCGCGCAGGATGCGATAGGAAAGTTAGCCGCCGGCATGACCGCCGAACAGGTACGCCTGGCCGAGGAGCAGGCCAACGAATGGATGAAGCGCGCGAAAAAGCTCCTCAAGTGACCCGCCAGGCTTTCAGGAGACGCCCGGCTCGCGAATGAAATCCTCGTACTTGCCGCCTGCGGAACGCGGAATGCGTTCCATGCGGACGACGGTCATCGTGTAGGAATATCCCAGCGTCTCGCGGAAAGCGGCCGCGAGCGCCTGCTCTTCCTCGGGCAGGAGCGGCCGCGCGGCTTCGACCCGGACCTCGATCTCGGTTCGAGCCTTCTGCGCGAGCTGCAGTTGCCGGATGGGCGCGATGTTCATCCACTTGTCGGAGGTGAAGCTCGGGAGGAATTTCCGGCCGTCCGGTGTCATGGCGAGGTTGCGCTCGCGACCCAGGATGCGCCGCAGCACCGGCAGCCCCCGCCCGCATGGGCAGGGCGGGCCCGCCTCGGCATAGTCGCCGATGTCGTAGCGGACGAGCGGCATCGCGAGATTGTGCAGCGTGGTTATTACCACCCTGCCTATGCCGCCCGCCGGACAGGGCCGCCCCGCCTCGTCCAGGATCTCGACGATCACGCCCTCGCTCTGGACGTGATACCAGTCGTGATCCGGGCATTGCAGCGCGACATACCCTGCCTCCTGCGTGGTGTACATGTCGACGACCTTCACGCCGAGGAGCTTCACGCACTCCGCGCGGCGCTCAGGACCCAGCATGTCGCCGTAGGTGATTGCCTCGCGCAGCGCCGGCAGACGCATGCCGCGCCGGTGCATCTCGCGCGCGAGCTCGACCAGATTGCTGGCGAAAGTCAGCAGATAGGCGGGGTTCCGGGCGGCCAGCCATTCGAGCTGGCGATCGAGCGTGTTCGTGCTGTGCAGGAGTGCCGATGGACCGTCCTGAAACGCTTCGGCAGTCGCGACGCCCCACGTTGGCAATTCGATGCCGTGCTCGTCGCGCGCCCCACGGTCCGGCCGGATGGCAGCGAGCTTGAGGCCGAGGTCGCGCCGGTGCCACAACTGGTTGCGCAGGTTGAACGCGCGCCAGAAAGCGTCGGTCACCGGTGTCGATAGAAAGACGATTGGAGTCCCGGTAGCGCCCGAGGTCTGGCCCCTGCCCACCGGGGCGTGGACGGACGGCACGCCGGTGCTGTGGAGCGCCGCACCTGCCGCCTGCACGTCGCGCCGGGTCAGCACCGGCAGCGAGGCGAAGGCGCCGGCGGTGACGGGCTCGCCCGGTCGCCAGCCGGCAAGACGCTCGCGGTAGAACGGGACCGTGGCATGCGCGTGCTTCAGCAGGACGCCGAGCTGGCGCAATTGGGCGCTGCGAAGCGTTTCCGGCGCCTGCCATTGCGACCGCTCGAGCTGAAACTGGAGCGCCAGCGCGAATGCCCCGTTCGCCGGCGGAATCGCCGGCCATGCCATGCCGGTATAGGCGGAGCGGATCCGGTCGAGATGTCCGCTCACAGCACGCGCTCCGCCGCCGGGACGTCGCGCGTGCGCTGCACGATGCGACGCAGCACCGGCAGACCGCGTCCGCACGCGCACGGCTCTCCCGCTTCGCCCAAATCGCCCGTATCGTAGCGGACGAGCGGCATCGCAAAATTGTGTAGCGTGGTGACCACGATGCGGCCCAGCTCACCGGGTGCGCAAGGCTTGCCTTGCGCGTCGAGCAGCTCGACCAGCACGCTCTCGGACTGGACATGGTAGTGCCCGTAGTCCGGGCACTGAAGCGCAATATGGCCCGCTTCCCAGCTCATGTAGAGATCGGTGAGCGGCACTCCCCAGGCCCGCCGGCACGACTCCCGGACGTCGGGACCGACCGGACCGCCAAACGTGCGGATCTCCCGCAGCCTCGGCAACCGCACGCCGTGCGCGAGCGCCGAGCGCGTCAGCTCTGCCGCATTCCCAGGGCTGGTCAGGAGGTAGTCGGGCTCGTTGCGCTGCAGCCATTCGAGCTGAAGTTCATTACTCGCCGGCAACCCAAGGACGAGCGTCCGGCCGGCGGCATCGAGCATGCCGGTGGCGGCGCCCCACCCATGCGTCTCGCCGGCATCCGGGTCAGCGTGGATGACGGCCAGGGAGCCGTCGAAGTCGCGGCGATGCCACAGGTGATCGCGCAACGTGAGCGCCCTCCGCCAGAGGTCGGTAAGCTCCGTGCGCAAGACGCGCAAGGTCGCGTCGCCGACTCCGGTCGTGGACACCGACACTGCTCCGTGCGAAACGGGGAAGGCCGTGCTCTTCAACTCTTCCAAGTCGTGCGCCAGGCTGTCGGAGCCGAGAAGCGGCAGGCGCTCGAAGCTCTCCCGGGTCAGCGTTTCGCCGACACCGAAGACGCCGTGCCACTGCCAGCGATAAAAAGGCACCGACTCCCGGGCGTGGCGGACCAGGGAGTCGAGTTGCCGTGCCTGGAGCCGGCTCAACGCTTCCGTGGAAAGCCACTGCGACCGCTCGAGCTGGTACTGCAGCGCCAGTGCCCTGGCTTCCGCGGGCGCGGTAATCGCTGGCCAGGCGACGCCGCGCAGAGCCGATCGCACGAGAAGATAGGGGGCCTGCATCGGCCTAGTCTAAACTGGGAGCGGAGATCGGACATGCACGTCGAAGAACCGCTTGCCGAAAGCGCACCGCTCGCGCGCCAGCTCGCACGGAGCCGGTGCCGGACCGATCCGCGTACCGGCGCCAATTGCGCCTGGTTCCACGGTTTCTGGCAGTACTTGAGGCTGCTCCGGCTCATTGCGACGCCGGAGCACCACGCCGCCTTCTACGAGTCGGCGTTGGGCGCCGCCGCGCGATCGTCGGACGCGAAGCGGGTGCTCGTGGCAGGCACCGCGGACTACGGCATGCTGGCGCACGTGATTGCGGCTTTCCGCCGGCGCGGTATCGAGCCCGAGGTCACCGTGAGCGACGTGTGCGAGACACCCCTCCAATTGAATGAATGGTTCGCGGCGCGCGTCGGCTGCCCGATCGAGACGAGGCGCTGTGACATGCTCGAATATCCGGCCGGGCCGGCCTTCGACGTCGTGTGCACGCATTCATTCCTGGGCGAATTTCCGCCGCGGCAGCGCCTCGAGCTCGCGCGCAAGTGGCACGAGTTGCTGCGCCCGGGCGGCGTCGTCGTAACGGTGAAGAGAATACGTCCCGACGCGGGAAGCGAACCCATCCGATTCACCGCCGACCAGGCGCGGGCCTTCGCAACCCGGGTGCGGGAAGCCGCGCGGTCCGTGACGCTGTCGGGAGTCACCGCCGAGCAGCTCGCGGACGATGCGCGGACCTACGCCGAACGGAGCCAGACGTGGCCGCTCAAGTCCCGCCAGGAAATCGCGGAGCTCTTCGAGCAGTCGTCGTTCAGGGTGGACCGGCTCGATTGCTCGGCTGTCGTATCTGCTGCGTCCGGAGCAAGCGGGCCGACAGCGCTGGGCGGCGCGGAGTACGTGCAGATCGTGGCGACTCGCCTCTAAACCCGGATCAGCCACAGAGCTCACAGAGGGTTGAACCGGTTGAGCGATTTTCTCTGTGTCCTCCGTGTCCTCTGTGGCAAATACCCTACACGGCGCCGGCGTCCGCGACGTCCGACATGAAGTCCTCGAACTTGCCGCTCGCGCTCCTCGGAATCTCCGGCACGTAAACGAGCCTGATCTCGAACGGCACGGGCAGGCATGACTGGACATGGCGCTCGAAGCGCCGCTCCTCGTCCGCGGTCAGGGGGCGCGCCGCGACCAGGCGCGCTTCGATGACGCTGAAGCTCTTCTGGACGAACTGGTGCTGCCTGATCGGTGCGATATCCGAGAAGCGATGGGTCCCGAAAAAGGGCCAGTAGCGCTCCCCCGTCTCGAGGACGAGCGTGTTGCGGGTGCGCCCCATGATCCGGGCGAGAACCGGCAGCCCCCGCCCACATGGGCAGGGGTGCCCCACTTCGGCGTAATCCCCTACCACGTAGCGCACCAGGGGCATCCCGAAGGCGTGCAAGGGAGTGACGACGACGAGTCCGGTCTGGCCGGGGGCACACGGCCGTCCACGCGTATCGACGATTTCCAGCAACATGCATTCGGCCTGCACGTGGTAGTGCTCGTGGTCCGGGCATTGCAGTCCCATGTAGCCGACTTCCTGCGCCGAGTACGTATCTATCACGCGCGCGTTCCATGCCTCACGGCACAGGGCTCGCAGCACCGGTGTGACCGCTTCGCCGAACGTCATGATCTCGCGTAGCCCGGGCAGGTGCGTGCCGCGCTCCAGCGAGAGGCGGGCGAGCTCGGCGGCGTTCGAGGGGTAGGTGAGAAGGTAATCCGGCGCCTCACGCTCGAGCCAGGCGAGTTGCCGCGCGATCTCCGTGCCGATCGGCATCATCACCGCAGGGCCGGTCGCTGCCACCGCGTCGAGGATGGTGTCCCAGCCGTCGACCTTCCGCTCCTCGACGTTTCTGCGGACCACCGCCAGCTTTCCGGAGAAATCGCGCGCGTGCCATAAGTGCTCGCGCAGCATGTGTCCCTGCCACACGAGATCGTTGAGGGGCGTCTTCAACACCCGCACCGGCATGCCGGTGGAGCCGGAAGAACGGGTTTCGGCCGGCGCGCCGTGCTCGGGAAAGGGGGCCGCGCTCTTCAGCGCCTCGAAGTTCTGCTGGAGTGCGCTTCGCGTGAGAACCGGCAGGCGGGCGAAACGCTCGGGTGTGATGAGAATCGCAGGGTCATAGAGACCGGCCCAGCGCTCGCGGTAATACGGCACCGTAGCGTAGGCGTGGCGCAACAGGATATCGAGCTGCCTGTACTGCAGCTCCCACAGCGTCTGTGGGTCGTACCACTGTGAGAGCTCCAGCTGGAACTGATATGCCAGCGCCTGCGCCGCGTCCGGCCCGGGCAAGGCGGGCCATGCTATGCCGGGACAGCTGGAACGAATCGAACCGAGCGGACCTGTTTCCGCCACTCCGAGCTGCTCTGCCCGTAGGAACGCCTGCAGGGGCTCGCGAGGCCTACATTACCCGCACGTCGGGTAGAGGGAAGCCATTGAAATTGCTGGCATACGCAGTCGTGTACGCACCTGCGTTGGCGATGTAGATGAAATCGCCTTCCTGGAGGTCTTCCGGAAACATCTCGTCGCGCATGCAGACATCCACCGAGTCGCAGGTTGGGCCCGCCACGTTCCACGGAACGAGCCTGCCCTGGCGATCCGTCTGCACGTCGTAGCGCAGGCCTTCGGTCGTCTCGATCACGCCGCCAAAAACGCCGGCATCCCAGTACATCCAGCGCTTGCCGGAGCGAGTCGCGGTGCCGACGACGCGGCACACGAAGTATCCGGCATCAGACACTAGGAAGCGGCCCGGTTCGGCCATGATCCGGATGTCCTGCGGCAGGTCCTTGATCCCGTGGTTGATGACCTCGGCGATCTTTTCGATGGCCGGTATCGGCTTCACGTGCCGGACCGGGTAACCGCCGCCGAGGTTGAGAAGCCGCGGCGCAAGCCCGGCAAGACGCATCTTCTTGAAGACCCGCTTGGCGCTCTGTATCCCGACCCGCCAGTTCTCTGCGTTGCGGCACTGCGAACCCACGTGGAACGTGACCCCGGCAAGATCCGCTTTCAGGGCGGCCGCCTCCGCGATGATGCCATCCACCTCGGCGGGCTTCATGCCGAATTTGCCGGACAACGGCCAGTCGCTGCCGACATTGGGCGCCTCGATACGGACGTACATCTTTGCGTCGGCCTTGATGGCGTGGACCTTGCGCAATTCCTCCACGCTGTCCACTGCGAACCACTCGACGCCCTTCGCCGCGGCATAGCGGATGGAATCGCCGGACTTGACCGGGTTGCTGTAGCAGACCTCCGCCGCCGGCACCTTCAGCTTGAGCAGGATATCGAGCTCGGCAACGGACGCGATCTCGAAGCCCACGCCCTCCTCTATCAGGGCTTTCAGCACCCTCGTATCCGGATTGGCCTTGACGGCGTAGTGCGGATGGACCCGCGGCATCGCGGCCTTGAAGCGTCGTGCCTTGGCGCGGACGATATCGGTATCTATCAGGAGGAAGGGTCTGGTATAGCCGTGCTGCAGCGCATTCCGTACGTGGGTGAAGTCCAGGCGGACTTCCGGATGCGTGTCGAGGAGCTGGGACTGCTCGGTTTCGGGTGGGGTGGTCTTCTTGAAGGCGACAGGGCGCACGGCCATCAACGTTCTCCTTGGCCCTACTCAGGAACGAGCAGTTCGAAAACTGCGCATGCGATTGCCCTTGTCATGACCGCCTTTTCTCGCAGCAAATTACGGCACGAAACGAAAAAACTTTCGCGAAATATAGCACCGCGGTACCAGGAATCAAGAGTTTTTTCAAGTTTTTCCGAAAAAATTCCGCTGCGTGCGCGACGACTCCGACAAGATTTTCGGACGGAGCGCTCTTGTCGGCGCGCTCGCGCGAATTCGCTGTGCGTCGATCGACGAGAGACATGACAGCGGCGACGAATCGTCGTCACCACGTCGAGCCCGGTGCCGCGTTCATCCTTCGCACCGTCCCGTTCCTGCCGAGCCCTTCGAGTGCGTCGTTCATCCGCTCGTCGGGGCGCGACGGAATCGTCGGATGAACGCCTACACTCGGAGAGGCTGCTGACGCAGTCGAAGCCAGGGACGGGACTACGCTCGGGCGAACGGCTGCACGAAGTGACGATTCGCTTCGGTCACTTAGACTTTGGGCGGAGTGACGCCGACCTGGCCCTGGTATTTGCCGCCCCGGTCCTTATAGGACGTCTCGCAAACGTCCTGCGGATCGGACTCGAGGAAGATCACCTGGGCCACGCCTTCGTTCGCATAGATCTTGGCCGGAAGCGGCGTCGTATTGGAGAACTCCAGGGTGACGTAGCCCTCCCACTCCGGCTCCAGGGGCGTCACGTTCACGATGATGCCGCAGCGGGCGTAGGTGCTCTTGCCCAGGCACAGGGTAAGCACGTTGCGGGGCACGCGGAAGTATTCGACGGTACGGGCGAGCGCGAAGGAATTGGGAGGGATGATGCAGAAATCGCCCTGGACGTCCACGAACGACTTGTCGTCGAAATTCTTGGGATCGACGATGGTGCTGTTGAGGTTGGTGAAGAGCTTGAACTCGCTGGAGCACCGGATATCGTAGCCGTAGCTCGAGGTGCCGTAGGAGACGAGCTTGCGGCCGGCCACCTCCTTAACCTGCCCCGGCTCGAACGGCTCGATCATGCGGTGCTCGACCGCCATGCGGCGGATCCAGCGATCGGATTTGATGGACATACGCGGCTCCGGGCTATGGGCTATGACCTATGGGCTTGAACCGATTCCACGGCGGCTCCGCCAGAATGCCTCTGGCTCGCAGCCCGTAGCCCGCAACTCACAGCTAGGTGTTCTGGACGACGATCTTGGGGAAGACCGCCGAGTGGTCCTGCGCCTTCTCGGCGATCTTGACCGCCACCCGTCGCGCGATCTTCCGGTAGATCCCCGCCGCACGGCCGTCCGGATCGGCGACTACCGTGGGCCGACCGGAGTCTGCCTGCTCGCGAATCGCGATGTCGAGCGGCAGCGAGCCCAGCACTTCGACCCCATAGTCCCTGCCCATCCGCTCGGCGCCACCTTCCCCGAAAATGTGCTCCTGGTGGCCACAGTGCGAGCAGGTGTGGAGCGCCATGTTCTCCACGATGCCGAGGATGGGCACGCTCACCTTCTCGAACATCTTGAGGCCTTTGCGGGCGTCGATCAGGGCGATGTCCTGGGGCGTCGTCACGATCACGGCTCCGGTCACCGGCACCCGCTGCGCGAGCGTCAGTTGGATGTCGCCCGTGCCCGGAGGCAGGTCGACGACCAGGTAGTCGATCTCGCGCCACTTGGTCTCGTTCAGAAGCTGCTCCAGGGCCTGAGTCACCATCGGCCCGCGCCACACCATGGGAGTGTCCGGATCGATCAGAAAGCCGATCGACATGGCCTGTATGCCATGTGCCTCCATCGGCTCTATCGTCTTGCCGTCGCGGGATTCCGGCCGGCCGCGTATGCCCAGCATGATCGGCTGCGACGGGCCGTAGATGTCGGCATCCAGTACCCCGACCGAGGCGCCTTCGGCCGCCAGCCCCAGGGCCAGATTGACCGCCGTGGTGCTCTTGCCGACGCCACCCTTGCCGGAAGCGACGGCGATGATGTTCTTGATTCCCGGCACGAGCTTCACGCCGCGCTGTACCGCATGCGAGACGATCTTCATCTGCACGTTGACGCTCACCTGGCCGACGCCGGGCAGCGACTTCAGCTTGCGCGTGATTTCCTCGCGGATCGGCTCGACCTGGCTTTTCGCGGGGTAGTCGAGCAGGATCTCTGCCGACACGTCGTCGCCGTCGACCTTGATATTGCGGGCCGACTTGCCTGAAACATAGTCCTTCTGCGTGTTGGGGTCCGTCAGCTCCTTCAGGGCTTCGCGGACCTGCTCTACGGTGATCGCCATGGCGGGATTACTCTCGAGGTGTATGACAGGATTTTAGACGATTAGGTGCAATGCGCGCATCGCGAGTGCGTCTAACCCGTTCAGGCAAAGAGGAATTACGGTTACAATTCAAGGTCTATGGCGCATCGCCGCATCTTCGTCACGACCGCCCTCCCGTACGCCAACGGGGCGTTCCACATCGGGCACATCATGGAATACATCCAGGCGGATATCTGGGTGCGCTTCCAGCGGATGCAGGGCCACGAGGTGTACTTCATGGGCGCCGACGACGCGCACGGCGCGCCCATCATGCTGGCGGCGGAAAAAGCCGGTAAATCCCCGGAGGATTTCATTGCCGGCATCCAGCGCGGGCGCAAGGAATATCTCGCCGGCTTCCACATCGAGCACGACAACTGGCACTCGACCCACTCGAAGGAGAATAGCGAGCTCTCCCAGGATCTCTTTCGCCGGCTCGACAAGGCCGGTTTCATCGACCACCGGCCGATCGAGCAGTTCTACGATCCCGTGAAGGGCATGTTCCTCGCCGACCGTTACATCAAGGGCGAGTGCCCGAACTGCGGCGCGAAGGACCAGTACGGGGACGCCTGCGAGAGCTGCAGCCACTTCAATACGCCGACGCAGCTCCGGAACCCCTACTCCACCTTGTCGGGCGCGACGCCGGTGATGAGGTCCTCGGAGCACTATTTCTTCAAGCTGTCCGACCAGCGCTGCAAGGACTTCCTGCGCCGTTGGATCAACGAATCCGGCGGGCTGCAGCCGCAGGTCGCCAACAAGGCCAAGGAATGGCTCGAAGGAGAGGGCGACAAGGCGCTCGAGGACTGGGACATATCGCGCGACCCGCCCTATTTCGGAATCCGTATCCCGGACATTCCGGCCGAGAAGTACTTCTACGTCTGGCTGGACGCCCCGGTGGGCTACCTGGCGAGCCTCAAGAACTACTGCGATCGTAAAGACCTCGACTTCGACGCGATGGTGAGGTCCGGAGCCGATACGGAGATGGTTCACTTCATCGGGAAGGACATCATCTATTTCCACACGCTCTTCTGGCCCGCGATGCTGCACTTCTCCGGTCACTACAAGACGCCCGACCAGGTGAACGTGCACGGCTTCATCCAGGTATCGGGCGAAAAGATGTCCAAGTCGCGCGGCACGGGCATCGACCCGTTGCGCTACCTGAAGCTCGGCATGAACCCGGAATGGCTGCGCTATTACATTGCGGCCAAGTTGAACGCTGCCGTCGAGGACCTCGATTTCAACCCCGACGACTTCATCGCGCGGGTGAATAGCGATTTGATTGGTAAATATGTGAACATACTGAGCCGCGCCGCAGGATTCATTTCCAGGAATTTTGACGGCGTGCTGCTCGAACCTCGGCCGGAGGTTGCGGGCAACGAAGTGGTATGGGCGGCCACTTTCCGGGCGATCGCGGCGGCCGAAGAGGCCCGTGAGGCCTACGATGAGCGGGAATACGCCAAAGCCGTTCGCGCGGTCATGATGCACGCCGACAGGATCAACCAACGCTTCGACGCAGCGAAGCCATGGGAGATCGCCAAGGCTACTGACGAGAAGTCGCGAAACGAACTGCACGCCGTATGCAGCGACTGCATTTCGGCCTTTAAGATTCTCACCTACGCGCTCGCTCCTATTCTGCCCGCGACGTCTGCGCAGGTCGCGAAACTGCTCAACCTGCCGCTGCCGCTGAGATGGAAGGATATCGACACTTACGTTTCGCGGATCCTCCCATATAAGCATCTGATGAGTCGCGTCGACGAAAAGCAGCTCGATGCGCTGTTTGACACCGATAAAGGACAGTCCATGACTTCGGCAGTCCCACCCTCCCCCGTCAAGGGTGAGGGACAAGTCAGTGGCGCCCCACAGATAGGTATTGACGACTTCTCGAAGATTGATCTGCGGGTCGCCAAAATAGTGAGCGCCGAGCACGTCGAAGGGGCGGATAAGCTCCTCAAGATCACGCTCGATGTCGGTACGCTCGGCACCCGCCAGGTCTTCGCGGGCATCAAGTCCGCCTACGACCCGGCAACGCTCAAGGACCGGCTCACGGTGGTGGTCGCGAATCTCGCGCCGCGCAAGATGAAGTTCGGCGTGTCCGAAGGCATGATACTGGCGGCTTCCGGCGAAGGGCCGGGAATATTCCTGCTCTCTCCCGACTCGGGGGCGCAGGCGGGGATGAGGGTGAAATAGCTGCGGGCTCTAAGCTATGGGCTATGGGCTGTCAGCCTGAACCTTCCCCCGCCTGGGAGTACGGTGCGAGCTGCGACAAGCAGGTCCTGCCTCGTAGCTCAAAGCCCGTAGCTCGCAGCCCGAAGCTCGCAGCCCGTCAGCCAGCGTCGCCATCGGGAGATCCATGAAAATCGAGAGCATCGAAGCCTTCGCCATCGACATTCCGCTCAGGAAGAACTTCGGCGGCAGCACCTACTCAGTGCTGAAGCGCTCGACCGTCGTCACGCGGCTTCGCGCCGGCGACGGGCTCGTGAGCGAAATCTACAACGGCGACAACCGTGAGCACGCACCCGCGATCGCGCGGTTGATCGAGCGCGACCTGGCGCCGCGGGTAAAGGGGCTCGAGCTGCTCGAGGTCGAGCGCGCCTGGCAGGCGATGTTCGAGCTTTCCCACACCAACCGCGACCGCAAAATCCTCATGGAGGCCATCGCCTGCGTGGATTGCGCGTTGTGGGACCTCGCCGGCAAGTCGCTCGGCAAGAACGTCGCGACGCTCCTGGGGACGAACCGCGACCGGCTGCCCATCATCTCGATCGGCGGCTATTACATGGAAGGAAAGACGCTCGCCGACTACGGCAGGGAGATGGAGCAGTACCGCGCGGCCGGCATGGCCGGGTGCAAGTTCAAGGTCGGCGGTCTCGCACCCGAGGAGGATTTCAAGCGGGTGGAGGTCGCGCGCAAGGCGGCGGGTCCGGACTTCAAGCTCGTTGTGGATGCGAACCGCGGCTGGAGCGCGCAGGACGCCATCCGCTTCGCGCGCTTGATCGAGCCGCTCGACATCGGCTGGTTCGAGGAGCCGTGCCACTGGTACGACGATTTCGCCATGATGGCGCGCGTACGGCAGGCCATCCGCATTCCCGTCACCGCGGGGCAGTCCGAGATCACGAGCCACGCGATTCGCAGGATGGTGGAAGCCGGAGCGGTGGATTTCGTGAACTACGACGTGTCCGAAGGCGGCGGTGTGACCGACTGGCGACGAGCGGCGGCTATCTGCCAGGTCGCCGGCGTCGAGATGGCCCACCACGAGGAATCCCAGATCTCCCTCCAGCTCCTCGCCGGCGTGCCGCACGGCACTTTCGTCGAGTGCTTCGCCGACCCGGAGCGCGATCCGGTGTGGCAGACGATGTGGGTGAACCGCCCCCCGATCAAGGACGGCCTGATGCAGGTATCGCAGGAGCCCGGCTTCGGGATCAAGCTCGACTGGGAGATGGTGAAGCGCTACCGCGTGAGTTGAACCGCGTGACCCGTGATCCGTGACCAGTGACCCGTTCACTGTCTCGGGCACTCAACGAACTCTCATCGGCGTTCATCGGCGGTTCGTTCAGGCTTTCTTTGCAGCAATCGCCGTCAGTATCCCCTGCATGATCGCGAGCGGCGTCGGCGGGCAGCCCGGCACCGCAACGTCCACTGGAATCACGTTCGAAACCCGCCCGCGGCTCGCGTAGCTCTCGCCGAAGATGCCGCCGGTGCAGCCGCAGTCGCCGATGGCGACCACCAGCTTCGGCTCCGGCGTCGCTTCGTAAGTGCGCTTCAGCGCCGTTTCCATGTGGCGCGACACGGGCCCGGTGACGAGCAGCATGTCCGCGTGGCGCGGACTCGCGACGAACCGGATGCCCAGCCCCTCCAGGTTGTAGTAGGGATTATTGAGCGAGTTGATCTCGAGCTCGCAGCCGTTGCACGAGCCCGCATCCACATGCCGGATTGCGAGGGCGCCGGCAAAATGCCCAAGCACCTCTGCGCGTAGCCGTTGGCCCGCGACCCGCAGCGCCTCGTCGGGCTCGGGCGGGGTCTCGGTCTTGATGCCGGTGATCACGATTTGTTTCAGCAGATGGTACATGGCTATTGGCTATTGGCTTGGCTATTGGCTATTGGCTGTTGGCTGTTGGCTGTTGGCCGTTGGCTGTTGGCAACGTACGTTTGGCTAAAAGGCTAATAGCCAACAGCTAACAGCTCATAAATCGTGACCGCTATACGACAGGTTGAACGACTTGTTAATGAGCGGGAAATCCGGAACGATGTTTCCGAGCACGGCCCGCTCGAGAAGCGGCCAGTTCTGCCACGACGGATCGTGGGGATGGCAGCGCCGGATCGCCCCGCCGGGTCCCGCCTCGAGCGCCACGAAAACCTCGCCACGCCAACCCTCCACCCAGCCCACACCGAAGGCGCCATCCTCGGGCGGAGGCACGGAGGCTGTCAGCTCCCCGAACGGCAGCCGCTCGAGGATGAGCCGCGAGATACGCAGCGACTCGAAGATCTCCTCGAAGCGCACGATGACACGTGCTGCGACGTCTCCATTGCGGTGGGTCGCCATGCGCACGTCGAGTTCCTGGTACGGAATCACCGGGTGCTGGACGCGCAGGTCCCACGTCTGACCGCTCGCGCGGCCGGCCATGCCGGTCAGGCCGAGGCGAGCCGCGAGCTGGGGTGTGACCCGCCCGCAATTGATGAATCTGTCCTGAAGGCCTGCATGCTCGTCGTAGACGTACTTGAGCGCGGACACCGCCTTCTCGAGCGCGTCGATCTCCTTGCGCAACCCCTCGATGGCCTCTGCCGTGAGGTCCCGAGCGACGCCGCCCGGAACGATCGTGTCCATGAGGTAGCGATGGCCGAGCGTCGCCGCGTTGGTGCGCAGCACGTCTTCCCGCAGCCGGGAGAACTGCGCCAGCCCGAAGGCGAGCCCGGCGTCGTTGCCCAGGAAGCCGAGGTCCCACAGGTGCTGTCCCAGACGCTCGCGCTCGATGAGGAGCGCGCGGAGCCACAGCGCCCGAGCGGGCGGCGTCACGCCC
>JADMIO011456570.1_pt1 | contig 16639 bp, 1 predicted proteins | sample 8958161 | NCBI WGS metagenome assembly JADMIO01 (sample SAMN16585339, study PRJNA669376) | soil metagenome | isolation source: Crop rotation soil | place: USA: Cullars Rotation, Alabama | collected 2011
AGACACGCCAATACACGGCGACTGCTAAAGATGCGGATGGCAACCCGGTCACCGGCAAGAGTGCGGCGTGGACGTCGACAACCAGCGGCATCGTCGATGTGGATTCCAACGGAAAAGTCACGTCGAAGAAAAAAGGACACACCGCGGTTGTGGCGACAATCGACGGCGTTGCCGGTTCAGTCGATCTTGACGTTGATCAGATTGTCGCCCTTGTTGTCGTGACGCCCGCAACGGCAACGGTCAGCTTGAAAGGCGCCGGTTCCCACGCTGCCTTCACCGTCGCGATCAAGGACGCGGACGGCAACCTGATTGATGACAAGGAGGTCACGTGGTCCACAAGCGACACAGAAATCGCTTCCATTTCGAACAAAGGTGTCGCCGACGGCAAGAAGGCCGGCATCGCGACGATCTACGCCGATGTGGACGGTGTTCGCGGCACCGCCGTGTTGACCGTCAGCCCATAAATTCTTCTGTAACTTGAGTTCGGGTTTATGGCTTAATGCGCACGGAAACCATGACGCGCACTCAGCCAACCCAGCAAGACGTAGTACGAAGCATCGCCCGTCTTCATCGAATACTTGAAGCGGCGAAGCTCCTGAATTCCACACTGGACATTAATGAACTAACGCGAATTATTTTGCGCATCGTTCGTGATGAGGTCGGCATCGATCGGGGCACCGTCTTTGTGGTCGACAAGGAGCGCCAGCAATTGCGCTCGGTGGTCGCGCAGGATGTGGAAAACGAGATCGTTGTCGCCATTGGGAAGGGGATCGCCGGAGCCGTTGCTGCAACGGCCGAGGTCATTGATATCCCCGATGCCTATGCCGATCCGCGGTTCGATCCGCGTTTCGATCCCATCCTCGGGTACCGCACCAACGATATCTACTGCATGCCGATCGTTAACCGCGATGGCGATGTTGTTGGCGTTCTTGAGCTGCTGAACCGGACGCGATCCCTCGGGGTGGAAGACATCGAGTTCCTCAATGGTGTATCGGTGCACGTCGGGCTGGCGCTGGAAAATGCCTGGATGCACCGCGAGATTATCGAAAAGCGCAAGTTCGAACGCGAACTGGACCTGGCGCGGGATATTCAACGGAATTTCTATCCGAACCTTCCCGAAACCTACGGCGGCGTGGAGATTGCGGCGTCCAGCCTGATGTGCGAAGCGGTGGGCGGAGATTACCTGGATTACTTTCCACTCGAGGACGGACGGTTTATCGTCATGCTCGGCGATGTTTCGGGTAAAGGGATTGGTGCGGCCCTGGTGATGACCTCGCTGCACGCCACCTGTCGGGCACTGGTCCGGCACATTCATTCCCTGGAGAAAATCGCATCCATCCTGAACGACACCCTGGTTGAAACAACCGGTCCCGGGACGTTCGTTACCCTGATGATTCTCCTCGTGGACCCCGGTCGGCACCGCATGCATTACATCTGCGCAGGTCACAATCCGCCGCTCCATGCGGACTGCAGCGGGAAAGTATTCCTGATCGATAAGGGCGGCGGACCGCCAGTCGGGCTATTCGGCCATTTGAAGTACTCCCGCGAGATCGTTGAACTCGAGGCGGGCTCCGTGGTGGTTATTTATACGGACGGCGTCAGCGAAGCCGAGAACGCGCTGCGGGACCAGTATGGGCTGGAGAAGCTCTCCGAGGTCGTCCAGCAGAATCGCGACGGATCGGCCCGTTTGATCCACGACGCCATTCGTGCCGGCCTGGCGGAGTTCGTGGCCGGTCACCCTGCCAGCGACGATTCCACGATGATCGTTTTGAAGGTCTAAGACCCAAGTCCAGTCAGGGTTCTGGCCGATATGTGAAATCTTCCGCACGGCAGGATTTCACCTTTACTAAACAGAGGCCAGGTCTTAAGGTATCCCTTCGACTTTTGCGGTTAAGTCTATTCAAGGGCTGGGGATACGTGAAAAATACTACGAATCATTTCCTGATTGCGTTGTGCATGGCATTCGTGTGCACGACGCCTGTTGCTGCTCAAACTGTTCTGAATTTTCCTCGCGTCATTTCTGACAACGGTGTATTCACCGCCATCTCCGTCAGCAATCCCACGGCAACGGAAGTGGCGGTCACCTTTACTGCCTATTCGGCAGATGGGACGATCAATACCACTGTCGGGAAAAATCCCGTCACGCTAACTATTCCGGCGGGCGGAAGTGCGAACAAGCAGTTTCAGGAGATCTTCGACGGCGGTGGAACCTTCAATGGATGGGTTCAGGCAACTTCGAGCACGACAGGACTCCCCGGTTTCTTCATAAACGGCAACACCGCACTCACAGATCTCGACGGCGCAGTTTCCCCGGCGGCTGCTTCCGAGCAAATACTGCCGATCGCATTGGAAGACGCGACGGTGAAAACGGAAGTCACCGTCGTTAACGCAAACACGGATTCGGCCAACGCAACCCTTACCCTCTATGCAACCGACGGACATTCGCTCGCGACTAAAGATGTTTCGATTCCTTCCCATGGTTTGATTCGTCAGACACTCTCGACACTATTCGGCAATGGCGACTTCTCCTCCGCGTCTCACGTTCGTGTGCGTTCCGAGAAGGCGCTGATCAGCAGTGAAGTGGTTGCCAACTATTCCCTGCAGGGATCGAGTGTCCGGCGCGAAACGATTGCTCTTGCGGGACAGGCGTCGACAGCGTCACAAAGCTACGTCATTCCGCAGTTCATTTCGGGTGGTGGTTGGATATCGCTGATCGGTTTGGCGAATGCCAGCGGCATTGGTCAGGATGTGACGCTCACGGCATACCGCGAAGACGGTTCCGTCTGGCCGGCGCCCACCAATCCGAAACGGATATCGCTCGATCCTAATGCCGGGTTGCGGTCAACGGCGACGGACTTGTTTGGTTTTTCGCCGGACACTCTGTTGACCGGATGGATCGAAGTGAAGTCGTCTCTCGGCTTCATGTACGCGTATTCCGCGTACGGCAACACAACAACGCCATCCTTCGCGGCAGTGCCGGCAACGGACGCTTCGTCTGCGTCGCGATTCGAAGTCTTTTCGCAGATTTCCGAAGGCGCCGGGCTCTTCAGCGGGTTATCGATCGTTAATACCGGCAAGCAGTTGGCGAATGTCGAGTTGTACACCATGCGAACGGATGGCTCGACGATCGGCAAGGCGACGTTTAGCGTCAGCCCGAATCAGCGCGTCGGCAAGCTGTTCCGCGAGTTTGTACCGGCAACGCTTGGGCAAACCGCCGGCTGGGCAATGCTGCGATCGTCGCAGCCGATTCTTGGTGCGATGCTCCTGGGTTCGAACAACGGATACGCACTGGCGAACGTTCCACAGCAGATTCCGGGTGGTGATTTCATTCCGCCGGCGCAGACCACCGCCGCCATTACAGGCACGGTGTCGACGGATACCGGTCCGCTGGCCGATGTCCAACTCACGCTGACCGGCCCAGTCAATGCGACGCGAACTTCGGACGCGCTCGGACAATATGTGTTCTCACAGCTGCCGAAAGGCGACTACAAAGTCGTTCCGTCAAAGCCGGGCGCTACGTTTTCTCCGGCCGAGAAGTCCGTCACGATCGGCATAACGAACGTCGACAAGGTCGACTTTCTCGCCGGCGGAATCACGCCCGCGAACTCGCCGATCCTGGGATTCATCGCGCCGGCTTCGGCGTTTGTCGGCAACACCACGTTCAACCTGAAAGTCATTGGCAACAATTTCACGCCGGCGTCGATCGTGAAGCTGAATGGGCAAGCACTTCAGACCACGTTCATCAATTCGACGGAATTGCAGGCCGTGGTTCCCCAGACCCAGCTGTCTGCAGCGCGCGCCAGTAATGTCACGGTCGAGACGCCGCCACCGGGTGGTGGTACATCCGACTTGTTGCCTTTCATCGTTATCCCGGTTCCGAACGATCCCTTGATCGAAGGGAACGTCCTCGTCGGGTCCTTCCCGTCGGGTGTTGCGATTGACACGAAACGCAATCACGCGCTGATCACGAATCAATCGGACGACTCCGTCAGCGTCGTCGACCTGCAAAGCCGTCAGATTGTTCAGACGATTTCGGTACAGCGCAGTCCCGCGGACGGTATTGCGATCGATCCCGTCCGGGACATCGCTCTTGTCGCGAACGTTGGCAAGAACACTGTCAGTGTCATCGATCTCAATTCGAATACCGTCAAAAAGAACATCACGGTTGGAACGTTTCCAACCGGTGTCGCGATCGACTCGGTTTTGAACAAGGCATTTGTCGCGAACCGGGATTCCAACGACATCAGCGTCATTGACCTGGACCAAATGACGCAAACGACGAAGATCACGCCGGCCAATTTCTTGAGCCCGTCGAATATTGCGATCAATCCCAAGACACACATCGGCGTTGTCACCTATCTCGGCTCAGACCAGGCAGCGTTCTTTGATGCTGCAACCCTGGAAGCGCGCGGCACGATCCACACGGGCGCTCGCCCGCGTGGTATCGCGATCAACCCGGACACGAACCAGATGGTGATCGTGAATGCGAATTCGAATGACGCGTGGCTCATTGATATGGTCACCCACAATGAGATCGCGAAAATTCCCGTTGGCGAAGGGCCGACAGATGTTGCCATTCATCGGCTGACGAATTCCGCTGTAGTGACCAACAGCTCGTACACACATACGAACCAAAGTGCAACCGGCCAAGGGTCCGTCACGATCATCAATCTGGCAAAGCCCACGGAGATCACGACGGTCAAAGTGGCATTGACTGCGTTTGGTATCGATATCGACGAAGCGAACCAACGGGCGGTTGTTGCGAATTACGGTTCGAGCAGCATTACGATCATTCACATTCCGAATCCCAAACCAACGATTACGGACGTTGAGCCTCGCACTTTCCCGGCCGGGACCGGCACATTCACGATCGTCATTACTGGATCCGGCTTCCTGCCGACTTCGGTTGTGACGGTGAACGGTACGCCTCTGCCGACCACCTACGTTTCGCCAACGCAGTTGAAAGCGCAAATCACTTCGGCGCAATTGGATGTCATTCTGAAGCGCGCCGCTCAGAACCCGACCGGCAAGAGTTCATTCGGAGACACCGCTGATCTCGGATTGAATATCGGCGTCGAAAATCAGGGTCCTGGAGGGGGAACTTCGGATCCGCCAACGAATCCTCAGAATGCCACGCTTCAGCAGCAGAACTCGAAGCCAGTATTGAGTTCGGTCGTCGCAAACAGTTTCACGGCGGACCGAGATGTGACGCTGACGATCACGGGAAACAACTTCAACAATCAGACTGTCATCAATTTTGGTTCGAAGTCGTATGTACCCGGATCCGTTTCCGACACAGTGATGAGTGTGGTCATACCGAAAGGAGATCTCTCTCCTGGCGACATCACGGTATCGGTCACGAATAAGCCGGATCTGACCAGCGATAATTCCTTCACCATCCACCTTGACGCGAAGCCGAATCCACTGCCGACGGTGGATTCGGTTTCGCCCGCGCAGGTCGTTGCGGGATCTCCCAACACGCCCTTCACGGTGACGGGTACCGGATTTGATCAAAGCTTCACAACGGCGTCTCTTGCTGGAATTTCCGGAACCGTGACATCGAGCACGAGCATCTCCTTCAACATTCCAGCCGACAAGCTGAAAGAAGGACCGGCGATCAGCGGTATCGTCACGAACGCGCGACCGGGCGGCGGTTCTGTCAATTTCGGCGTCACGATCAATGAGCCGGTGCCGACGGTCAGCAGCATCAGCCCGAGCAATGCAGATGCCGGATCGAACGCGTTGGATTTCGTGGTCAACGGTACCAATTTCCGAACCGGCGTCAGCACCATCCGGGTTGGAAGTACGCCTATCGCGACGACGTTCATTTCGCCGACGCAGTTGAAAGGAACACTGTCGGCAACAGTTCTTAATGGCAGTGGCGGCATTCAGATCGATGTCATCAATGGAACGGTGTCCTCCAGTTCCAGTGCCACGTTTACGATCAACAGCCCGAAACCGTCCATCGATTCGCTGGAACCGGCGCACCTTCCTGCGCAGGCGCTCCTTGTAACGACTCCTGCAACCGTGACCGTGAAAGGAACCGGATTCCTCAGGAATTCGAAAGTGACGGTGGGCGGAACGCTCGTCGACGCCGCATTTGATGGCGGCAATCTCGTGCTCACGATTCCTGCATCGATGTTGCACACCGTTACAACCTTTGCTGTTGTCGTGACGAATCCGTTACCCGGGGGCCCCAGCAATGCAGCGTCCCTGTTCATCGACAACACCACGCCGATCATCGACAGCATTACGCCGAATACGATCAAAGCCGATCAGACAAACGTCGTATTGGATATCGTCGGCAAGAACTTCCGTAACGGCGCGCAGGTCAGCATCGGCACCACTCCGGCCCGCGTCCTGACCACGACCTTCGTTTCGGGAACGGAACTGAGGGCTGCTCTGACGCCTCCGCTGCCGTTGGGCCGCACGAAGGTGTACGTCACGAATCCTGCGCCTGGAAACGAATTGTCGCTGGGTGTCGAGATTGAAGTCACCGCGCTGCCGCCCGTGATCACGGGCGTGACGCCGCTCAATCCGCGCGCTGGAGAGAGCATTCATGTCAACGGCTCCAACTTCGGGCCAGGATCGACGGTCCTGTTGAGAGGCCTTGTCCTGTTACCGACACCCGCCTCATCGGCAAGCGAACTGATTGTGACGATCCCGTTGGATACAGCCACGGGCGCAGCGGATGTCGTCGTGCGCAATCCGGTCACGTCGACGAGTGCGGCTCAGGACTCGGCTCCGTTCAACATCACGATCGGCAATCCCATTCCGGTGATCACATCACTGAGCCCGAATCCCGTGTTGCCGGGTCAGACCGTGACCATTGCCGGCCAGAATTTCATGCTCTCGTCGACCGTTGCCCTTGGCAGCACCGACGCGAAAGGAACGTACGTCAGTCCGACAACGATGACGTTTGTGGTTCCGGCGTCGATCCTGCCGAATACCTATCCCGTTTTTGTGACGAATCAGTTGCCCGGAGGAGGCGCATCGAACAGCAGTGCATTAACGGTATCGAGCCCGGTGCCGAACCTCACGTCGATTGACGTCACGTCGGGCTTGGCCGGCGCGGCCGTCAGCATCAACGTGACAGGAACGAACTTCCTTTCCGGCGCCGTTGTGATGCTCGGTAGCGTTCCGCTTGCGACGACCTTTACCGACGCAACGACATTAAAGGCTTCCGGAACTCTGCCGGCGACCGGCGGCATCTACAAGGTCTCGGTAGTGAATCCGGGCAACTTCTCGTCGAACTCCATCGACTTTACGGTCAATTCGCCCCTGACGATCACCTCTGCGAATCCGACTTCCGGAGTGCAAGGGGCATCCGTGAATCTGACGATCACGGGCACAGGCTTTGTGCCAGGCACAGGGCTGACCGTATCCGGCGACGGCGTGAGCGTGACGACATTGAATGTCGCCAGCTTGACGACGATTAACGCCACCCTTCTCATTGCGACAAATGCGACTACGGGTAACCGGGCTGTCACATTGAGCAGCACGACCGGCAGCGCGGCCTTCGACTTCACCGTTCTTCCACTTGTGCCCGTGTTATCCAGTGTGACCCCTGGAAACGGTATGCAGGGAACTTCGGTCAACGTGACATTGGGCGGCTCGAATTTCTTGTCCGGAGCCATTGTCGGTATCACGGGAACGGGCGTGACCGTAACAAACGTCAACGTCGTGGGTACTGGGTCCATCACCGCGACGTTGGTCATTGCGACAAATGCAACAGTCGGTCGTCACGACATCTCCGTGCAGACGTCAGGGGGAACCACTCCCGGCATCGAATTCGACGTGCTCTCCGGCGGCCCGACTCTGACATCGATAACGCCGAACTCCGGATTGACGGGGAACAGCTACGGCGTTTCGTTGAATGGTACGAACTTCAACACGACGTCGACATCGGTTTCCGTTAGTGGAACTGGTGTCTACGTTGGTTTGCCGTCGAGCATCGTCAGCTGGTGGAGAGCGGAGAACAACACCGACGACGCCGTTGGCGCCAATTTCGGTTCTTCCGACAGCACCCTCACCTATAACGCGGGCAAAGTTGGATCGGCTTTCGTCTTCGATGGCGTGAGTCAGAATGTGCGGATTCCGTATTCGCCGTCATTAATCGCGCCGCAGTACTCCGTCGACATGTGGGTGAAACCCACTGCGGCGGTAAACAACATCTCCAACCAGTCCGTCTTGTTTGGACAGTCCGTGGGCCAGCTGCAATTCGTGGTGAAGCCGGGCACAACAAATGCGACGGTGAAGCCGATCTGGTTATTCATGGCTTCGGATCTCACGTTCCCGCAGGTCGCGAGTTCCGTGGAAATTCCGGTGGGCTCGTACTCGCATCTCGCCGGAACGTGGGACGGTACGACGTTGAAGATTTACGTCAACGGCCAACTCAGTGGTCAACTGGCGCCGGGCAAAACGCCGGTCGCTTCACAATGCGACTTCAGCCTGGGCGGCTTCCCAGCGTGCGGTGAATACTCAGCGCAGCAGTTCTTTGCCGGCCAGATCGATGAATTGTCGTTCTATCGATCCGCGCTGTCGGCGTCGGACGTTCTTGGCCTGTACAACACCGGTGCGAATGGGAAGTGCACAAACACGTGTGCCATTCAGGCAAGTACGACTGGCACGTTGAGCACAACCTTCACCATTGCAGCGACTGCGGCTGCAGGCGCAAGAAATGTGTCGGTCACCGCTGGAGGTGGAACGAGCAACAACGTTGTCTTTACTGTCAACGCGGCGCCGCCGACATTAACAAGCATCACCCCGACCTCCGGAGTTCAGGACTCCACTGTAAATGTGGAGTTGGCGGGCACCAACTTCATTAACGGCCTGACGATTGATGCCGGCACCGGCATCAATGTCAGCAACATCGTTGTTCATAGTCTGGGCAAGGCCACCGCGACGTTCTCTATTGCGCCGAACGCCACTTCAGGAGCACACAACGTCACGGTGTCGACGGCAGGCGGTACCAGTGCGCCAGTCACCTTCACTGTCGTCCTGCGTCCGTTTGTCACATCCGTCAGTCCTTTGGGCGGATTGAAGAACTCGAGCAGCACGACCGTCACGTTTGGCGGGACGGGCCTGGATGGCGTTACCAATGTGCAGTTCCGGGTCAATGGTGTGAACGATCCGGAAATCGGTGTCAGCTTCGGTGCTCCTGGAAAAGACACAGCCGGGATCGGCTTCGGACTCGTGTCGGTGAGCGATGGAACCTCACTGTCCGTGAATGTAAGTATTTCCAACAACGCCTTTACGGGATCGCACTCCATCGTCCTCACGAAAGGTGGCCGTGATTTCACCGTAGGCCCGAACTTCATCGTTTACGGGGCGACGAGCCCGGCTTTGTTTGGTGTGGCTTCAAACCAGGGTGTCCTGGGACAGACGACCACCGGATTGAGCATCACCGGCGCGAACCTCGGTGGCATTACGAATCTTTCGTTCACAAACGGAAGCGGCCTCTCGGTTCAGAACTTCTCGGCATCTGCGAGCGGAATTACGGCAGATGTTGCCGTTGCCAATTCTGCGCAGATCGGTCCGCACAACATCCTCCTGAACACATCGAACAGCGGAACGACAACCAACGCGTTCCTTAATGTCCGAACGGCCGATGGTGTGTCCGTCGATGTGATGACTCCGACATTTATTCACCGTGGCGACACGGCAATTCCATTCAGCGTCTCGGGCGCAAACCTCGGTTCCGTGACTGGCGTTGAGTTTTTCAACCCCGACAGGACGCCGGACACATCTATTTCGGTCGCCGGTTTCGCCGCATCGGCCACGGGTCTGAGTGGCAGCCTCTCCGTCAACGGAGCGGTTCCGGTTGGGCCGCGTTTCCTGATTTTGGATTTCGCCGGCGGAGTACAGGTGCCTTCGACGCTCGCCGTGGTTGTAACAACAATGGATGGAATCTTCGCTGCGAATCTGTCCCCGAGTTCATTGACTGCCGGCCTGACGAGTTCTATCAGCTTCGTGGGAAGCAACCCCACGGGCCTGAACGGATTCAAATTCCAGCTGAACAACAGCGATGACACGTCGATGCACATTACCAACTTTGCAACGACGGGGAACCAGGTCAACGCCAGCCTAAGTATCGACAACACGGCGGCCGCGGGCCTTCGCAAGCTCGTGCTCTTGCCCACCTCAGGCGGAACGGTTGAGACGAACCTGATGTTCAACGTGTTCCAGGCAAGTCCGACGATTTCGTTAGTCAACCCGCTGGGAGTGAATCAAGGGAAGGGCAATGTCCCGCTGACGATTACCGGAACGAACCTGCAGGGCACAACGAATATTCAGTTCCAGCAGGGCGGTTCAACCGATGCGGGCCTCGTGGTGAGCGGCATTACGGTGACACCGGATGGCACGCAGATCACCGCAACCGTTAACGTCGGCAACGGAGCGCTCCTCAACAGCCACAGCATCAGGCTGACGCGCAATGGCTCCGACTTCACGAATTTCGGTAGCAACGGCTTGTTCGTCTACAGCTCCACGAGCGGCGCGGTTTACACAATGACGCCGAGCCTCGGTAATCGTGGTGCGACAGTCCACATGTCGATCACAGGTGCGAATCTCGACAGCATCATTGGTCTCGGATTTGCACCGCAAGGAACGTCGACGGCAGATCCTGGCTTTACCATTCAGAATTTCTCGGCGACGGCAAACAGCATCACGGCGGATGTAACCATCACCGGTTCCGCTCTTGTCGGCGTGCACAATCTACTTCTGTTGAAATCGAGCAACAGTTCGACCTTCACCAATGCCACCTTCATGGTGAGCACGAGTGGCGGTTCAAATGTGACGAACGCCAACGCAACTTTCATTCATCGCGGTGATAGCTCGACCGCCTTTACCCTGAGCGGGACAAATCTCAGCGGTGTGACGGACATCGAGTTCTATAACCCGGACGGAACGAAGGAAACCGGCATCAGTATCGTTTCCGGATTCTCTGCCAGCGCTTCTTCGGTGGTAGCGAATCTCTCCGCAGCACCGGCCATGCCTGTCGGGCCAAGGGCGGTCGTACTGGACTTCGGTGCGACGCAGGTCTTTACAGTCCTCAACATCACTGTCGAGACGCAATCGCCGGACAACATCTATGTGCAGTCTCTGAGTCCCGTGAGTCCGATTGCCGGTCTGACCCCGACTTCGGGCTTCACGAATGCCTCCGTCAATGGCGGCGGCCTGACCGGAATTTCCGGAATCCAGTTCCTCACAGCTGGAAATAACGATCCGACAATCCATGTGTCGCAGTTCACGTCGAGCAGTTCGTCGGCCACCTATGGGCTTGCAATCGACAACACCGCGACGCCGGGCTTACGCAATCTTGCCCTGCTCAGTGGCGGCAATACGGTTCTGACGAATCTGTATATGAACGTCCAGCAGGGGAATCCGACGATCACGTCGATCAATCCGATCGGCGCTTCGCAAGCCCAGGTCAATGTGCCGTTCACTCTGGTCGGCACGAACCTGACAGGGACAACGAATGTTCAATTCCTGACAAGCGGCAACATTGATTCCGCGATCACGCTCAGCGGAATTTCAGTAAGCGGAGATGGAACAACATTGACGGGCACCCTGAATATCGGTAGCGGTGCTTCACTCTTCGTTCACAGCTTGAAGATCACCCGGAATGGAACGGACTTCACGCCGCCCTTTGCCGGCGGTCTCTTTATCTATTCGCCGGCGAATCCTGCGCTGTACACGATGTCGCCGTTATTCGGCAACCAGGGTGACGTCGTTCACGTCTCAATTACGGGCAATAACCTCTCGAATATTACGAGCCTTTCGTTCTCGGCACAGGGAGTCACAAACACTACAGATACCGGCCTCACGGTCTCGAATTTTGTGGCCGGTGCGGGTGGAATTACGGCGGACGTTACGGTCACCGGTAACTCATTCGTCGGTCCGCACAATGTGAATCTCATCACATCGGGAACATTCACATCGACTAACGCTGTGTTTGTAGTGAAGACAAGCAACGGCGCTACCATCACTGGCTTCAGTCCATTCGCGATTCGTCGTGGGGATGTCGGCACGTCGGTCACCGTGAGCGGAGACTCATTGATCGGCGTTACCGGATTGGAATTTTTCAATCCCGACGGAACAAAAGAAAACGGGATCACCGTCGTCAGCGGGATGAACACAACCGCAACGAACGTTAATGCAAACGTCAATGTTGGCAGTGGCGTTTCGGTTGGTCCCCGTATTGTCGTTCTCGACTTTGGTGCGACGAAAATCTTCACGACTCTGACGATCGTCGTCGAGACCGCCCAGCCGGACAACATTTGGGTCAGCACGCTCAGCCCGAGCCAGCTGACGGGTGGATCGACATCAACTGCTTCCTTGTTCGGCAACGGCCTGACAGGAATTGCAGGCGTGAAATTCCAGTTGAACGGCGCCGATGATCCGTCTATCCAGGTTTCGAATTTCAGCGCCAACAGCACTTCAGCCTCATTCGTGATCAAGGCCGACATTGGGGCCACTCCCGGATTCAGAACATTAGTCTTGTTGCCGACCTCGGGTGGCACGCTGCCCACGAACCTGCGCTTCAATGTCCTGCTCGGATCGCCGATAGTGTCCGATATGAGTCCAGTCGGCGCGACTCGCGGTCAGACCACGAACCTGACCATTAACGGCGTGAACTTCACAGGGATTACTGCCCTGAAGTTCAACTCATCGAATGTCCAGGATCCGGAAATTACAGTCAGCAACCTGAACGTGAGCGCCGATGGTACGCAGATTACGGGCATGTTGAACGTCACGAATAATGCCGCGCTTGCGTTCCATTCCATAACAGTCACCCGCAACGGCAGCGATATCTTCCTGTCGAATGCAAGCCTTCAGGTGTACACGTCCGGTTCGCCGGCCGTTTACACGGTGACGCCGACGCAAGGAAACAAGACAACGGGTGTGAATCTGGCAATCACTGGGGCATCGCTCGGCAACGTGACCGGAGTGATGTTCCAGCCGCAAGGTAGTTCTGGTTTTGATTCCGGAATTGTCGTGCAGAACTTCGTTGCTTCGGCGAATTCCGTAAACGCGACGTTGAACCTGACTTCTAACGCTCTGGTTGGACCGCACACTTTGGTGTTGTCGACCTCGACCGGCACCGTGTTTACGAACGTGACGTTCCGCGTCCTGAATACCGACGGTGGAAGCGTCACCTCGGGAAGCCCATTCCTGATTCATCGCGGCGATACAAGCACGCTGGTCAGTCTTTTCGGAACTCAACTCAGCGGTGCCACGGGAGTGGAATTTTTCAATCCGGACGGCACAACGGAGACTGGCATCGTCGCCAGTGGGTTTGCCGCAAATGAGACATCGGTCTCTGCAAACCTTGCTGTCGATCCCGCGCTTGCGGTAGGACCGCGCATGGTTGTTCTGGACTTCGGCGCGGCTAAGGTGCCGACGACGGTCAATCTGGTCGTGGAAACCCAGACCGCACAGAATGAAGTCTATGTGAACTCGTTGAACCCGAGCAGCATCAACGCGGGTGTGGTGAACACAACGCTCAGCGTCTCCGGCCACACCGTGGGTATTTCTCAGTTCAGCTTGCAGCAAAACGGCAGCGGTGATCCGGCGATCCATCTGTCGAACTTCCAGACTTTCAGCGATCACATATCGGCTACGCTCAGCATCGATAGCACGGCAGCGGCGGGTAACCGCAATGTTGTGCTGATACCCACCGGGGGCGGCACCCTGCCGACTACAGTCCTCCTCAACGTGACGCAGGCAAATCCTGCCGTGACGACGATCAGTCCTCTTGGGGTGACGCAAGGGCAGGGGAATGTTGCACTAAAGCTAACGGGAACGGATATGCAGGGCACGACTGCGGTTCAGTTCTTCTCGAACAACGCGAACGATGCCGGCATCACCGTCAGTAACATTTCCGTGAGTCCGGACGGCACGACGTTGACGGCAACGGCGAACATCGGCAATGCGGCACTGTTCAGTCATTCCATCAAACTGACGCGCAACGGCACCGATTTCACTAACGTCGGCAGCAACACTCTGTACGTTTATCAATCCGGCAATGCGGCGCTGTACACGATGACGCCGCAACAAGGCAACAAGGGGACGACCGTCAATCTCGCGATAACCGGAGCCAACCTCGGCAGCGTCACCGGTCTGAGTTTCCCGGCACAGAATGGTACCGGTGGCATCGACACCGGTATCACGGTGCAGAACTTCGTTTCATCCGCCAGTGGGATTACCGCCGACCTCGTGCTGACGAGCAATGCTCTGATCGGACCGCATTCGGTTTCGTTGTCTTCGTCGAACGGAAGCTTTTCGACGAATGCGACATTCATGGTGAAGACGGGATCGGGTGCGTTTGTTTTGTCGAGCAACCCGTTTGCCGTGCATCGCGGCGACACCGCGACCGCCTTTTCGCTCAACGGCTCTTTATTGAATGGCGTTACTGGAATCGAGTTCTACAACCCGGACGGCAAGGAAACGGGAATCACTGTCGCATCCGGCTTTACGACCAGCGCGACGACGATCAACGCCAATCTCGCTGTGGATCCGACGATCCCTGTGGGCCCCCGCATCGTGGTACTCGATTTCGGCGCCACGCAGGTCTTCACGACGTTGAGCCTCGTCGTCGAAACCGCTTCGCCGGACAATATTTACGTTTCATCGCTGGGGCCGAACACGGGCACGGCTGGACAGTCGTTTACCGTGTTCATGAGCGGGAATCTGTCCGGCATCTCCGGCGTCAACTTCAAGAGCAACGGAAACCTGGATTCGTTGATGCAAGTCTCGAATTTCACGGTGAACAACAACCAGGCTAATTTCACACTCAGTATCGACAGTACGGACACGGCAGGAAATCGTCGCCTGCATTTGCTCCCGAACGGCGGGGGGCCGTCGTTGCCGACGACCCTCTTCTTCAATGTTCTGCAAGGCAGTCCAACGGTTTCCAGTATGACTCCGATTGGCGCAACGCAGAATCAAGGCAACATCAACCTGACCATCAGCGGTGCGAACTTCCAGGGCACTTCTGCAATCAAGTTCACGACGAACGGGTCCAACGATGCAGGAATCACTGTGAGTAATGTCACCGTGAGTGCGGATGGCACACAAATCACTGCGGTCGCGAATATCTCGAACGCTGCGATTGTTGCCGGTCATGGCATTACGATCACTCGTAACGGTGCAGACTTCAGCCTCTTCGCGAATTTCACGGTGTACGCCCCGAACAGCGTCGCGCTCTACACATTCACGCCGCCGGAAGGAAATCGAAACACAACCGTCGGCATAACGATAACGGGCGCCGGGCTTGGCAGTGTGACGGGATTGTCGTTCCAGCCGCAGGCGCTGGGCAGCAACGGCGGACTGGACACGGATATCACCGTCCAGAATCTCATTGTCTCGGCAAACACGATTACCGCTGATGTAGTGGTGACGGGCTCCGCGCTCGTTGGTATTCACAACGTGGGCCTCGTGACCTCAACGAACACCATCTTTACGAACGCGACATTTAATGTGACAGCCGGCGGTGGGTTGAGCGTCAGCAGCCTCAATCCGACATTTATTCATCGCGGCGATAACTCAACAAACATCGTCATTAACGGTAGTCATCTCGGTAACGTCACCGGTCTGGAGTTCTTCAATCCGGGAGGCACGAAGGAAACCGGCATCACGGTGGTCAGCGGATTCACGACCAGCGGTGGGTCGGTGAGCGCCAACCTGCAGGTTGACGGTGCGATCGCCGTGGGCCCGCGTCGCGTCTTTTTGGATGTTGCCGGTGGTGGCCCGGTCGCGACAACGTTGCACCTCATCGTTGAATCGCAATCCGGCCAGGGCAATGTCTACGTCAGCTCAATCAATCCTTCATCGATGGCGGCCGGCACAAACTCGGGCACCATCAGCATCACGGGAAATTCGCCGCTTGGAATTTCGTCGTTCAAATTCCAATTGAATGGTTCCGACGACACGTCGATTCACTTGTCCAACTTCCAGCCGAACAACAGTCAGTTGTCGGCAACGATCAGCATCGACAACACGGCGCCGACCGGTTTCCGTGATCTGATTTTGAATCTCTCCGGCGGCGGCACGCTCGCCGCGACGGCACGTTTCAATGTGACGCAGGGCAATCCGTTGCTTTCGAGTTATTCACCGATCGGCGGTTCGCGCGGCCAATCGAACGTGGCGTTGACGCTGACCGGCGTCAACCTGACCGGTACGACGAATATCCAGCTTTTCGCCAATCAGTCGAATGATCCGAACATCGGTGTGTCGAATATCCAAGTGACCGGAGATACACAGGTCACGGCAACGCTGAACATCGGTGCGTCGGCAACGCTTGGACAACACTTCATCCAGCTTTTCCGCGGCACTCAGACGTTCGGAACCGGCTTTAACTTCAATGTCTACGACACGAATGCGCCGGCACTGTATACCTTCTCGCCCCCTCAAGGCGATCAGGGCGCGACCGTCAACAATTTCACGATCAACGGAGCGAATCTCTCCGGCATCAGCAGCCTTTCGTTCGGCGGAGGCACTCCGGGACACGGCATCACGGCTCAGAGCTTCAACGCGATCGCCGGTCAGATCACCGCAAATCTGGCGATCGATGGCAGCGCGCCAGTCGGTCCTTACGGCATCACTCTCAACACGACGAGCAGCGGCAGCACATTTA
>JADMIO011411938.1_pt1 | contig 16636 bp, 14 predicted proteins | sample 8958161 | NCBI WGS metagenome assembly JADMIO01 (sample SAMN16585339, study PRJNA669376) | soil metagenome | isolation source: Crop rotation soil | place: USA: Cullars Rotation, Alabama | collected 2011
ACAACTTGTCCACGTGGAATTCTAAGCTTAGGATCCCAATGTGCTGGAAAGCTGGAAGCGTACTGTCCCACGGGGAAGGCCCCGAGCAGCGGACGAATCGCCGGAGCGATGCAGTTCGCGGTGGCCGTGCCCACGCAATCGGGTCGCGCGCGAACGGCGGCGCTGAGCGTGCTTTCCACAAACGGGGAACTGGTGCGCTGGCGAAGCGACTCGATGCTGGCGAAGAAGAAGACCTTGTCCTTCGCGATCGGCCCGCCGATGCTGCCGCCGAACTGGTTCAGACGAAGCTCGCTCTTGGTGGCCTTGTCGAAGAAGTTGCGGGCGTCGAAAGCGTCGTTGCGGACGTATTCGAAGAGGCCGCCGTGGAAGTTGTTGGAGCCGCTCTTAGTGACCATGCTGATCTGACCGCCGGTGCCGGTTCCGTACTCCGCGGGATAGCTGTTGGAATCGACGCGGAACTCCTGGATATTCTCCAGACTCTGTTCCAGCCGGAAGAGCGACGTGGTTTCGCCGTTCAGGTTGCCGGGGGAGGAATCGACGATGGAGGAACCCTCCACACCGTCGTAGCGGATGACATTCTGCTGGTTGGAGCGGCCGCTGAAGCGGATGTTGTCAAAGGTGCCGCTACCGGAATTCACCGCACCGGGAGCCAGGAGGTAAAGCTGCGAGATCTGGCGCCCGTTCATGGGCAGCTCAGCCACCTCGCGCTGGGAAACGTTGGTTCCGATACGCGCGGAACTGACGTCTACGATGGCAAGCTCGCCGCCGGAAACGTTGACCTCGGTGGAAACCGAGGCTGGTTGCATAGAGATGTTGAGAATTCTCTCCTGACCGATTTGGAGACTGATTTCCTTATACTCGGCCTTGGCCATACCGGCCACGTCAACGGTGACGCTGTAGGAACTGGGCAGCAACGGGGTGACCAGGTAATGGCCCTGCTCGTTGCTCTGTACTTTCCGGCTTTGTCCGGTCCTTTCGTTTTGGACCGTGATTTCCGCCGCTGGAATGACCGCGCCGCTCGCATCGGTGATCGTACCGGTAATGCGTGCAGCGTCGGTTTGCCCGAATACGTGGGGCACACCAAGAACGCCCAGAAGCAGGAAGCGCAAAAATTTAGTTTGCATTCCGCTCTACGGTAGCGAGCGGACGTTACAAATCCATGACCAAATCGTAAAGAGATGGCTATCTAACGTGACTGTGCATCCACGGAGCGGCTGGTTTGTCAGAGGGCCGGGCAAGCTAAAGCATGCCCTACCAAGGTTTAGCGGGAACGGACGGCTGCGTTTTCTTCGGCGGCGATGGCGGCAGCATACTGCTCGATTTCGGCGCGCGAAAGCGTGACCAGCGATTTCTCCATGTCTTCGCCGGTCGAGACCAGATCGAGCAGGCGGCGAGCCGCGATGCGGCCGCACCAGGCATCGTCCAAGGCGCGATTGGTGGCTCGGCCGACGTGCTGGAGTTCCGCGTGGGGCAGGGCGATGGTCTTCTCGGATTTGCCGCCGTTTTCGTCCACCAGGACGAACTTCACATCCACGGTATCGGCATGACGGATGGAGATCGCGGTCTGCAGCCACTTGAGCAGGACATTGAACTTGCGGCCGAACGGATCGGGCCCCGCTTCGAATTCACGGAAATTCAGCATTCTTCGCTATTTTACAATGGGTCCAGGTATCCACAGTGCTCGTAGCCGAACTGGTCGCGCCACGCGACATCCGTCTGAGTGAACAACCGATCCCTGACCCCGGTCCTGGTGAAGTACAGGTGCGAATCGGAGCTGTCGGCATTTGCGGCAGCGATCTGCACTCCTGGGGGGAGGGCGGCATCGGCGACACGCCGTGCGCGTACCCGATGGTGCTGGGCCACGAACCGGCCGGCACGGTAGTGAAGTCGGGGCCGGGGGTCACCGGATGGTCCGCCGGGTCGCGAGCAGCGCTGGAACCGGCGCTCTATTGCTACCATTGCGAATTCTGCCGCAGCGGACGCCACAACATTTGTGCCAACATTCGTTTTTTGAGTAACAACCACCTGCCGGGTTTCTTTCGCGAGTTCGTGAACCTGCCGGCGGCCAACCTGCTGGCGATTCCGGATGCGCTCTCGCTCGAGGTGGCCACGATCATCGAACCGCTGGCGGTGGCGATGCATTCGATGAAATTTGCGCGGGTGGAGATCGGGGAGCGGGTAGCCGTATTTGGCGCCGGACCGATCGGGTTGCTCACGATCGCGTGCCTGAAGATTGCGGGTGCGGGGCGCATTTGGGTGGTCGAACCACTGGCACACCGGCGCGAGATGGCGAAGGTGATGGGCGCCGATGTTGTGATCGATCCGGCGGAAGTGGATGCAGCCAGGGAGATCTATCGGGAGGCCGGGAACCGCGGAGTGGACTGCGCGATCGATTGCGCGACCAAGCAGGACACGACCAATGCCGCGATTCGCAGTGCGTGCAACGGCGGGCGAATCGTGATCACTGGGATTCACTCCGAGTGTCTGGTGCCGTTCGAAGTTTCGCCGATGCGGAGGAAGGAACTGGCGATCTTCAATGTGCGCCGGTCCAATGACGAACCGGAACGCGCGCGAGACCTGATGGTGGAAAAAATGAAGTGGTTCGCCCCGATGGTGACGCACCGGCGCGGCCTGGCGGACATCGCCGACGCGTTTGTCAAAGCGGATTCTTACGCAGACGGCGCGGTGAAGACGGTAATTGTCTAAGCGGGCTCGTGCCCTTCCTGTTCTACCGGATTGAGGATCAGTCCCATCGCGCGTGCGAAGGTCTCCCACTTGGATTGTTCGGCCGTCAACTGCTTACGCCCCAGGGGTGTAATGCGGTAGTAGCGCGCGCGCTTTCCTTTGTCGGACAGTTCCCAGGAAGCGCCGATCCATCCCTTCGCCTCCAGGCGGTGCAGCGCCGGGTACAGCGACCCGGTCTCTACCTGCAGCAGATCCTCCGACGTCCGCTGAATGTGCTTGGCGATGGCGTGGCCGTGATTCGGGCCGGGCAGGAGGGTGCGGAGGATCAGGAGGTCGAGAGTGCCCTGCAACAACTCGACACGAGAATTCGGCTTCGGCTTCACTGTGTAAGCATTCTACACAAGGTTATGTAGATTGTCTACTTTTGCAGGGAATCCACAGCTCGAAGGGCCAGCGCCGCCACGTCCAGATCCGTCCGGTTGGCCAGGATCACCACGGTGAGGCGTTCCCCAGAAAATCGCTGGATCACGGTACGGAAACCAGTCGTGGTTCCGGTGTGCCACATGCGCGGGCGTCCTTTCCAGGGATCGAGGAACCAGCCGAATCCGTAGGACACGGGCTTGCCGGGTGCCAGGTTGTCCTCGTTGGGTTCGGCGGGCCAGAACGTCGACCGTCCTCCGGATAGTACAGCCGGGGTCCAAGCCTCTTGCATGGAGGATGCGGGAAGCAGAGTGTGGTGTTCCAGTGCATCGTCCCAGCGGGCAAGATCTTCCAGGTTGGAATAAACGCCGCCGTCGCCCAAAGTGGCCGATGTGGAGCTTTGGTCCGTCTCGACGAAGAGCTGTCCTTTTCGCGAGTGACCATACGCGCGTTCTGTCACGGTATTGGTCCCTTTGACGTAAGCGACCAAGTTCTTCATCCCGAGCGGTTCGAAGATCCGGTGGCGCAGGAACTCCGGAAACGACTTGCCCGAGCGCTTTGCCACTACCATACCCAAAACGACGAAGCCCGAATTGCTGTACGACCAACTACTCCCCGGTGCAAATTTGCCGCGCGGCTGGCGCTCGATCAATCTCAAAGCTTCGGCATCCTGAATCTGGCGATCCGCCGTCCAGGGGCCGCCATTCATGAGGTCCTCGTAGTCCGGGAGGCCGGAAGTGTGGGTCAGCAGGTGCCGGATGGTGATGGCGCGTCCCCAGGAGGGAAACTCGGGGAACACCTCAGTGAGTGGCGTGTCATAGCGAAGCTTCCGGTCGTGCACCAGCAGCATGACCGCCATCGCAGTGAACTGTTTCGTGAAGGAGGCCAGCCGAAAATTCGTACGACGGTCGATGGGCGTCATTCCGCGCAGGTCGCGCACGCCGAATCCGCGTTGGTACATCGCCTGCCCGTCGCGCCGGACCAGCACCGCCAGTCCCGGCGACTTCGCATCAGCAATTCCAGCGAAGATGGCGTCGAGGGACTTCTCCTGTGCCGGCAGAAGCGCCCCGCAACAGCAACTCACTACCATCGCGAGCGCACGTCGCATCATCGTACCGCCAGCAGGAAGAAGTATCCGGGTGCTGCCGGGGCTTCGAGGTGACCGCTGTCTCTCATTACTTGACGGTACCGCTCCGGCACCAGAAAATCCTCCTGCGGGGAGTTGCGCACGAGCCGGCCGAGGTCATCCGGCGAATCGGCGCGAATCAGGCTCGCCACGCCGGCGTCCGAATCCGCATCCCATTCGCGAAGGCGTGCGCGAAAGCCGGGGCGCAGCGCCTCCAGATTCCGGTACTGAGCGGTGGTGACCATGATCCCCATGTCGGAGAACGGCATCGCATACGGTCCCGATGCGGCCGGCGCGCCCACGACGGCGTAACGCAACGTGTGTACGGGCAGCGTGGTGGCGAACAGATCGTCCACCACGTCCACCACGATCAACTGCCGGCCGCGGGCGGATTCGGCATAGCGTGAAAGCGCAGGCGCCAGCGGCTGGATGGTGCCAGCGTGATATTTCAATCCCCAGGGCGCGTCTGGCAAGGCCGCCTTCATCACCAGGCCTATGCAGATCATACCCAGCATCCAGGAAGCGTGGCGGCGCTCCGCAAAGGGTCCGTAACAGGCGCTCACCAACGCCAGAGGCGGGATCATGGCCAACAGGTAGGATGCATTGCGGTACTGCCAGGCCAGAGTCGCGGCAGCAGTAAGTGCGAGCCAGCATCCCAGCAGCACCGGACCAACGGCTCGGCCCTTCAACGCGCGGACGAACGCAGGCACTGCAACCACGATGGCCGAGAACAGGATGGGATCGGTCATCGCCAGGCGCAGCAGGTAGAACGTCACCGGATTCTCACGAGAGGTTTGCGGCGGCGTTCCGGCTCCGTAGCCCAGAATTTCGACCGCCACGTGCTCAGTCCAGAACCATCGCGGGTGCGCGAGCAACTGGTAGAGGAACCAGGGAGCGGCAAGAGCTACCGCTAAGCCACAGGCGATGGCGGCGCGGCGAAGCGAGGGACGCTCCTTTGGCCTCGCACACGCGGAATACAACGCCAGGACACCGATCGGAAACAGGCCGGCGATGCCTTTCGTGAGAATGGCCGCCGCAGTTGCTCCGGCGAAGCCCCACAAGGCCGGGCGGGTTTCCAACCAGGGGTCGGAATAGATGGCGTAGATCGCTCCGGCGGTGAACGCTACCACCAGGCTATCGGTCATACACAGCGTGGACAGCGTATGAAACAGGTGATTGCCCAACACTAGGAGCGCGGCACAGATGCCCGCTATGATCCCGCCCGCCTCCGCGCCCCATAGAAAGATGAGAGCCACCGCGAATGCAGCCGTCAGCACCACGGGAAGGCGCAGCGCAAAAGGTCGCGCACCGAACACCTTGACGCAAACGCCGGCCAGCCAGGTGAGAAGGGGAGGTTTGTAGAGGGCAAGGCGACCGAGAAAATGAGGACTCAGCCAGTCGCCCTGTTCGGCCATCGCGATCGCGCTATGGGCGTACAAGGCCTCATCCTGCGCGGTGATACGGGCCACCGGATCCACGTAGTCGCCCGCCAATCCCACCCGCGCTGCACGGGGGAGCAGGAAGGCCGCTGCCAACACCACCACCGCACAGAGGGCCCAACGCATAGATCACGACGATACCACGGTACGGGTTCGTACACTTCAGACTTCAGCCGTGCCAGGTGCGAAAATCAGGGTTCATGATTGGAAGGCTGATCGCCCTCGCTTGCGGGGCCGTCTTCGCCACTCAGGCCCAAACGCGGTACGCGTTATTCACCTTCGATGCGCCGAACGCCAGCTTCACTGCCGCCCGCGGCATTAATAACAACGGCGATATCGTGGGCGCCTATCACGATTCGTCCGGTGATCACAGTTTTCTGCGTACCGGTTCGACTTATGTTTCGATAGAGCCCCCTAGTGCAAAGCCCGGCATGACTGCGGCCGCCGGCATCAACAATACCGGCCAAGTGGTAGGCACATTCAGCGATGCATTCGGTCAACACGGTTTTCTGCGCGCATCCGATGGCTCGTTCACCGTGTTCGATACTTACCTGCCGGCCTCAATTAATGATCGCGGCGAGATCACCGGTTCGGTAAGTTCGTTTGCTCTGCCGACTCTGGGATACGTCCGCGACGCAGCGGGCAATATCGTTACGTTCCGGGTTCCCGGCGCCAGCCAGACCCGTCCCGCCGGTATCAACAACGCCGGCGCGATCGTGGGCACTTACATCACTGGGGGTTCTTACTCGATCGGCCACGGGTTCCTGCGAATGCCAGACGGAACGTTCACCACTTTCGACTTTCCCGGTCTGGAGCCCACGCGGATGGGCACCTGGGCCGCAGCGATCAACAACCACGGACAGATCGCCGGATACCTTCTGAGTTACGGCTATGGTTTCGTTCGCGATCCGGACGGAACGTTTTCGCTGGTCACTGGGCCAGGGCAGGTAAATATCTCGGGAATCGACGATAGCGGAAGACTGGTGGGCTACTACTCATTCGATGGCGCGACTCACGGATTGCTGGCCACGCCAGGCACTTCGTCGAGCACTCCGGCAATCCGGTCGCTCCTGGGCGTCTCGTCCGCCAGCGGATTTGGCGGCGATCAGGCGATTGCTCCTGGAAGCTGGATGGAGATCTACGGATACAATCTCTCCAAGACTACGCGATCCTGGCAGTCTTCCGATTTCTCAGGCGACATGGCGCCCACAGCGCTCGATGGCGTTTCGGTCACCATAAACGGGCGGCCCGCCTTCGTTTCTTACGTCAGTCCAGGACAGGTCAATGCACTGGTTCCTTCCACCGTCGAGCCCGGTACCGCGCAGGTCGTAGTGGCTAGCGCCGCGCAGCGCACCGCGCCGTATTCCGTTCCGGTGAAGGCACTCCTGCCAGGGATTGCGGCCGTCGCCTCCGAATCGTACAGTAGTTCGCCACTGGCGATTTCACTGCCGGCAGGGCCCGTGAAGGCGGGTGATACCATCGTCCTGTTCGGCATCGGTTTTGGCCCGGTCACGCCCACTGTGCCCGCCGGCAATATCGCCCGCGGTCTCACCACGCTGGCTGGCGTGACGGTGACGTTCGACGGTGTTCCCGCCAGAATCGTCTACGCAGGCCTTTCGCCGGGTTCGGTGGGCCTCTACCAGTTCAACGTGACTGTGCCCGAATCGGCGGCGCCTGGGGGAGACTTCGTGCGATATGCAGGCTTGGTCGCAAGTATCAACGGAGTCGCCGCCCAGACTGTTCTGGTGATGGTGGACTGAGAGCGGACGTGGCTAGTGTCGTGTTTCGCCATCAGCGTCCGCCAACACCTTCGTGATGCGAGACAAAATCAACTCCAGTACAGCGTCCCTACAGCCGCGAGGATAGGCGCTCGCTAACGCGCGCGGCTCCGATTCGGAGCGGTGACCGTGAGGGAAAGGCAACTTTGGAAACAGGAGACTAGAAACGCTAAAGGGAACCGCTCAACCTGCCGATATCTGAGTTAGGTGATTGGGGGGACGATGATATCGATACAGAGTTCGTTGACGGAATTGGATAAGTACCATCAAGCTCGCGAAGGTCTGCTCGATTGTTACCTCAACGCGATCCGAAACTGCGCCAGCTATGCGATCGAATTCGACGATGAATCGACCGCCAACCATCGCAAGCATTTGCGAGCACTGGCTGACGATGTGGCATCGGCCGAAATGTCCACCGCGATGGAAAGCCGCGCCACCTTCCGCAATCTCCTGCGCGACTATCGCGATAAAGGAGCAAAGTACCTGACGACCTTGCGCGATGAACTATCAGGTTCGGCGCGAGCGTTGGAAGAGATTCTGGATTCCCTTTCGCAAGCAGACGGCGACCACGAAACCCGCCTTCGGGGCACGGTCCAGCATTTGCGTGAACTAGCTGCCTCTCCGGAAACCGGGACGACCAGCGAGGCGCTGCGGGCGGCGGCCTCCGCAATCGAACAGAGCGTAGAACAGATAAAAAAGCAGCATCACGTCACCATCGCTCAGTTCCAGGTTGAGATCCGGATGTTGCACAAACGAATCGATGTACTGGAGGCGGCGGCAAGCGTCGACGAATTGACGCGTTTTTTCAATCGCGCTGAAATGGAGGCTCGCATCAAATCCGCGCGTCCAGGGGAGTACTGCCTGATGCTGGTTGCAGCGCGCGGTCTTCGAAAAGCGGAAATGCAATACGGCCCGCCGGTCGCGGAGCAACTCACCGGAGCGTTCGCGAAACGCCTCCGGAACAGCCTTCCCCCGAACGCCACAGTGGCACGTTGGGCTTCTGAGGAGATGGTAGCCATGCTGAGTCTGAAGAAGTCGGAAGCTGTGTCCACGGGCCGCTGGATTACCGAGCACCTCTCGGGACCGTATGCCTGCCTGCAATCCGGTAAAACTGTCCGGCCCGTGCTGCAATTGAACGTGGGGGTCATCGATACGACGTTCGGCGAATTTCCCGAAGCCGTGCTTGACCGCGTCGATATCTTCCTCACCGGGTCGTAGGAAATCGCGGGATTACGACGTACCCTTGGGCTTCATCGCCATAAACCACGTTGCGGTCGCATCCCCAATACCACCAGTGTGCGGCAATGTAGCTGCAGAGCACTGCGTCGATCTGGTCTTCCACGGGCTTCAGATCACCGGTCCGCGGCACTGTTGGCAAACGGGGCGAGAATGCAGGCTCCATCAGCGGAAGCCGAGTTTCCATCAGGCGCCGTAAGCGACGCAACTCCGCCGCCCGCGCCTGACGAAGGCCTCGTTTATATTTCACGATGCGGGGCAGGCCGAACAAGGATATGGTCGCTGCATGCGGATGGACTTCGATCTGATATCGCCCGGGCTGGCGCGCTCCGATGGCGTCCCCGTGCCGGAATCCCAATTCCTGCAGGCGGCGGCTGAATTCCAGCACGTTGGATGCAAACGGGCGTCCCAGGTTGGCCGCGTGACAACCGGCGTGAAACCGGCGAAAATCGCGATTCAACTCACGCTCCGCTGAGCGGATGCCGGACGCATTGGGGATCACCAGGGGAGCATCCACGGCCGCCACGGCATCGGCCCCCTCCGTCTCAGCCCGGATCCAATCCAGAATCTCAGCCGTTGATTGAATCCGGGCGATGCTTCTGAGCAGGAGAGCGCCGCCCTCCATCCGGATCGAAGCCAATCCCGTGGGCTTGCCGTACCAGCCGAGATCAATGCCGAGAAAAGTAGTCACGCGCCGAGAAACAATTGACCGTCCGGCCTTTTTACCCTTGAACCGCCAACCGTAGTGCGTCCTCGATTTCGTAGACGCGATCTTCCAGTGGACGCGTAGCAGCCCCGCCCGCCTTCGCATCATCCAGCTTCTTCTTCGCAGTCGCCAACTTCTTCTGGAGTGCGGCCACTTTCGGGTCCGCTTTCGCCGGAGTCTCTACCTTGGACGCTTCCGCCTTCGCCGCCGGGCCGGGCTTCGCCGCCTTCTTCGCCTTCGGCTTCGACGACGCCTTATACCGGAACGCCGTCACCTGCGCCGGCGGCTTCAGCGCCGCGCCGAAATCGGCACGATACTCCTCGGCGATCTGCACGGCCTCGGCCAGCAGCTCACGAAACCGCGATTCCATCGCGTGTTTGGCTTGCCCGCGCAGGTTCTCTCCCTGCTGCTTCCACTTCTGATAGTCGGCAATCACGTCGCTCATAAACTCTCTTCCTCACAGCGCCAGGCGGCGCGCCCGCGGCCGGTCCAGTCGCGTCTTCAGCCGCAGCTCACGACGCCGGATCTCGGGTGTGTCTTCGAACGCCAGCGCCTGCAGCGTCATCTCCAGCGCCATCGCGTAATTCTTTTCCCGATGCTCGTAGTGCTTGGCCAGCTCTTCCAGCGCCCGTACGCGGAATGGATTGCGGTTTGCGGCCAACTCCGACACCACCGCCACCGACGCATCGTGCCGCCCCAAGCGGCGCTCGATCGCCGCAATGTCCCACATCGTGCGGAACAGCAACTCGTCCGGCAGACCCATCTCCATAGCGCGCCGGAACAGGCGCAGGGCTTCCTCATCGCGGTCGGCCTGGTGCAGCCATCGCGCCAGCCCGATGAAGTCTGCGCCATGCCGTAGCGCGGCCTCTTCCGGCGCGCGAAATGCCAGTGGCACAATCGCGGTCAGGCACGCCAGCGTCAAAATGTCGATCGCGTTGTGGTGAAAAATGGGGACGACTTTGAACGCACGCTGGCTCCGCAAAAAGTCGAAGTACACGTAGGGGATCATCTCGCCGGGCAGATCGCCCTCGCGCTCGAATCCCAGGATGCGATGCTCCAGGTCCACCAACCGGCAACTGTCCAGACGCAGCTTCCATAGGCGGCGCGCGCCGAACAGAAGGTCCAGATGCTCCATGCGGTCGAACGGATGTCGCGCGCGCGCCATGCGGAAGCGCGTCTCCAGCAATGGCTGGTCGTAAGTTTTCCCGTTATAAGTGATGAGCACGTCGAATTGTGCCAGATGTTCCGAGAGACGGTAGAGCATGGAGGGCTCGTCGCCGTAATCCCGCATGAAGAACTGCCGCAGCCGGAAGCCCTGCGCATCCACCGATCCCACACCGATCAGGAACGCGTAGGTTCCCGTGCCACCCGCCAGTCCCGTCGTCTCGGTATCCAGGAATGCCCAGCGCGTCGGGTGCGTCTGCGCGATTGCTCCGGCCGAGAGGGGATCCAGCAAATCTCCCGGTAAATCAGCCAGGTCGGAGATGTACACAGACCCGTGCCGCCGGTGATTCTCCCACAGCTTCTCCGTCTCGAAGTGCTTGCCGAGCGGCGTCTCCACCACCTCGCCGGAAAGCAGCTCGTCGATGAACTCGCCGCTCGTCCGGTCCTGCACGCGAGGCTTCGGCGCGGTCGCTTCCTTCGACCATTTACGGCCCATCTGCGCCAGTTGTTGCCGCAGAGCCGCGAGCTGTTGCTGAACGTCCTCCATTCGCTTTTTCTTTGCCTAGTGTAGCGAAAGATCAGGCCCTTCGGTGAGGCAGGTTATATTCGTATGGTGATTCAGAATGCGGTTGTACCCGTCGCGGGTTTGGGAACCCGCCTTCTGCCGGCCACCAAATCGCAGCCCAAAGAAATGCTGCCGGTGGCCCGGAAGCCGATCGTTCAATACGTTGTTGAGGAACTGGTCTCCAACGGTATTGAGCAGATACTCTTCGTCACCGGTCGCAGCAAAGCGTCCATTGAAAACCACTTCGATCACGACCCCGAGTTGTTCCAGGCCCTCACCCAATCCAAGAAGCACGATCTCTTGAAGGATATCGATTTCGAGCAGCTCAAGGCGCACTTTTTTTACACGCGCCAGCGGCTGCAGCGCGGCTTAGGCGACGCAATCATGTGCGCCGAAGCCTTCGCCGGCGAAGAGCCGTTCCTCGTGGCGCTTGGCGATTCCATCCTGGGCCTTAATGCCGTCTCGAAGGCCGTATCCCGCATGGCCGACGTCTACGATTCCAAGCGCGCGAGCTGCGTAATCGCGGTGGAAGAGGTCCCACCCGAGGAGACCTTCCAGTACGGTATTGTGCAACCCGAGTCCGGCGGCGACGACGTCTTCCGCATCGTGAACATGGTCGAGAAGCCGGCGCCTGGTGAAGCGCCGAGCAACCTCGCGATCGCCGGCCGCTACATTTTTTCTCCCGTGATCTTCGACATGCTCCGCCGCGTGAAGCCGGACAAGCGCGGCGAGATCCAACTGACCGATGCGATTCAGTTCATGTGCGAAGAGGGCCGCCGCGTGATCGCGGTAAAGCTCACGCCGGAGGAAAAGCGCTACGACATCGGCAATTTCCCGAGCTATTTCGAGAGCTTCGTGGAGTTTGCGCTGGCCGATCCGGCGTATGGCGCCGAATTCCGGCGTACGCTCGAACGCTTGCTGGCGAAGTCCGCCGCGGTTTGAACCGGGTCACGTTCACATTCGTCGCGCTATTCGCGCTGCTCCTGGCTGCGCACCTTTGCCACCTGCACATTCTTTGGGCGGAAGAGACCCTGCCGCTCGCCGCTGCACAAGAGATGCACTCCGGCAAGTCGTTATACCGGGACATTTGGTTTGACAAGCCGCCCGCGATTGCCTGGTTCGCATGGGTCGGCGGACACGATGCTGTACTGCTTCGCGTTGCCAGCGCCGTTTACGGACTTCTCTGCTGCTGGCTGGCATTCGCCTTCGCCCGCGATCTCTGGGGCGAGCGCGCCGGCTTGTGGGCCGCATTTTTGCTCGGCTTCTTCCTGGTGTTCGACTTTCCCGCTGCGGCCATCCCCCTGGCCAGCGACCAGTTGATGATCGCGCCTCATCTGGCGGCAGTGTGGATGGCGTGGCGGCGTCGGGCATGGGTGGCCGGTCTGCTCGCGGGAGTTGCGTTTCTGGTGAGCACCAAGGGTGCGCTGGTGCTACTGGCCTGCGCGCTCTGGGCTCCGCCTCTGGCGCTAGTCGGGGGCTTTGCTCTCGCCTGTGGCACCGGCGCACTCGGTCTGGCAATCGCCGGAGCCTTGCCCGCCTATTGGGATCAAGTCTGGCACTGGGGCAGCGTCTACGCGGGCACCACATTCCTGGAATCGCCGCTTAGGAACGGCCTGGTCCGCACGTTGGACTGGGCCGGATTCCACGCGGCCATCGTGATCGGCGCTGTGCTCGGCCTCAAGGATGACCGGCGCCGCTGGCTCATGTGGATCGCGATCTCCGCAGCCGGCGTTGCGGTCGGACTCCGCTTCTTTCCGCGGTACTATTTCGGTATCCTGCCGCCGGTCGTGCTACTCGCCGCACACGGATTCACTCGCTATCGCCGCGCCGCGTGGCTTCTGCTGCTCCTCGTGATTCCCGTCGTCCGGTTCACTCCCACCTACATTGCCTCCGCCCGCGGCCCATGGCGCGATACCGCAATGGACCAGGATTCGCGCGCCGCTGCCGCAATCGTGCGGCAGGAGTCGCACACCGGTGACACACTCTTCGTCTGGGGGTATCGGCCCGAGATCTACGTGTACAGCGCCCTGCCTGCAGCCTCGCGCTTCCTGGACTCGCAGCCGCTGACTGGCGTCCCAGCGGATCGCCATCTCACCCAATCGCAGCCGCTCGAAATGCAGGAGTCGCACGGGCACCGCTCCGAGCTGTCTCGAACTCATCCGACCTGGATTGTCGACGGGCTCGGCGGCTACAACTCACACCTGGCACTCGCCGCTGTGCCCGATCTGCAGGAATGGCTGTCGCATTATCGTGAGGCCGGACGCACCGGCCTCACGGTCATCTATCGCCGCATCGACTAAGCCGCTGCCACTACATGGTGCGGGTCAATCACGAACTTCTTCGCCGCGCCCTTGTCGAAATCGACGTACCCCTGCGGAGCCTGGTCGAGCGAGATCATCGTCACGTTGACGGCCTTCGCCGGATGCACCTTGTCATGCAGAATCGCCTGCATGAGCTGCCGGTTGTAGCGCAGCACCGGGCACTGCCCGGTAAAGAACGAACACGATTTCGCCCAGCCCAGTCCGATGCGAATACTGAGCGAGCCCACTTTCGCCGCCTCGTCGACGCCGCCGGGATCCCCCGTGACATAAAGACCGGGAATGCCGATTGAGCCACCGGCGCGTATCAATTCCTGCAGCGAGTTCAACACCGTCGCCGGACGCTCTACACCAGCATCCTTGCCGTGACCGCGCGCCTCGAAGCCCACGCAATCCACCGCGGAATCCACCGTCGGTTCGCCGATGATCTGCTCCACCTGCTGTGCGAGCGTGGCGTCCTTCTTCAGGTCGATCACCTCGCAGCCGAAACTCTTCGCCTGCGCCAAGCGTTCCGGGATCATGTCGCCCACGATGACTACCGCCGCACCAAGCAGTTGCGCGCTTGCCGCGCACGCCAGGCCCACCGGACCTGCGCCCGCGATATAAACGATCGAACCCGGCCCCACACCCGCCGTGACCGCTCCGTGGTAGCCGGTCGGGAAGATGTCGGAGAGCAGCGTCAGGTCCTGGATCTTCGCCATCGCCTTCTCGCGATTCGGGAACTTGATCAGGTTGAAATCGGCGTATGGCACCATCACATACTCGGCCTGCCCGCCCACCCAGCCGCCCATGTCTACGTAGCCATAAGCCGCGCCGGGGCGAGCTGGATTGACCGTGAGGCAGATGCCCGTTTTTCCTTCGCGGCAATTGCGGCAGCGCCCGCAGGCGATGTTGAACGGGACGGTGACCAGGTCGCCGACATTCAGCATCTCCACATCCGAGCCCTTCTCGATGATTTCGCCCGTGATCTCGTGGCCGAGGATCAGGCCCGGTGGCGCCGTGGTGCGTCCGCGCACCATGTGCTGGTCGGAACCACAGATGTTCGTGGTCACCACCTTGAGGATTACGCCATGAGGAGCGTCCTTCCCGCCGAATGGGTCGGACTCACTCTTCGGCATACGCAGTTTCGGATACGAGATCGATTTCACCTCGACCACGCCCGGTTTAATATACGCAACTCCGCGGTTGCTGGCCATCGTCGTCCCCTTTCCCTTCTCAAACTCTGAGTGCCTACGCTACTTTGCGCAACTTCGTGACGCGCCCCACCTCAACCCACTCCACTACAAAGATATTCCCCTCGTGATCGAAACACGCCCCGTGCGGGCAAATGAACTGCCCCGGAATAAACTTATCGCGCGACTGCGTGCGCAATGGATTGTTCCATTCGGGCGCATTGGAATCGCCCAGATGTTCGATGATCTGGTTGTTCTTGTCCATCAGCGTCACCCGACCATGCAGGTCCGGGATGACCACGTTCCCCTTCCGCTCATCGAAGTGGCAGGGCAGACGGAACCCGGTGACGAAATCGATGTGCTTGCCGTCCAGCGTGAAGCGCTGCAGGCGATTGTTCCTTCGGTCCGCCACTACCACCACAGGATTATGCGACCGCGTATCCACCCAGATGCCATGCGGCTCGGCCAGCTTTCCGGCCTCAGCCCCCTTGCCGCCGAACGTTCGAATGTACTCGCCCTTGCTGTTGTACTGGTTGACGTAGTAAGAGCCGTAGCCATCGCCCACGTAGATGTCCCCATTCGGCGCCACCGCGAGATTCGTCGGGTTATAGGGCTTCGGCTTGCCGTCGGCTCCGGGCTTGTACTCCTCGATATCCGGGGCGCCCTGAATCTTCCACACAATCTCGCCCTTCGGCGTCGCCTTCACCACCACGGACGACAACTCCGGCTTAATCGCGGCCCGCGGACTCGCGGTGTTCGCCGTGAGATAGAGGAACTCGTCGCGACCCTCCTTGCGCAGCCACAGGCCGTGCGCCACACCGCGAAATTCCTTGCCCCACGACCGTACGAACTTGCCCTTGCTATCGAACACCACCATGGTGTCCGCGCCCTCGCTATCGCGATGCACCGTGTGGTGGACGTAGATGTTGTGCTGCGAATCTTCCACTACGCCATGCGTGTTGCCCCACTTCAGATTCGAAGGCAGTTCGCCCCAATCATGAATCGCCTCGTACTTGTTGGCTCCCTCGCCCAGCACAGGCGCTTTGTTCCCTGACTTATCCTGCGCTCCCAGAATCATGGGCGCGACCGCTCCCGCGGCCAGAAAATTTCGTCGAGTGGTTGACATACGAATTCCTTGTTAAGCGTATAGATCACGAATTACCCGTCCTTTGCCGTCTTTGGTGACATAGACAGGCCGCTTCTCGGTAACAAGAAACTGTGTGGGTGCGATCCCCATCGCCTGGTAAATCGTCGCGTGCAGGTCTTCCAACGGCACCGGATTTTCGATCGTGGTGCAGGGCCGTTCGTCCGCCGTTTTCCCGTACACGAATCCCTTCTTCATGCCGCCGCCGAACAGGAGCACGGACCCGGCCGCCGTGAAGTGCCGGTGCATGCCGTAGTGCATCGGCAGCGTCATCACGTCCGGCGTATTCGACTGGTCGCGGACCTCCTTGCCGACCTTGCCCTCCGTGATGGCGTCGCGCCCAAACTCGCTGGCCAGCACCACCAGCGTGCGATTCAGCAGGCCACGCTGTTCCAGGTCCAGAATTAACTGCGCCACCGGCCCATCGATCACCTGCTTCATCATCGCCAGCCGTTCGTGGCCGTCCTGGTGGCAATCCCAGTAGCGGAACGGGATGTACTCCGTGGTGACTTCCACGTAACGCGCGCCTGCTTCCACCAGTCGCCGCGCCAGCAGGCAGCCCTGTCCGAAACGGCTGGTGTTGTACACGTCGAAGCTCTTCTTCGGCTCCAGCGAAAGATCGAAGGCCTTCGCGGAGGGCGAGGTAAGCAGACGGTCGGCAGCATCCAGCGAGCGCATCAGCGACTCGCGCTGAAAGTCGCCACCGAACTGATACACCGGCTGCTGCGCCAGAACCTGCTCGTAAAGCTTCCGCCGGCTCTTGAATCGCGCGCTACCCAAATCCGCCGGAGGCCGCACGGCCGACGCCGCATCCTGCGGGTCGGTAATTTTCCAGCACAGTGGGATCCGAAGCTTGGAATTCACGTGACTTGAAGTCGCGGCC
>JADMIO011298103.1_pt1 | contig 16634 bp, 11 predicted proteins | sample 8958161 | NCBI WGS metagenome assembly JADMIO01 (sample SAMN16585339, study PRJNA669376) | soil metagenome | isolation source: Crop rotation soil | place: USA: Cullars Rotation, Alabama | collected 2011
CGCCGTGTGAGCCTTCGGGCATCACGACAACTTTAGGCCAACCACCCCCAATTCCAAGGGGCAATGATGAGTATCAAGCGGTTCAACCCAACGTGTGCCGCGTCTGGGCATGAGGTTGTTGTCTACTCGCTTGTGCGGCACACGCGGGTTAACCTGGGCGTTAGGCGGCGTATCCCAAGTTTACTTCGCGACTGCGTCGTGATTGTCAGCGATGGAGCTCTCGCTTTTGCAATTTCGCTTGCCGCTTACGTTTAAGTCACCACTTTCCACTTCATCCGCTGGAGTCATCTTGTCGGAATCTAATGCAAATCACGACTTCACCTCTAGCTGATCCTAGGGTGAGCGTCACCAAAGTGGGTGAAAAGCTCGGTACATAAGATCACGTCGCTACGGGATTCCAAAAGGCAGTCCACTGTGAGTGCTCGCTACGATAGAGCGCTCGGAGATGGCAGATGGTATCTGTTCCGTGTTCTCGCCACCGCATACCGCCTCCGCACAGTCGGCGATTCACGACTGTCTTACAGGCCGATTCGATCGGTCCCGATCCGATGTGCCAGCCTTGCGCTTGATAGGTCGGATAGTCCATCCGATGCACGTTGTTTCTGAGATACCCTAAGAGTGCCGCATGTCCCTCGCGCAGGAGTTTCTGGCGCGGAAGTGACAGTTCTTCCAGGAACTCCAGAAAGGCCTCGCCTCCTTCATGCTTCAGCCGATGACACCACTCTTGGCCCAACTCTTGGGCCCGTTCTTCATCACCTGCGCAGTACAGTTTGATGAAATCATTCACATGTTCAGAAACGTGATAGAAATCGAGAATTAGTTGCAGTTTAGGGGGCGGAAAGTTCTTTCGTAGAAACTCTTCCAGACCATTGCCACCATCCGTCAGCCCAATCCACCGTTCCACGGTATCGAATCCCACCTGACGTGCCTGAACCCGCATGACGAGTCCCAGATCGTCGAGTGATGTCAGGCCGCAAACATATCGTGCTTGCCAATCAGGACGTTTGCCATCCCAGTCAGCAGGCGGCGGGTTATAGAGCATCCCCACATAAGGCATACGACCTTCGGCTGATTCGGCGTGAGGCCCTTGTTGCGGAACGCCCGTCGCGTCGACGCTGACGTAACCGATATGATCCCCGGACGCGTCTTGGTAGAACTCCCACGTCTCCTCGGCTCCCAAAGTCTGGCGAGCGTCGAGCAGGTCTCCGAGACGTTGGCCGGCGTCTTCTGTCGTCCGTTGGATTGTCGACTCACTGGTCTGGATACCGGCCATCCGGCTCAGCAAGCGATCCCGAGCCTGGACGAAACTTTCCACACAGCCGGCCAAACTGACGACCTCTTCCGCCCCGGGAGTAAACGCATGCCGGTGCAGTCCCAGAATTTCATCCCACGGAAAAAAGCCACGATGACAATGAGCACAGTGATAGTACGCGCGCGGGATGGTGATCTCACCCATTAAGCTCGTTACCGTTTTGTCTCGATATTCCTGAAATTTCGCCGATCCGTGGCAGTGGGGACAGGTTGTGCTCGACCCTTGGTACCCCCTTTTTTTCGCACTTCCAAAGTGGCTTGAATCACCTGGGCACCAATCTTGTGCGTGATGTCACGCACTTCAAACTCAGTTTGTCCGAGAAGTTTTTCCTTCTTCCGGGTGGCCATCAGACGGGCCATATCGCGTACGTCTTTTTCAACACTAGCCAGAACGATCTCGACAATCCGATCCAATTCTTCAGACTCTTCCAGCGTGAGTTCGTCTTCCATGGCATTCCCTCCTTGGGAGAAAATAAGACCGAGAAACTGACAACTCCCTTCATGCCCGCCAGTTTAACAAATTTCCCACCCACTTTGGTGACGCCCACCCCTGATCCTATCTCCTTTCGTATTTATGTTGACAAATGAATCTGCATCTGATAGATCCTTTGAGCGTTGGCATTGAAACGCCATAGATGCCGCAAAGAATAGTAACACTTAAAAGAAAAGCAAAATGAGCATTATTTACGAAACCAAGATCGCTGAAGGCTTTGTCACTGTAGGTGATCCGCCTGGAAGCACAGCTACTCCTCTGTACACATTTCGTATAAGTCATACAAATAACGTAGACTTACCACTCCCTCCAATTCCTCTGCGAAATCTTCTGTCTGTCCGAATCGTACAGGTTAGTAATGCCAATCAATCACCGGCATCTTTTCGCGTTAACAATGGCGCTCTCCAAAGTATTTTGGCATCGCAGTTTCCATTTGAAACAGAATTCGCAATTGCGGATTTTCAATTTACCGCACCTAATGGGTCGTTTTTCAAACTCTACTATTCAATTTACACGGATGATAGCGTGAGGACCACGTTATCGTGAATGCTTTCGCAGATCAGAAAATGGTACGCTGCTATTTTTCTTTGTTCCCAAAGCAATTTATTCAATTATTGGCACAGCTCAGTCCAACATTATTAAGCGGTCGCTGTGTCGCCACTCATCGCAAGAATGCCTAACATCTATATGGCGCTGACCTGTCAAGAGAGCGCACTTTAAGTGTGGTGAGGGATTTCTAAAAATGGTTCTCACAGGTTTCGTTGACAGAGCTCTGACTTCATTCGGGTTGCGTATCGCGTCGGATTGCTTCCGCCAATGGTGTCGTTTCGCCTGAACGAATTCAGTGCGACGCACCAAACATCTATCGAGGGTTCGGCCGCTCTGCATGATAGTCCCGAAAGGGACGACAGGTCATAGCCCACCGTTTCAACGGTGGGAACCGCATCCACAGAACAGCCAAGTCCCATTCGGGACGACAGAACTCGTCGTGTATTAAACGGCCGCACTCTGCCAGACGAGCCCGCCTTCTGTCGTCCCTGGCGGGACTTGGTCGCCTTTTCGTGCCGAGACCCCACCGTTGAAACGGTGGGCTATTTCATGCCGTCCCTGCCGGGACTGAATCGGGGACTGGACGTGTCGTACTAGCAGGCCTCAGTCAAATGCGTCAGGCACAGCCTGACCTACAACTGGCTGTGTGTGCCACTGGCTGTGCCAGTGTCCTCGACGGACGCGGTTCGCTCGATCGTTTGCGTGGATCGTTCTGTAGATGTGACCACAAGGTTCACGCACTGGCAGAGCCAGTGGCACAAAACTTCGAAGTAAAGGACAGAAGAACGGCAGGCCATTAAATCCGAATGTCAAATGCGTCAGGCACAGCCTGACTTACAACTGAGAGTGTGTGTGCCACTGGCTGTGCCAGTGTCCTCGACGGACGCGGTTCGCTCGATCGTTTGCGTGGATCGTTCTGCAGATGTGGCCACAAGGTTCATGCACTGACAGAGCCAGTGGCACACAACTTCCAAGTAAAGGACAGGACCGCACCCGCTATGCCTTCTTCTCTTTCGTTTGCACCGGTGGCTTGATGGGCGGTGCCTTTTCCAATTCTTTTAGCTCTTCCTCGAAGGCGCGCAATTTGTCTTCATCAAGGTACTTCTGAATGAGCATTGCGGACTCTCCGCAGGCGCGTTCGATATACGCCGTGGCCGATCTGTCCTTGGCCGCTTGAGCGGCCTGGATGGCGGGGATGCGGACGGCATTCAGCTCTTTGAGGAAATAGTCGGGCCCCGGCAGCGTTTTTAGATCTCTCCGTAGTACCGCCGCAGCTTTCCAGTCATTGAATTGCACGAACTTGCGAATCCGGGCAATCAGCACCGCTCGTTGTGCCACGGTGTCGGTCAGGGTGGCTTCCAGAATGGACAACTCGCCTTCGACGCGAAGGCGGATGGAATCGTCCGGCAATTCTGCCTGAGCTGTGGATTCCAATCCCGGCGCCAGCGGCAGTCGAGCCAGCGTTTTTTGGCCACTGCGAACGTAGAGCCAGATGAGCGGCACATCCGGTTGAGCAGCGATCCGCACGGCCCCGTTACGGTCAGTCAAATAGCGTTTGGCCGGTTCCTCTGGTTTGACCACGGCTTCGACAACGACTCCGACCAGGGGACGGGCAGTATTCTGACGTGAGACCAATCGCAATTCGGTTACAGAAGTCACGGGTTCCAGCAGGCGGGCGAAGACATCAACCCGCGAACGCTTTCCTCGGGGAATGGCAGCCCGCAGGCCGCTCACCACCTTTGCCTGACCGTAAGCCGCACCCTGGGCGCTAAGTGATTCCACTTGCAGCATGGTCCACGGCACGGATTGACACTTCTCGACCTCGCCTTTGGAATTGCGCGTGCGTACGAAGGGCTGCCAGAATTGTTTCGTTTTCATTTGCACGAACGACGGATCGGCCGGAGACAATGCGCCCGCCTTCACGATGACCGAGGCGACTCCATCCGCTACCTTTTCAATCGACAGTAACGGACGAAACAGTTCGTGTCCCAGTTTGAAGACGGCACCCGGCAATTCGCGCCGCTGCTGTACGCGTCGAGACAACGGACGCCCCAACGTTCGGCCCACGTGATCCCACTCGCGGCCACTCAGTAGGAATTCCCCTCCGAGGGACTCGACGGTGATCAGGAAGGTCTTGTCGTAGGTTTCTGTCAGCCAATCCGCAGGCAACAACTCGGGTGTCAACGTGGCAAGCTGTTCGGCTGAGGCGGGCAGCAACCATGGATTTTCGTCCGCAGTCACGGACCACATTTCCGCCAACACGCGATCTGCGGCAGCGGGCAACTCCAGCAAGATGGACTTGCGTAATTCAGATCCCAAATCAGCGGCATCGGCAAACGCGACGGAGAAATGGACGCGGTACGGTTGCAGCTCAAAGGGCACAACGACGGGTGGCTCGGCTGATTCGGCTCGTTGCGGACAGCATGTGAGGATCAGCAGTGCGATAGACCATGCCAGCACACTTAGCTTCGCGCAACCAACGGAGCGCAGCGACGGTAGCTCATCACTTTTATAGGCATTGGTAACGTCACAAGTCGGCAGACAAGCAAAATGCCACGTTTTCTCTCCCCTCGCCTCGGTACTCCGGGGAAAGGGGCTGGGGGTGAGGGGTTTCGCAGTCTGGCGAGTGTCATTGGAGCTTTTTCCTTTGAACTTGACGCGAAAATTAAGTGTTGAAGAGGATGCTCGATGGTTTGCCAAGCCCCCCTCACCCCCAGCCCCTCTCCCCCCGAGTACGGTGGGCGAGGGTAGCCAAGTTGATTTCGATATGCGAAATTTCGAAGAGATGTTCATGCTTTTCTCAACGCCTGCAAATCCCTACTTCGGATTATCCAATGGTGTATCCTTCGGAAACCACGGCTGGACCTGCCAGCGTTCGATATCCTGATACGGAAACATCGGACGACCTGGAATGCCTCGCAAATGCTTGCGACTGAGCATGAACTCCGAGACTTCCCACAACGGAATCAAATGGACCTCGGACCATAGATCACGGTGCAGATGCCGCAACAATCGATCGGCTGTCGTCCAGTCACCCGCTTCGTCGACCTCGATCAACTGATGACGCAGCCAGTCTGGCAAATGTGCCAGCGATTCGACTTTGGCGTAGGTATCCAACGTCAGACAGGGCCAGAGATCCGTGAGTGGTTCGGTCAACTGAACCGTACGATAAAGCATGTCCCAAGGAGCCGGTACAGCGGCCGCGTTGAACGGTACTTGCGGACCAACCTCAACTATCTCAACCGTGATCCCCAGCGTTTCCCATTGCCGCACCAGTTCCTTCGCAGCCGCCTTTTCGACGAGGTCCGACGAGACCCCCAGCCGCAATTTCGGCAGTTCATCGTTCATTTCTTTTTTGGCCGCCAGGAGCATGGAATAAGCTAGCCGAGTATCAAACCGGTGCGGAGCAACCAGCGGATTGTAGGCCGAATGATTTGAAGCCACCGGACCAGACGTTAGCTGTCCGCGGGCAGTCTTCCCGCGCAGCACGATTTCGCTCAGCACCTTCTGGCGATCCACGCCATAGACCAGGGCTCGTCGCAACGAACCATTCCGCAACGCGTGATGCCTGGGATGAAACTGAATGATGTGCGTCCACGGCTGGGCAAATTCGAACAGCGTCGTTTCAGGCAGATGCGAAACCTTCTCCAAATCCCATTGGGGAACCCGTGGCACGAGCGAAATCTCACCTCGCAACCAGCCCTGCCACAGCTTTTCGGAAGACGGGTATCGACGCTCAACGATTTCCGCGAGATATAGCTCCTTGCCTGTCTTGGGCTGGGTCAACGCTCGGCGATAGACCACACGGTCACCGGCCTCGGCGACCCGCACGAAGCGCTGGCGGGCGGTGGACACGGAACTGGGATCACGCGCCGCAGCCGATGACTTCCCAGGCAACGGGATCGCAAAGTGAAACAACGTCTCCGGTCGTAATGGAGCACGACGGAAGTCGATACTCAACTCAAACGGAGATCGACTGCGTACAGAGGAAACGTAACCAGCAAAACGCTCGTCGTATTCCTCGTGCGTCGGATCCAGCCGCGCGGCAATCTCCGCCACAATCGGGCCAGAGGTCACCATTTCGGTTCCCTCCCACGGAGCCGACTGGCGTTTCAACCGAAACAGGATGCTGCGTCCCAGATCGGTCGGCTCCCAGTCTTGAATGAAGCGCGTGTGATACCGCGCCAACCGCCCATCCATGTGACCTGGTTCGAATAAGCCGCATTCCAGCAATCGTCGCTCGCGCTCGGCAGCGACAGGGGTCGCAGATTCTCCGGCTGCCAACTCCAGCGTCCCCACGGTCAGCCGTTGATTATGTTGAAAGATCCGCCGATAAGTCTCACCCACATCTGCTCCGTCGGGCCAGACCCGTGCGGCAAGTTCGACGTGGTCCAGTGCCACGGAACTATTCCCGTCACGCTCCGCAGTTCCCGCCAGTTGGACTTCCTTCGCCGCCTGCGACGACAGATTGCTGGTCCAGCGATCGACAAACAGATGCGTCGGATAACACTGCTTCAAACGTACGAGGTAATGTCGCGCCCCCCGATAGTCGCCCGCAGCGACAGCCGCTTGAATCAAGACGTCGGCCGTAATCCCCAGTTGCTTATCCAATCCAGCAAACGCCGGATTGCGTGCATGCACCTGCTCGAACTGAGCCAGGGCTTGCTCGTACCACTGCTTCTTGTGCTTCATCACCCCTTCGACGAACTTCAGTCGATCCCTGCGATCGGCCAAACCGGGCCAGTTCGCAGCCCGCTGTTGCAGTGCGGTCAGCAATTCAAAGGCATCAGCGGCACGTTCCTCGTCGAGCAGAAAATCGATCCGTTTCAACATCAGGTCTTCGTAGTGGATGATCTGGCGGATATTCTGGATGTGAATCCGATACTCACCGTCGTCCTCGTCATTCTTCAACAGGACAATGTTGAGTTTGTAGAACTCACGCCGGCGCGCCTTTTCTTCATTCCGCGCGGATTCGTCTGTGCCGTTGGCCTTGGGTAATGGCACCTCCATCGCCTTCCGCACGCGTTCTTCGACCTTAGGCAGAGTATTCGGCCGGGGCGAAACCGGTTCGACCTCCATGACTTTGTTGTTGCGAATCAACACAATCCAATCGAGGGGCGGTCCTTTGAGCAACCGCTCCAGACTCGGCAGACTCTTTTCTTCGAGAGTCGGCAACAGCCGAAATTCTTCAGAATCATCCGGCTCGGGTGGCGGCTGATCGATCTCTTCTGCTTTGTCCGCAGGACCCTTCGGCGCCGCCGGTTGAGCCGCAGCAGCCGGCTTGGGATTCGGATCCTTAGGCTTGTCTTGTGCGATGACGACGGACGAGAGAAGAATCACCCAGCCAGCAACAAACGCGGCGAAGCCGCATAAGCTCCCCCCCTTACGAAGGGGGGGGTTGGGGGGGGTACGAGCGTCTTTCAGACCACATTTGATCCCAAACCTCCCCGCGACAGCACCAAGCAGACCGAGTGGCGTCAGCCTTTGGACTGTGGCGACACCGCAAATTTCCGGGGGCTGAAGTTCACTGGCTCGCCTGACCGTAACAGTGAAGTGGAATGGGATCGTGATTGGTTCTTGATGGCTTGTCCTGCTCTCGTACCCCCCCAGCCCCCCCTTCGAAAGGGGGGGAGCTTGAACGACGCTATTCGCGTCGATTCTCTTGGGATGAATCAACATCATGGCTGCGCCTCCAGCCAGGGATTCAGCAACAGCAAGCTACCATCCAACGTCGTCACAAAGATCTGATCTTGAAACACCGTCGGCCCCATCACCAATGGTTGGCCCACGGAGACCGTCCGCACGGTGGCACCTGTCGCTGCATTTCTTAATGTCACTTCGCCTGACTGTGACGCCATCAACAGATTCTCACCCTTGGGCACCGGCGACCCGGCCAGCACGCCCGTCGTCAGCTTTTGACGCCAGGTCTGGGCCACGGGATCCGCCGTCGCGACGATCAACTGGTCCCGGCCGCAAACCATGGCCAATCCCGTGCCGACCACCCACGGCCCCTGAGTCACCACGTCCGGCAAGGCGATTTCTCCACGGCTTTCGAGCGTCCCCACGTCCAGACAACGCAGCGTCTTACCCGTGGCGACGAACAGCCGATTGCCGATCAAGATCGGTTTTTGATCCACTCGTTGTTTGAGTTCCAATGCTGCCACTTCGGCCACATGTGGCACCGGTTCGATCCGCACCTGAGCCCGCAGTACCCGGCCTTGGTCCGTGACGGCAATCGCCTGGCGAGCATCGACAGCAACGATCCCTTTCCAGGTTGCCGGCTTTGCGGGATCAATCTTGGACATCAAGTCCTCGACCCCGCTGGTGAACTCGGGCGATTCCACCAACTGCAACTTCCCGGGCAGAGGTAACAAGATCCCCCCTCCTAACAAGATGGGAGCCGTCTCCAGGGGTACCGGCAACTTGGATTCACGGACGATGATCCCATCCACATTCATCTGCCAAAGTTTTGGTTGTGATCCACCGCACCAGGCAGCCAGACGGCCATTCGAAAAGACGGTTGCCCCCAAAGGACTGATCAACCCAGCTGGCAGGGAGAGTGTCGTAACGGGACGAGTATCCAGACCGCCGGCCTTCAACTTGGCGGCTGTCAGCGAATAGATGTCACCCGCATCGGTTAATAGCGGAACAGACCCGTCGTTGGCTGGCGTCAGACCCATGACTTGGGCCCGACTGCCAAATACCGACAGCCATTGCGATGACATCTGCTGACGATCCGCCGCCAGAAAATACGTGGCCGAATTGGAAGGAAGCCGAGATGTCGCGTACAAAACTTGATCCAAAACCTGCACCGGCTGTGTCGCCACACCCAATCCCAATTCTCCCTTTTGGGGCAGAATACTTTCGACACTGATCTGCAATCGACGTAATGTGCTGCTCGTCATCCAGATTTCATCATCTGGTCCCAGCGTCACAAAAATCGGCCCACCCTGAGGATGCTCGGCTTGATAGGTCCCCGCTTTGGCGAGTGCCTTTTCACCCTTCTCATCGGAGACGGTGAATGCCGACAGGCGTTCCGGACTGGAGGGAATGACCAGTTGTTTGCCGCGCAGGACCGCCGGTTCATGTACCTGTCCGACGACGCGGTCGGACGCCAGTTGAGTCAGCGGTTTGTCTCGGTCAGAAATATCCCAGATCCGCAACAGAGCTGAATTCTGTCGATCATTTTCCGCCGTCAGCAGAAAATCACCCATCTTGAGCGGCGGACACCGCATCGATCCCGCAGGATGTCCGGAATAAGTCACCGCCATGCATTCCAAGGGTCTGTAATTCAGCGTATAGAGAACCGCACGGTCGCCAGCCAGAACCATCCGTTCTTCATTGGCAATCAAAATCGGCGATGTTGACAGTGGCTGCGACAGGCTAAGCTGCGCGGTCATTTTGCCGCTGACGGCGTCCAGTTGGTACAGCTTGCCACCCCGTGTGGGGATAAAAATCTGCCCGGCGTGTACCAGCGGCGCGGCAGCAGCAGTTTCGCGCAGCGGTTGTCGCCAGATCAAAACTCCGTCGCGTTGCCGCACGAGAATCAATTCATTCACACGCGTGTCAAACAACAGGAGCCCCAAAACGTCCAACGAGACTGGGAGCGGTGGAAACGGACTATCGAGACCGATGACGCGTCGCCAGCGGATCGCGCCCGTCATGCTGTCGACAGCGAAACACGTTTCATGAGCAACAGCGAAAACACTGGCCTCACCGGGAACTGTATCGACTCGCGAACGCGTCTGCCGAATCAAGGCGAGCGTCGGCAATACGACTGGCGGAACTGTCTCGGTCGTCTGCGCGGCCTGATCCAACACCGTTCTGACCGTCAGTTTGCGCTCGGTATCCAAGGCTTGCTGCAAACGCAATTGCAGCGTTTTGTCGCCACTCAGTTCGGGATATTTCAGCAACAGCTTGCGACGCGCCTCGTAGGCTGCAAACGGCTTTTTGGCCTTCAGGCTGGCATCGATTTCCGTCAACGCTGCTTGAAACGTGTTATGTTTGCGAATGTCCGTTTCGGCCTTAAGGATGGCCGCACGAATCTCCTGTTCCGCCTGTTTGGGCGGCTTGTCCTGCGGACTGTACTGCTGCAACAACCCGATGGCCGTCTCGGAAATCTTCAGCAGGTCCGGCTTCTTCTGAGTCCCGGCGGTATCCGCAGCCCCCTTGGCGATCCTCTCCGCCAGCGCCAGAATTTTTCCTAGAGTCTCGGGGAAGTCTTTGTCCCGTCGATGCTGCTTCACGAACTCGTCCAACGCTTGCAAAGAGCGATCCCACGCAGGCGCTGCCCCGGCAATCGGTTGCTCAACTTTCGCCAGCCCCAACGCGTGACGCGCCGCCGACACTTGAGGATGATTGGGATAGGTCTTAAGAAATGTCTCCAGCAGTGTGATCGCCTGAGTAAACCGTTGCTGCTCCAACTCATCAATGGCGGTTTGATAGGCCTTTTGAGACGCATCCCGGCCAATCACGATCCACAACGCCAAAGCCAGCAACACCAGGACGACCGTACCGATTCCCAGAGTCATGACCAGGGGCGAACGCATCACATCCTGTTCGCCAGGTCGGACGGGCTTGGAGTCGAACAGGTTGGGAACTGGGGGTGCGGGCGCCACGGGCTCGGGCGGCTCGACAGGCATCTCGGCTTCTGATTCGCGTGCGGCAAAGTATTCGGACGGTTGCCGCGGGGGGAGCACTCGACCCCGGACCGGAGTCTCCACTGCCGGCTTTTCTTCCACAGGTTCGACCGGCTGCCTGATGACACGTCGGCCGGTCGGAATCGTTTCCGCGGGAATCGACTCAGGATCGGGAGCCGTTCCGTCCGGTTCAACGGTTTCGCCGCGTAAAGCCGCCTCGGCTTGATCGCGGCGATCGTAGAAAAACAGCAACGTGCTGCCGACTTGCAGGCAGTCCCCCAACGTCAGCACGGCGCTGACGACGTGCTTGCCGTTCACGTCAACTTTCGTTGTCGATCCCGCGACGACCTCGTAACCGCGGCCGTTCCAACTCACCCGGCAGTGCAGAACCTGCACGTCCGGTTCGTCGATACGAACATCATTCGACGAATGCCGGCCAATGGCGACGGGAACATGTTTGGAGAGTTCCTGGAACTCGGAATCTCCCGCTGCATTCTGTATCAGCAGAACCGGCATAAGTCTGTCGCTGGATTGAGGACCGATTGAACCGGAAGTGTTCAAGTTAAGTCTACCCGCAGAATCATCTTGGCGGCGATCAGGCCAAATGTCTGGAACACAGGAACATTGGGCCCAAGTGATTCTTCGGTTTTACTTAGAACGGACGAGCCAAGATCATACCAGATCCCCAATATCGATTGCAGGGTGCAAACCAGGGATCGCAGGCCGTGGTCAAGTTCTGGTGCATTTGTGTCAAAAGTACGTGTCCACCGGAACACTTTGAAAACTGCCCAGATCGCTCAAAACCAGGATTCCCTGTAGATCTCGCACCGATATTTCGCAGAGGCTGGAACTTTTCCTTCATTTGCGCAATGATTAAAACCGCAACCTGACCGACGGACCGCGGACGATCAATTCCGCCCCGCGTCGTCCATAATAGACGATCCACACAGTCCCTTCAGAATTTACCAACCGGAGTGCTTCCGTGACTGAACGCGTCGTAATCATTGGCTCCGGCCCCGCAGGCTGGGCAGCAGCCATTTATGCATCCCGAGCCAACCTGCAACCGCTGGTCATTGAAGGGGCTCAATCGGAAGAAAATCGCATTAAGGGAACGCTGCCCCTCGGACAGCTCGCATTGACCACTGAGGTCGAAAACTATCCTGGCTTTCCGTCAGGCAATCTGGCAGCCTACGTCGGCAGCGCAGTGAAACCCGAACGGGGTCTGGCAGATCATACCGGACACGGAATTACCGGCCCGGAACTTCTTGAACTGATGCGCCAACAGGCTGTCAATTTCGGCACGCGGATCATTACTCAGGACGTCGTTGACATCGATCTGTCGCAGCACCCGTTCAAAATGAAAACCGATGATGGATACGGCACAGGACAGGAAGTGGAAGCTCTGGCCGTGATCATCGCAACCGGTGCCCGAGCAAATTACCTCGGCCTGCCTTCCGAAGAATCGTTTAAGAACAACGGCGTGTCGGCCTGCGCAGTTTGCGACGGGGCCTTGCCACGCTTTAGGGGCAAGCCGCTGGTCGTGGTCGGTGGCGGCGACAGCGCGATGGAAGAGGCCACCTATCTGACCCACTTTGCCTCGCAAGTCCACCTGGTCCACCGGCGGGATTCGTTCCGTGCGAGCAAGATCATGTCCGATCGCGTGTTGGCCAACCCGAAAATCAACGTGAAATGGAACTCGGTCGTCGAAGAAGTCCTGGGGAATGAGAAGCAGGGAGTCACCGGCGTCAGGATCAAAAACATCAAGGACAACTCAAGCGAAGAGCACCTCGTGTCAGGCTACTTTGCCGCGATTGGACACACGCCGAATACCGACTTCCTGAAGGGACAGCTCAAGCTGACAGATAAGAAATATCTCGTCTGGACCACACCGCAGCGAACCTTCACGAGTGTCGAAGGGGTCTTCGCGGCTGGAGACGTGGCCGACGATTACTATCGGCAAGCCATCACCGCCGCCGGAACGGGCTGCATGGCGGCTCTGGATGCAGAACGCTGGCTGGCCGCGAAAAACCTTCATTAGGGATTCCGAACATGCTAAGTCAAGCAGGCTGCGTAGCCCGACGCGAACGGCTGTGGGGGCGAACTCCCGAACGCTTTGAATGGCTGTTGATTGCCGATCCGCGGCACATTCATTACCTGTCCAACTTCTGGGTGAACCCGCTCAGCTTCTCCGCGAACGAACGCGGGCTGCTATTGCTTGAACGGAATGGGCCGACCACATTGCTGGCGGACAATTTCACGCGCCGCTCTGCTGCGGGCCAGCCTTATGTAGATCAGGAAATCATCGAATCCTGGTACGACCACCAGCACAGCGTCATCAATCGCGATCACGCACTGCTGGCTGCCGTTAAATCCATTTCCGAGCGGCTTTTCGGGCGTATAGGAGCGGTCGAGGCCGAATGGATGCCACTTGCCGCGTGGGAAGTTCTGGGCTTGGATCATGAAATCCACACCTTGCGACAGCGCGGGTCGGGCACCAGTGATTCCATAGATCTGGGAGGCCTGTTGCGCGAGCTTCGTCGGAACAAACATCCGGACGAAATCGAGCTGCTGCGTGAATGCATGCGAGCCGGTTCGGCCGGTTTGGATCGAGCCCACGAGATTGTGCGCCCCGGAATTTCTGAATGGGACGTCTATCGCGAAATTCACGCTGCGGTCCTGGAAGTCACCGGACGGCCAGCTCAGATTTACGGCGATTTTCGGGCGACAAATGCCAAGGTCCCCAAGGCAGGCGGCACACCGACCAACTACATTCTGCAACCGGGTGACATGCTGATTCTGGACTATTCGGTCGTGCTCGATGGATATCGCAGTGACTTCACCAATACGCTCTGCGTCGGTGACCCGACTGAATCTCAGCAGTTGCTGTTCTCCCTGTGTACTTCCGCCATGGCCCACGGTGTGGCCAGCTTAAGAGCCGGTACGGCCGCTAAAGACGTCCATCGTGCGGTCATGCAAGTTTTCGAAAACTCCGGCTACGGTCAGTTCTTCCCGCATCATGCTGGTCACGGGCTGGGATTAGGTCATCCTGAACCTCCGATTCTGGTCGCGCACAGTGAAGATGTTTTGCAGGCGGGAGACGTCGTCACTCTGGAACCGGGACTCTATGTCCCAGATGTCGGTGGCTTGCGGATCGAGCATAATTATCAAATCACCGAAACTGGCAGCATTTGTTTAAGTCAACACGAAATTGCTCTGTAAGTTAGAATTCTTAATCTTAATCATCATCTTAATCTGAGTTTCCTCTCTGCTACGGGAGCGACTTAGGTCCAGCGTTTGAGAGAATCAGATTATGATTAAGAGTAAGAATACACCCAACTGGAACCCCCACTGATGATTTTACAAGGTAAGACGATCAGTCCGGGGATTGTGCGTGGCGTTACGCATATCGTGGATGCTCCCACGTTGCTGGCCACCGCCTTGGGCACGGCATCGTCGGGATCACCACAGAAAGAACTGGAACGGCTGAGTGCCGCCGTTGGTCGTGCGAGTGCTCAACTGGATCAAATGCGGCGGCATCTCACCGGACGCATTTCCGCATCGGAAGTTGGAATCTTCGCAGCTCACGGTAGCTTGTTGCGCGATCCGAAGTTCTTGTCGCAGATGGAAGTGGAGATTAAACAACACGGTCAATCAGCCGAAGCGGCTGTGTCGCGTGTCGTCAAGAGCCTGTACGCCACGTTCCGCACCAGTAACATCACGCTGGCCCAGGACAAGGCGACCGACATTCTGGATATTGGACGGCGATTAATTCAGTGCCTTACCGACGCATCCGTCAGCGATGACGATCTGGGGGCCAACGCCATCGTTGTCGCCCCATCGCTGACCCCGTCGGAACTCGTGAAGTACGCCCATCATGGAGTCGTGGGGTTTGTCACGGAAACATGCGGTCCCAAATCGCATACTGCTATTCTGGCCCGTGGCTTTGCGTTGCCCCTGATCGCTTTGCAGGATGCCACGTGCGAAAAGATTCACAATCGGACGGAGATCGTCCTCGACGGACCGAATGGAATCATCGTCGTCGATCCTTCGGCCGAAGAGATGGCGATCGTGACATCGATCCTGGACAGCATTCCCGCCGTGGAAGCACCAGCCGAACCGGCGTCTCTACAACCGGTCACCCAGGACGGCGCCGCCATTCGCCTGTTGATCAATATCAGTGACCCCACGGAAGCCGACTCGGTCGCCCAATTTGGCTCGGCCGGCATCGGGCTGTTTCGCACCGAATTCCTCTACATGGATCGCATGTGGTGGCCCTCGGAAGATGAAACCTACGAGATCTACCGCGACGTCGCACAGCGTATCGGGGATGCGGAACTCAACATTCGCCTGGTCGATTTCGGTGCGGAAAAGTGCCCGCCATATGCGGATTTTCCGATCAATCGCAATCCCAGCCTGGGACTCCGCGGCATCCGCCTGCTGTTACAACGAGAAGACATCCTGAGACCGCAAGTCCGGGTCTTGGCCAAGTTGGCCAAGGAACGCCCGGTGACGATTCTGTTGCCGATGGTAGACTCAGTGGACACGCTCGAAAAAACCCTCGAACAACTCTGTCGAATCTGCAGTTGCCGATCCCGAGATTTGCTGCCATTCAAAGTCGTCACGATGATCGAGGTCCCCTCGGCCGCAGTGATGATTGACGACATCATTCCCCTGGTGGATGGAATCTCGATCGGCTTGAACGATCTCACTCAGTATATGCTGGCTGCGGACCGTGACGACGAATACGTGGGCCCCTATCATGACGCCTTGCAGCCGCCAGTCTTGCGGACAATTGCCAATCTTGCCAGAACAGCAGCGGCACATAACAAGCCAGCGACAATCTGTGGCGAACTGGCCGGAGATCCGAAGCTGACCGGACTGCTTCTGGGGTTGGGAATCCGGCAGCTCAGTGTGTCCCGAACCAACTACGTGCAAGTGGTGCGAGCAATTCAGCAACTCCGCCTGGATCGCTCAACCGAACTGACTGATCAGATACTAAAACTAAACACCGGAACTGCCGTAAGACAGTTCTGGGCCGAGAGGAGAAATTAGGAATTGAGAATTAAAGACGTCCTAATTCCTAATTCTTCATTCTTAATTCACTTCTATGATAATCACGATCGACGGCCCCGCTGGATCTGGAAAGAGCACCGCTGCTCGCGCGCTGGCTGAACGGCTGGGCTTTCAGTTCCTGGACACGGGAGCCATGTACCGGGTCGTGACGTTCGTCTGTCTGCGAGAGCAAGTCGACCTCACGGCCGAAGCCGCCGTCGCTGATCGAGCGGTCCACATCATCATCCGTTTTAATGGCAGCCAAGTCTTCGCCAACAATGAAGACGTCACGGATGCCATTCGCACAGTTCAGGTGACACAAGGCACCAGCATCGTCGCATCTAACTCGGGTGTCCGTGGAATCCTCACCAAGCTGCAACGCCAAGCTGCCAACGGCCTGGACATCGTCACGGAAGGCCGCGATCAAGGGACCATCGTCTTCCCGCACGCCGAGATCAAATTCTTCCTGACCGCCATTCCAGAAGAACGAGCCCGCCGCCGTCAGCACGACCTGCGACGCCGTGGCGAGGACCTTTCCCTGGAAGAAATCCTGGCTCATCAAACCGAACGAGACCGTCGCGACGAAGAAC
>JADMIO012757543.1_pt1 | contig 16631 bp, 16 predicted proteins | sample 8958161 | NCBI WGS metagenome assembly JADMIO01 (sample SAMN16585339, study PRJNA669376) | soil metagenome | isolation source: Crop rotation soil | place: USA: Cullars Rotation, Alabama | collected 2011
CTTTCCCCCTTCTTCAATGGCCCGCACCTGTTCGAGCGTTAGCGGATTGCCCTCAATGGCTGTGGAAGCATGGACATTCCGCGACCGCGAATCCTTTTGCATTGCCGGAACCCAAGACAATTCTACCGCCGCACTCTGAATGCGTTCGCGCAGCACAGCTATCGCCTCACTAAGAGCCAGAAACCGTGCTGTTATGGTAAATTGTGGTACAAACACCATTCCATAAGTCAAGCATAAGTCAAGTTATTGGTCAAGTGTTTTTTGCTGAGGATATAGCCCATGTCGTGACCTGCGTGGTTGCGCACCTTCTCAATCCAAATTGCCCACTAATCCAAGCCGAATCTGAATCCGATTGTTATACAGGTTTCTAATTTGACTGCAAATAAAAATTTAGTATTATTTTTCCACAATCTATTCCAATTCAATTTGCTTGTTTGTTAGAGGAGTTCCGCCCAAAACTCAGAAGACTACTATGGCTAAAGATGATTACAGACCCGAGGGACGTTATATCACCGCTCAGGACGTTGCCGACAGACTTTTACCTGACCTTTACATTCACGAGGTATTGCTATGGGCTCCGGATCTTTTTGCGTATACCAGCTATCTGCTCTCAATGACATCGGCTTATCAGCTTGTCGTTTCACCACCATCAAAAAAAACATGGCAACCTGAGCCAGAAGAGATTAAGAAATGGCTGCAAAATAAAGCTTCAAGAAATCTTAATTCTTGGATTACGCAAGCGGTTGAAGACTGGCCGCCTAAACGCCAGATAGATATAAAGAAAAAAGTGCGGGATACGGTTAATGCATTAGGAACCATTCTTAGCGAGTTAGACAAGGAGTATGAAAACCTCATCGATGAACGAAAAAACGATACTTCGAAGAAATTTCCTTCATACTGGAACCTACTTGTTGAAAAAACAGGCCAAGAATGGCAAAGGCTTCTTAACACACTGGGACCAGAAGATTGTGACCAAATAGATGATACTTATCACCTTGGCGAAACTAAGCCGTCGGAAGATGAATTTAAGGAGCATCGGAGAGTTCGGCAAAGTGAGCTTTTGAGAATTGTGCTTACCCATACTCCACCATTGCTTTTAGCCTGTTGGTCGTTTTTCTATCATGAAGTCACACGAGAGAGTAAAGAGGGAGGTAAGTTGCGAATTACGGACTTGCTTTGCAACCGAGACGACCATTTGAGAAACCATTTCTATCGGAATAGATTGTGGAATGTCTCTCAATCCCTACTTACGATGCATGCGATTGCCGATATTGCTAGCGCCGGCTTCGGCGTCTCAGAAAGTGCTTCAACCGCAAAAAAAGCCTTTAAATTCGCCGATAGGCTACTTTTTGGAAGGGCAAAAGGCGTGTATAAGGACCAAATGTTCTTTTCCGGCGGAAGCCTTTCGACTTTTAATACAGAACGAGTAAGAGTCCTTCCGAAACGCCATAACCCGCCAGTGGGAATCACTTTGCGTTCCATTTCAAGTAATCTCGCGTTTCATCAATCTTCGGTGGATATAGTTTGGCGTAAAGCGCAAAATAACCCTCTTGGTTCACGGCTTTTGATTGAGAACAAAACACTCAAAACGCCTAAAACGCCAGAGACAATTTCAATCTTACTTTTTCCATTTCCTCTTACGGTGCGAACTAAGGATTTCAGAGAAGACAATTCCAGTTCGAAATATTTATCCATATGTCGTGACAGGAAGAAAAAATATTTCGCATACGATCCCAGATTTGAATCGAGACGCCAGACCGAGGAGGAGATCAAAAAAACCACCCTCGACGTTGCCCGAAAGGATCGCGAAAAGGCCATCAAATACTCCGTAGACAAATCGGAGGAGATATACGCTGAAAGAGAAAGTGAGAGAATTTGCAAATTGATCCAAGCGGCCAACGAAGAACACAAAGATGACAAGCCGGTTGACGTTATAATTTTTCCCGAAGCCGCTCTAAATGCCCGCACGTTTGAGTCGATAGAAGAAAAACTTAAAGGTTTTGAAAAAGAGGAAGAACGCCCAAGTCTGATAATTGCCGGTGTGCGCGAATCGCAATCCGATATTGTTGATGATAAAGACAGACCTCAAAACGATGTAAGAGACGTTAATTTCCCAAGAAATGCTGTCTACTGCAAATATTATAATAGTGAAAACAAAAACTACTACACGAAACGCGACAAAGACAATGAAGAAATAAAAGGTTATCCCGTACCTCCAAGCCCAACAAATCCTTTAGATTGGGAAACCTTGCGACCAAGGTATGTCACGCCACGATACAAGCAATACAAGCATCACCGTTGGCATCTTAATAAATCTCAAATTCAGCAGTATGGACTTACCAGCGTTCTGGAAACCGACACGGAATGGTTTGAATCGATTAAGATTCCAAAGCGAAGAGTAAGTTTTCTCAATCTCGGAGACCGCCTGACCATATCACACCTTATATGTGAGGACTTGGCACGTCAGGATCCAATAGCTGAACTTATTCGACACGTCGGGCCCTCGCTAGTTGTGGCGATTCTAATGGACGGGCCGCAACTCAGAACCAGATGGTCAGCAAGGTACGCCACTGTCCTCGCCGATGATCCGGGTTGTTCTGTAATCACGCTCACGTCTATCGGAATGGCCCATCGCCATAATTCCCAATTCGGCTTGATGAGTCGGGTTATCGGCCTATGGAATGACAGCACTAGTTCCAATCAGAGAGAAATAGAGTTGGATTATGGCGCCGAAGCAGTATTGCTAACTGTTGAAATCGGCGAATCTCTTGAAAGCACTGCGGATGGACGTACGGAGGTGAGAGCGACTACCAAGCTAAGTCTCCAAGATGTTATACAAATATATCCACGTCCGGACTCGACTCCAAAAAAGAAGGAGAGGAAGCAGAAAAATAACCATAAAAAAGTTTAGAGCGCCCAATCTTGCACGTCAAACCCCAAGTAGCGGGCACCTGTGACCGCATTGATTCTTGGAGCCGATCTATCTCGCTCTCGCGGCTCGTGGGATTCCGTCGCCGGCGCGGACGCGGTATTTGAGTTCGAGAATGAGAACGCCGTCTTCGATCGTTGCGGTTGGGACGCGGATGGTGTAGTCGAGGCGGATATCGTGCTTCGTAAGAAACGCATCATATGGCAGTGGTACGGTCTGGCACGCGTCGACTCGTCGAGCCGAAGGCATCGATCGGATGCGCGCTCCTTTTTTAACAGTTTTTGATTTTGCTAGCTATTTACTGCCCAATTTGTGATCAGTTCCCTGATCTTTTTCTGATACTGGACGCCTTCTAAACGGGCCTTGGCTTGAAACGTCTTTAGTATGTTTTCGGGGACGCGCAGGTTTATCTGTTTGAGCTTGCCTATATCGAAACGAAGTTTTTTATAGCCATCTAGAAATTTGCAGATCTGGTCGGCGTTCATTTTTCGACATTCCTCGAGGTACTCTGATCGTCCCAAAGGTTGATAGTGCAAGACGGCTGAGGGCTGAAGGTTGGCTTTACGCTGTCTTCGATTGTCGAAAAAAGAAGCAGATCGCTATCGCTTCTGGGTTCGATGCGCACCTGAAACATAATTACATTGTAGATACATTTTGATGATATGGACGCAGCGACGAGTTGATCTAATTGAAGTGACGAATTGGTTGACGAACTCGGTGATGAGGGCGCGTTGATGCACTTGACTACCGCGTGGATTCCTGACGACAGTCGTTTGAGATTTGACGCTCATACGCACTTTTTTCCGATGGCTTTTTCGGGGGTGTCCGATGGCTTTTTGGGGGTCGCCTGACGGCCTTCTGGGGGTCTCCGACGGATATTATACGGTTCTTGTGCGTAAATGACTTATTTTCAAGCAGTTACCAAGTTTGTGGTTTCAAAACGGCCTAAAAAATTCCCGCAGTCGCCCGAACCGCCTGACTGCCCGAAAATAGTCTTGGTCTCGCCTTATAACTTGAGACTTTTTAGATAATTTCGAAAATCCTCGCCTAGGTCATCGCGTTTTAGGGCGAATTCCACCGTGGCGATCAGAAAGCCCAGTTTGTCGCCGGCATCGTGGCGTATGCCGTCGAGTTTTACAGCGTAAAATGGCCGTTTTTCAAGTAGGATCCGCATCGCGTCGGTAATTTGGATCTCGCCGCCGGCCCCGGGTTTTGTCTGCTCGATCGCTTCAAAAATGTCGGGCGTGAAGATGTATCGGCCTATGATCGCCAGATCTGAAGGGGCATCGGCAAGAGGAGGCTTTTCCACCATGTCTTTTATTTTGAACACGTTAGGCTCGACCTCGTCGGCATCGATCACGCCAAAGCGCGAGATCGCCTCACCCTCGACCTGCATCGTTGCGATAACCGGAGCGTCATATTTTTCGTAGACGTCGATCATCTGCCGCAGGGCGGGCACTTGCGAGTCGACTATATCGTCGGCCAGAACGGCCGCAAATGGCTCGTCACCAACAAAATCCTTGCTCTGATAGATCGCGTGGCCTAAGCCGAGGGCTTCTTTTTGCCTCGTATAGCTGATACGCGCCATTTCTGAAACCGCGTGGACCTCGGTAAAAACCGCATCCTTCCCGCGAGCTTTGAGCAGGTGCTCGAGCTCGAATGAGATGTCGAAATGGTCTTCGATAGCCGTCTTATCGCGGCCCGTGACGATCAATATCGACTCCATCCCTGATGCCACCGCCTCTTCTACGCCGTACTGGATCAAGGGTTTATCGACGAGCGGCAGCATTTCTTTTGGCGAGGATTTTGTTGCCGGCAGAAATCGTGTGCCCAGTCCGGCGGCCGGGAAAACGGCCTTGCGAATTTTGTTTGTCATACCAATTTTGCTAAATTCGATAAGTCTTTTATTAATAGCGAATTGTAGATTTTAGGCTAAAAACGGCCGCGAAACAACCATTCGCCGGATTTACCGATGCTAGACCTTAATTTTGTACGAGAAAATTTAGAACAAGTGCGAACAGCACTGAAAAATCGCGAGTTTCCCGTCGATTCGCTAGATAGATTTGTCGAGCTCGACGCCGAACGCCGCCGCGTCATCGCCGAGGCCGATAAGATAAATCAATTACGCAATTCGTCCAGTAAAGAGATCGGCGCTCTTATGCAAGCCGGCAAACGCGACGAGGCCGACGCTAAAAAGGCCGAAATTGCTGGGCTAAAGGACAAACAAGCTGAATATGAGCGGCTTCGCGATGAGACAGAAAGTGCGATGCACGACCTGCTCGCCGGCCTGCCGAATATTCCCGCTGATGATGTTCCCGTCGGTCTCGATGAGTCTGCAAATAAAGAAGTTAGGCGTTGGGGCGAGCCGCGCGATTTTGATTTTGAGCCAAAAGACCACGTCGATATCGGAGAAGCCTTGGGAATTCTCGATTTCGAACGTGCAACAAAGATCGCAGGTTCGCGTTTTGCCATTTTGAATGGTGCAGGTGCTCGTTTGAGTCGCGCATTGGTCAATTTCATGCTCGAAGTTCATACATCCGAGCACGGTTATGTGGAAACTCTGCCGCCCTTTATGGTAAACCGCACGGCTTTGTTTGGTACAAATCAACTGCCAAAGTTTGAGGAGGAGCTGTTTCATATCAAGGACGACCGTCAATTTGCGCTGATACCAACCGCCGAGGTTCCGGTCACAAATTATCATGCCGACGAGATCCTCGAGGCCAAAGACATGCCACTCTATTACACAGCCTACACACCGTGTTTTCGCAGCGAAGCGGGGAGCTATGGCCGTGACACACGCGGACTTATCCGCCAGCACCAATTCGAAAAGGTCGAACTTGTAAAGCTGTGTTTGCCGGAAAAGAGCGAGGAAGAACACGAAAAACTGACTGCAAATGCGGAAAGGATCCTACAGCTTCTAGGGTTACCGTATAGGACTGTCGTTCTTTCCACAGGCGATATGGGCTTTGGCGCTCGTAAGACCTACGACATCGAGGTTTGGCTGCCTAGCCAAAAGGCGTACCGTGAAATTTCAAGCTGCTCAAACTGCGGTGACTTTCAGGCTCGCCGCATGAATACGCGTTTTCGCCGTGCAGGCGGTTCAAAACCTGAATTCGCCCATACTTTGAATGGCAGCGGCCTGGCCGTTGGCCGAACATGGATCGCGATACTTGAAAACTATCAACAGGCCGACGGCTCCGTGCTCATTCCGGAAGTACTACATACATACATGAACGGGATTACACGTATTACGCGATAACGAAACTTGACTTTGCCCTTCATGTAATTACGATGTAACTATGAAATCCCAGATCATCCAGATCGGCAATTCGCAGGGCATTCGTATACCCAAAGTTTTGCTTGAGGATAGTCGCATTACCGGTGAGGTCGATCTCGAACTGCATCCCGAAGGGATTCTTATCCGCAATGCCCAAAAACCTCGTGCAGGATGGGACGAGGCGTTTACGGCTATGGCCGAGGAAGAAGATGAGCCTATCGATGGCAGCGTTTCAACGAGCGGCTTCGATAAAAAGGATTGGCAATGGTGAGCCGATTTGAAGTTTATCTTGTCAATCTCGATGCGCAAGTGTCAAAGGAAGCAAAGAATACACGTCCGTGCGTGATCATTTCTCCGGATGAGATGAACCGCAACCTTAACAGCGTTATAATCGCTCCTCTCTCATCCACGAATCAGAAATATCCGACGCGAATACTGGTAAGTTTTCTAAACAACGACCGCTCAGTGGTCCTCGATCAGATACGGGCAGTCGATAAAGTCAGGCTGGTCAAAAAGATCGGTGAGATAGACAGCGGCGTACGGAAACAGGTCACTGAGCGTCTGGAGGAGATGTTCGCACAATGACCTGTATCCTTCACTTAAGACTCGTCCGCGGCGTTTTAATGCTCGGTCTGTGTCCCGATCTGTTCGCTAACGAGCTGCTTTGTTTTATCGAGTAAGCCGCTGGCCTTATCCTGGGCCTTTTCGATAAGATCGTCGCGATAGTCGCCAAGTAATTCGCCTTCATAGCGTGTTGAAGGGATGGCTAGACCGACGACCGCTCCGACGGCGATTGCAAGTGCTCCCACAGCAAGAGGATTTTCGTCAATATATTGGTCATATACCGCTCTCGCCTGATCGCTGAATTCGCCCGCGCGGTCGTATGCCCGCGTCATTAGCTCATTAGCGCCCTGATAGGCAGTATCCGCTTTTTCGGACACTAGACCGAGAGCTTCGTTGGCTCGAGTCGAAACTTTTTCCATTAATCCCGGCGATTGAGTCTCATCTCCCCGAAACTCCGCGCGTCCGTTATCGCGGGATTGTTGTTTGGCTCCAGCGAACGCCTTATAGGCCAGTAGCCCTGCTCCCAGACCTATAAGCCCAAATGGTAGAGGATTGTTTTTTATTGTTCTTACTGCAGCTGTGTTTGATACGTTCTTTACCATAATTGTAGCCTTTCCTATAGTTGCGTTGTACACTGCGTCCTTTGCCGATTCAACGGCTGTATTTACATGTTCCGTCACCTGCTCGGAGAGATTCGAAAAGCTCAGCCTGTCCTGAATTGAATCGATCGTTTCGCCCATTTGGCTTCGCGTTTCACGAATGTCGCCCATGATCTTTTTTTCTTGCTCAGATCCGCCTTCTTCACTTGTTTCTGCATGGAAAGGTTTCCCTATTTCATCTCTTTTTTCAGCCATTCTGCATCCTCCTTGAGTGTCGCGATTGTCCTTTGCGGCAGAGGATCCGTCTGACGAAGCTTTGCAAGGGCAGACATGATCAAGAAATAAGCCGCCCCGCCGATTGCCGCTCCAACGATCAGGGAGGAAAGCCAGGCCGGGATGACCTGAGCAAGTAAAATTATTACTGCAGCTGCGACTGCGAGTACCGCAGTGTATGCGATCGCCCCGCCGATCAGCAAAAATCCTATGTTTTTACCAATGACGGCCGCCTTGGCAGTCACTTCTGTCTTCGCAAGAGCGACTTCTTGTCTGATCAGCACGCTGGTTTCCGATGCCAATTCGGAGAAAAGATCGCCGAGGCTTTTCTCTTTGACCATTACCTGTTGCTGTGCCATAACGTCTCCAAAATGTTATAGCGCGGTGTTACCGGCGGAACGGCCGCTCTTTGCCCGCGCCTTAGTTGTTTTCTTACCGGCCTCGGTGGACCGTTTTGGTTCGCTGATCGAAGAGCTCTTAAGAAATCTCACCGCTAACAAACCAAGGCCGAACGCTGCACCGAGGAACACAGCCGGATTTCGCCGTGCGTAGTTCTGAAGATCGACGCTAATGGCTCTAAGATCACGTTCACCAAAATAATCCGCGATACCCTCAAGCTTTTCCGCCGCCGTTACCGCGTAACGCGATGAATAACTTGCGATGGCAGTGTCTTCAGCTGTTTTGCTTAATTCGTCGCCGGCGAGCCGAATACTATCTGCAACACTCTTTATTCCGTCGGTTAGGCCAGCCTTTGTGTGCTCTATCGATGAAAGTGTCCTTTCTGAAACCTTGTCATATGTTTCACTCGCCGTGCTCTTTGCACGCTCTAAAAACTGATTCGGTTCGGCATTTTCCTTGCTCTCTCCGCCGGTCGGCGGCATCGGCACAAACTCTTCAGCGCCGTTGCCTTTTCGCTGCTGAGTAGATTCCATTCCCTTATTTGGCATTATTTTTCTCCTCGTATTTGCCTAGCGGCAATTGTTTCCAAGATATTCAACAGTCGTGAAGGCTGTTGCTCGTAAACATAAACTAGCTCCGACGACGGACCTATTCGGTATGACATCTTACAAAATGACGGAAATACTTCTTAGGGATTATTAGAACTTGGCCGGATCGGTTTGAAATTCGTCGCGGGGCAGGCGCCAATGCCAAATGTCGCCGTCTTCAGGATCGTGTTTTTCAGCGATCTTCGTAAGTCCGCACTTTTGCAAAATGCTAGTCGAAGCGTTCCATTCAGCCAACGTGTGAGCGTCAACCATTTTTACGCTCTCGTCGGCAAAGGCTTTGTTGATGAATGCTTTCGCCGCTTCTGTCGCTAAACCTTGATTTTCGTAAGCAGGAGCAACACTGTAACCGAACTCGACTATACCATCTGCATCAGGGGCGCCCTTATAACCGCCGCAACCGATGAGTTTGTCTTCGGCTTTATGAATAAGCAGATGCATCCCCCAAACTAATGCTCGCAGGTCAGCGTCGATCATTTTTATCGAATAGGCGACCGACTCGGGAAAAAGCAACCATTTATCGGCAAGATCGACGCGCAGATGCTCGGCAAGCTTGGCCTCGCTCAATGACAAAAGATCTAGATGTTCGCGGGTGCACGGAACTATCTTGAGTCGCTCGGTGTCGATCATGCGGTCTGCATTTTGGCTTTGTTCCAAAGCCCGTTCATCTCTCTTATACTTGTGTCTTCAAGTGTTTTGCCCTCACGTTTCAGCTCATTTTCAATAAACTTAAAGCGCTGGCGGAATTTTCGGTTGGTTCGTTTTAATGAGGTTTCAGGTTCAACGTCTAAATGCCTTGCAAGATTCATGACGACAAATAGCAGGTCGCCGATCTCTTCGCCCGTGTCTTCTTTTCTTCCGCTGCTAATAGCTTCCTTCAATTCGGTGACTTCTTCATCGAGTTTCTCGAATATCTGATCGGCGTTTTCCCAATCGAATCCGACTTTTGCAGCCTTTTTTGTGAGTTTCAGTCCTTCCAACAGCGCCGGAAAATGAACAGGCACCTCATCGAGTATCGATTCGCGATCATTTTCCGTTTTTCCCGACGCTTTTCGTTCATCGGCTTTCAGTTTGTCCCAATTATCGAGAACGTCTTGGGCCCGCGCCATCTTTGCATCGCCAAAAACGTGCGGATGGCGGAGGACGAGTTTTTTGGTAACGCCTTCGGAGACTTCGTCGATCGTAAAATCACCGCGTTCGGCACCGATGGTCGAATGAAACACGACTTGCAGCAGCAGATCCCCAAGCTCTTCGCGAAGGTTTGCTGTATCGCCTGTTTCGTCTGCTTCCTGGATCGCGTCGAATGTTTCGTAAGATTCCTCTAAGAGATACTGGGCCAGCGACGCATATGTCTGCTCGTGGTCCCAAGGACAGCCGCCCGGAGCCCGCAACTTTTGCATTACCGCAACCAACTCGTCAAATGCTTTGGACATTGCGTAGATTTTGAATTCTTTTTTGCCAAAATGCTACTATCGAAACAGGATTTCAAATATATGATCGGTCACGAAGATGACATCGAACAGGTCAGTTTTAAGGTTGCCGACAGGCGAAAATTCAACGCGGACGGCTCAGTAAAGGAAGGCGTTACGCTTGAAGCGGCCACGCCCGAAGAAAAGATCACCGCTAAAAAAGTTGAACCTCGCGTCGAGGCCGAGCGGCCTGATCGGGATGCTGCAAGTTCCTCCGAAAGTCCTGTCGAGGACGAGTCTGAGGAAATTCCGGGAGCCGAAGACCCGGCAAGCTTTGTTAATTTTCTTTCGACGTTGGCAACCAACGCAGCTGCGTCATTAGGGGCTGTTCCGCATCCGGCGACTGGAAAACGAACGCTCGATCTCGAAACGGGAAAATATTGGCTGGATATCCTTGGAATGCTTAAGGATAAGACCGAGGGCAATCTTCACCTCCAGGAAGCGCGACTTCTCGACGGCCTCCTTGGTGATCTGCGAATGCAGTATGTACAGCTTGTCCGCGCAACCGAAGAGAAATTAAAGGCACAGGCCGCTGCGAAATTCTCCGGCGACGATATTTTGGGGAAGAAGTAGTAAGTCGCGGAAGCATATGAGATTTTGAGAAATTGCCTCAGCGATCTCTGCGGCAATTTTGTTTATGAAACTTACTTTTCTCGGTACAGGGACTTCGACCGGCGTTCCGTCCATTGGTTGCGATTGCGAAACCTGCATTTCCGACGATCCGCGCGACAAACGCCTACGCGTATCGATCTTGATCGAACATCGTGACAAGAAAATCCTCGTTGATACTTCGATCGATTTTCGTCAGCAGGCTCTGCGGGCAAAGATCAGCCATCTCGATGCTGTATTGATAACCCATTGTCACGTCGATCATGTTTTCGGTCTTGATGACATTCGTCCGCTAAATTTTCGTTACGGAGCGATGGGCGTATATGCAAATGAAGTCGCATGGACGGATCTGAGGCGTATTTTTAGGTATATCTTTGAGCCGACACATTTTGGCGGCGGCTTGCCGCAGTTGATTCCACACACAGTCCAGCCTAATTCGGCGTTCTGCATCGGCGAAGAGATTGAGATCACTCCGCTCGAAGTCATACATGGAAAGCTGCCGGTTATCGCTTATCGATTTAACGATTTCGCCTACGCCACGGATCTAAAAACGATTCCGCCTGAGTCCATGGATGGACTGCGCGATCTGGATGTTCTTGTTCTCGATTGCGTACGGATCAAGTCTCATTCGACGCATCTCTGTCTGGAAGAAGCGCTTGAGATCATAGCGTCTCTTAAGCCGAAGCGATCATTCCTCACCCATCTAAATCACGACATATTGTATGAGAGAGATTCAAGACTTTTGCCCGAAAATGTTCGATTTTCGTACGACCAACTTGTAGTCGATTGAGCGGAATTCATACGCCTCTATTCGATAATACCTTACCTGGCTTTTCCACAAAATTTCCTCCGCACAAATTTGAAAAACTATAACGCATTACATTACAACCCGCGCGTTAAACGCTGAATTTAGGCGACTTAGCAAAAAGTTACAAAAATACAACATATTGGATTGACAAAGCGGTCCGACTACCATATAGTCTATAACACTGCGGCGCTCGATTTTGGCATTTGAGGCAAAAACCCGCCTGCAAAAATTACAAATTATAGCGAGTATTTAATTACCGCGCCTGATACGAATACTGGGCGTGCATGTGGGAGTTTCTGTCTAAATCGCTCGCGAACGAACGAAGGAAATGGACACTTTTTTAGGACAAATCGGTACGGCAGCAACTCGTCAGTCGGACAATTCGGCGCAGACTTCGATGCAGGTGCTCAAGCGTAACGGAACACTCGAACCGGTCGATATAAATAAGATCGTTCGCGCCGTGACTCGATGCTGTGTCAATCTTCCGTCCGTCGACAGTTTACGAATTGCCACAAAAACCATAAGCGGTCTCTACGACGGAGCAACAACAAAGGAACTCGATAAGCTCTCGATTCAGACTGCGGCCAGTCTCATTTTCGAGGAGCCGGAATATTCACTTCTCGCCGCTCGCCTGTTGAATCAGTACATCGAAAAAGAAGTTCGCAATCAAGAAATACATTCCTTTTCGCAGTCGATAGCTTTTGGCGTCAAGGAAGGTCTGATCGGTGAGCGTGTCGCAAAGTTTGTTATCGACAACAGCCGCAAACTCAACGATGCGATCGATCACACGCGAAATGATCTGTTTGAGTTCTTCGGCCTGCGTACATTGTATGATCGATATCTCTTAAAAAACCCCGAAACTCGCGATGTTATTGAAACACCGCAGTTTTTCTGGATGCGGGTCGCATGCGGTCTCGCTGAAAACCCTTACGAAGCGATCGATCTCTATCGTCTTTTTTCGTCGCTGGAGTATGTTCCATCGACACCAACGCTCTTCAACTCGGGCACAAAGCACGAGCAGCTTTCGTCCTGCTTTTTGCTCGACAGCCCTCAGGACAGCCTCGACAGTATTTACCGCAAGTACTCCGATGTCGCCATGCTCTCGAAGTTCTCTGGCGGCATCGGAATCGCCTATCACCGCGTCCGCTCGCGCGGGTCGTTGATACGGGGTACGAACGGTCACTCAAATGGAATAGTACCGTGGCTGAAAACACTCGATTCGTCTGTCGCAGCAGTAAATCAAGGCGGGAAACGAAAAGGGGCATGCTGCGTATATCTCGAGACGTGGCACGCCGACATCGAGGATTTTCTCGAGCTCCGCGATAACACCGGGGACGAAGCTCGGCGTACGCACAATCTGAACCTTGCCAACTGGATTCCAGACCTTTTTATGAAACGGGTCCAGGCTGACGGAGTGTGGTCGCTGTTCGATCCGAAAGTTGTGCCGCATTTTCCTGACCTCTATGGCGAAGAATTTGAAGCAGCATTTTTGAAAGCTGAGGAAGAAAACCTTTTCATGCGACAGGTCAACGCTCGTGACCTTTACGCAAAGATGATGCGCACCATGGCACAGACCGGCAACGGCTGGATGACATTTAAAGACGCCGCAAATCGCAAATCGAACCAAACTGCGCGGCCTGAAAATGTGGTTCATCTCTCAAATCTATGCACCGAGATAATCGAGGTCACATCCGAAAGCGAAACCGCCGTCTGCAATCTGGGCTCGATCAACGTCGCGCGGTACATAAAGGACGGTGAGTTCGATTACGAGAAGCTTCATCGCAACGTAAGGCTTGCCGTGCGGCAGCTTGATAAGGTTATCGACTTAAATTATTACGCAATTCCTTCGACTGCGGGGTCAAACAATCGCTGGCGCAACATTGGACTCGGCGTAATGGGTTTGCAGGATGTTTTCTTTCAAATGCGTCTTCCGTTTGACTCGGATGATGCTCGTAAGATGTCCGCTCGCGTTCAGGAAGAGATATATTTCGCAGCTCTCGATGCATCATCCGATCTCGCTGTCGAGCGTGGCGTCCATCCCGCATTCCTCGAAACGCGTGCTGCACACGGTGATCTGCAGTTCGATTTCTGGGGCGTAACTCCTGACGACATGACGCGTTGGAACGCCCTGCGCGAAAAAATCATGGCCACTGGTCTCCGAAATTCGCTGATTATCGCGATCGCGCCTACGGCGACGATCGCCTCAATCGCGGGTTGCTACGAATGTATCGAGCCGCAAGTGTCGAATCTATTTAAACGCGAAACTTTATCTGGCGACTTTGTTCAGATCAACAAATATTTGGTCAAGGAATTAAAAAAGACCAACCTCTGGACGGAGGAGATCCGTAACAAGATCAAACTAGCCGAAGGATCTGTTCAGGAGATCGAGGAATTCTCCGACGAGCTGAAATTGATCTATCGCACGGCGTGGGAGATACCGATGCGTTCGCTTATCGATATGCAGGCAGATCGCGGTGCTTTTATCGATCAGTCCGCTTCGCTCAATCTCTTTATGGAAAGCCCTAATATCGGCAAGCTTTCGTCGATGTATATGTACGCCTGGCAAAAGGGCTTGAAGACTACGTATTATCTGCGTTCGCGGCCCGCAACGCGAATAGCTCAGGTTGCCGCTGGCGAAACCGTCGCGGCATCTGAACCCAAAGTCACATATACCGAACAAGAGGTTTTGGTTTGCTCGCTCGAAAATCCGGAAGCCTGTGAGGCTTGTCAATAAAAAAATATGCTGCTAGATCATGGTTTCAACTTAACCCTTCGCCCCATGAAGTACCCGCAATTTTATGAAATGTATAAAAATGCGATCAAGAATACCTGGACGGTCGAGGAGGTCGATTTTTCGACCGACGTAAACGACCTGCGAAACAGGATGTCGGCGTCCGAGCGGCATATGATCAATCGGCTTGTGGCTTTTTTTGCGACGGGCGACTGCATCGTTGCTAACAATCTCGTTCTCAATCTCTATAAGCACATAAATTCGCCTGAAGCGCGAATGTATCTCTCGCGGCAGCTTTACGAAGAGGCTGTGCACGTCCAGTTTTATCTCACTCTTCTCGACACATATATCCCCGACCACCGCGAACGCGAGCAGGCGTTTGCGGCGGTTCATAACATTCCTTCGATACATCACAAAGCGCAGTTTTGCCTCAAATGGATCGATTCAATAAACGATCTAAACAGCCTGCAGTCATCCTCAGATAGAAAGCAATTTCTCCTGAATCTAATCTGCTTTGCTGCATGTATCGAAGGACTTTTCTTTTTTGCTGCTTTTGCTTATGTCTATTTCCTGCGTTCAAAAGGTATGCTTCACGGCCTCGCAGCGGGCACGAACTGGGTCTTTCGCGACGAGTCGGCGCACATGAATTTTGCATTTGAGGTCGTCAAAAAAGTTCGCGACGAAGAGCCGTCGTTGTTTGATGAGCACCTGCATCGCCAGATCGTCACAATGCTCGATGAAGCGGTCGAGTGCGAAATGCAGTTTGCTGAGGACATTCTCAGCGGCGGCATCTCCGGTCTCTCAATCGCCGACATGCGTCAATACCTCGAATTCATCGCCGATCAACGCCTTGCGATGCTCGGCCTCCAAAAAGTTTACGGCGCAAAAAATCCTTTCTCGTTCATGGACCTGCAGGACGTTCAGGAACTCGCCAATTTCTTCGAACGTCGAGTCTCAGCCTATCAAGTTGCCGTCGCGGGTGAAGTCAGCTTTAGCGAGGCTTTTTAAACGATCCTAAAGATACTCCACAGCCAGTCTAAGGATCGAGCTACGGAATTTCGATAGATGCTGAATTGTAATGCTGCCTACGGTATCAAATGCGGCGCGTTGTACCCTGTCGTTGTGACACGGTATCGGGACATTTCTGGTCGTTCGGGTGTGGACGCATTTGAAATACGCGAAAAGTCGATAGCGGAATCCGCTCGTTTATGTCTATGGGTACGATTCCCCCGGACAGGAAGAGGTTGAGGAAATGAAACGCCGCGCGGAAAAAGGCCAGGCTCTTGCTACGTACATCAGCCGCGTCATAAAAGGCAGATATTCACGGATTCTATAATGATTCAGTCATCTAAAAGGTCGTCATAGCGTCGCACTGCCCAATATTTCTTATCCGCGTTAATCACCAATTCAAACTCAATATCCGCACTCCGGGCTTAGGCCAAATAAGACATACGTTGTAATGCGCTGGAGGCAATCGATGCGTTATCATTTCTAATCTGAGCAGAGATAGACATATGAACGGCAACATCACAGATTTTATCAAGCACCACTATCGTCATTTTAACGCGGCGGCGTTGATCGACGCGGCGCAAGGGTACAAGGACCATCTCGAATCCGGCGGCAAGATGATGATCACACTTGCGGGCGCGATGTCGACGGCGGAGCTGGGGCTGAGCTTGGCGGAGATGATCCGACAGGACAAGGTTCAGATCATTTCCTGCACGGGTGCGAACCTTGAAGAAGACCTCTTCAACCTCGTCGCGCACGACTATTACGAACGCGTGCCGAATTATCGCGATCTGACGCCGCAGGACGAACAGGGATTGCTCGACCGGCATATGAACCGCGTGACCGACACCTGCATTCCGGAGCATGAGGCGATGCGGCGGCTCGAAAAGGCGATGGTCGAGGTCTGGACACATGCCGAGGCCGAGGGCAAACGCTATTTCCCGCACGAGTTCATGTATCAGGTCCTTAAAAACGGCTCGCTCGAGGAGTATTACCAGATCGATCTCAAAGACAGCTGGATGTACGCGGCAGCGGAGAAGAACTTGCCGATGGTCGTGCCCGGCTGGGAAGATTCGACGATGGGCAATATGTTCGCCGGCCACGTCATCACGGGCGACGTCGAAAACGTCCACACCGTTCGCACCGGTATCGAATACATGACGATGCTCGCAGAGTGGTACACGGCGAATGCGCAGGACAATTCGACCATCGGATTTTTCCAGATCGGCGGCGGCATCGCCGGCGATTTTCCGATCTGCGTCGTGCCAATGCTGCATCAGGACCTACAGCGTGAGAATGTGCCCGTTTGGGACTATTTCTGCCAGATATCCGACTCAACAACAAGCTACGGCTGGGAAAG
>JADMIO010976197.1_pt1 | contig 16630 bp, 16 predicted proteins | sample 8958161 | NCBI WGS metagenome assembly JADMIO01 (sample SAMN16585339, study PRJNA669376) | soil metagenome | isolation source: Crop rotation soil | place: USA: Cullars Rotation, Alabama | collected 2011
CCGCGACAACTTGTCCACGTGGAATTCTAAGCTTAGGATCCCAATGTGCTGGAAAGACTGATTAACAACGCAGCCAAATGGCATTTTATGTTTGGGGGTCAGGATTCTGTTCCGATCACCATTCGACTGATTATTGGGCGTGGCTGGGGGCAGGGACCGACGCACTCTCAAAGTCTGCAAGCTATGTTTGCCCATATCCCGGGACTTAAAGTGGTGATGCCATCCAATCCCTACGACTGTAAGGGTTTGTTGCTGGAAAGTATTTTTGATGAAAATCCAGTATTGTTTTTAGAGCACCGCTGGATTCATCAGCAGCAAGGCGCTGTTCCCGAAGGTGACCTCCGTGTCCCTATCGGAAAAGCAAAGGTTTTGACCGAAGGATCCGACGTCACCATTATTTCGATGTCCTACAGCACAGTTGAAGCTTTGCGTGCGACTTCATTTTTGGCCGCAAAAGGAATCAAGTGTGACCTTATTGATCTGCGCTCAATCCAACCACTCGACTGGTCCACAATTTTTAATTCAATCCGCAAAACAAAAAGAGCTCTTATTCTGGATACAGGATTTAACTTTGCGGGCGTCGGTAGCGAAATCGCTTCGCGAATTTACACCGAATTCTTCTCTCAGCTTTTGTGTCCCATTGAAAAAATCGCAGCTCCGGACTGTCCGGTCCCCACAAGCTTTGGACTAAGCGATCAGTTTTATATGAGCGCAAAAGACATCGCAGAACGAGTTATAAAAATGACGGGCAAAAATATTAATTTGGATGCCTTAACTCCTGACCCTTCTCTTAAACACGACGTACCTGGTGAGTGGTTTAAAGGACCTTTTTAATTATGAAGGCCGCCTATTTAAAAGAATTAGGTCAAAAAGTTATCATCGACGATCAGGTTGCCCTTCCTGAACTTAAGATCGGACAAATTCTCGTAAAACTAGCCTACTCGTCTGTCTGTCATAGCCAGCTCAATGAGGCGCGAGGTTTTCGTGGTAAAGATGCTCACCTACCGCATATGTTCGGGCATGAAGGTGCCGGAGTCGTCTTAGACGTCGGCCGCGGAATTACCAAAGTAAAACCGGGTGATAAAGTGGTCCTCACTTGGATTAAGGGCTCAGGTCTTGAGGGTGGGGGAGCGAAATACCAGAGCGGTGAACTCACAATTAATTCTGGTGGTGTGACCACTTTTATGGAGCAGACGATTGTTTCGGAAAATCGCGTGGTGAAAATTCCGGATCAATTTCCTCTCAAACTTGCTTCACTTCTCGGTTGTGCCGTTCCGACCGGCGCGGGAATCGTTTTGAATACTCTCAAACCAAAACCTCAAAGTAGTATTGCGATTTGGGGCATGGGTGGCATTGGCATGAGCGCATTGCTAGGTCTTCGCGCTTTTGAACCAAACGTGGTCATTGCCATTGATGTGGAAAACTCGAAACTCGAACTCGCAAAAAAACTGGGAGCCACTCATATTATAAATTCAAAAACTCAAGATGCTCTCATGTTCGTGCGAGAATATTCCAACGGCGGTGTCGATTACGCAATCGAGGCCAGCGGACGATCTGACATCATTGAACAGGCGTTCCAGTCTGTCCGAGACAAAGGAGGCCTTTGTGTTTTTGCCAGTCATCCGCCGGAAGGTCAAAAAATTAGCATCGAACCTCACGATTTAATTCGCGGAAAACGCATTAAAGGCTCTTGGGGCGGCGACTGCAATTCCGATCGAGATATCCCCCATTTTTGTGATTTGTATTTGCAAGGGCGATTACCTCTTGAAGAATTGCTGACCCATACCTACTCACTAAATGAAATTAACGATGCGCTCGACGACCTAGAAAACAGAAAAGTCGTTCGTGCGACGATCGAGATCGATTCTTCACTAGGCTAAAAAGAAAATTATAATGCCTTAGTTTGACCACCATCAACAGTGACCAACGAACCCGTCATAAACGAAGATCGCGGCGAGGCCAAAAAAGCGACCACCGATGCAATCTCATCGGGACTTCCCAGTCGTGCCAAGGGAACATCACGATCAAGTAGAGCTTGTATTTCTTTTGGTGAGTCCTTCATTTTTCGATCCCAAACCGACCCCTCAAAAATAATATTTCCTGGAGCAACTCCGTTCACTCGCACACCTTTTGGTCCTAAGGCTTTGGAGAGGCCTTTCATAAAGGAATTCAGCGCACTCTTTGAGGCTGAATACGTCAGAGAAGGACCAAACAACTCAGATCCGCAAATTGAAGAAATAAAAACTAAATTTCCCTTTGATTGAACTAAAGCCTCTTGCGCGGCCCAGGCCATATTTGTCGAAGCTAAAAAGTTTTGCTTCAACATGCGATCCCATTCTTCCGGAGTCTCTTGTCCGGGAGGAACCGATCGTCCACTACCAACATTACAAACCAAAATATCAAGCCCGCCAGCCCGCTCGATAACTTCTGACATTATTTTTTTAGATTGTGCCGAGTCGGAGACATCACCAACGACGTACTCAAAACCCTCAAGGCGCTCAAGATCGGCGCTCTGACGACTGTTCGCAAAAACGCGACAACCTTCGGCTCGCAGGGTTTTAGCAATGGCGTAACCAATGCCGCGACTTGAGCCCGTCACGAGAGCCACTCGATTAGTCAGTTGAAGATCCATTTATCCTCACATACAGAAAAGAGAGTTTTAGCCATATTTTTCTCTCGGTTTAAACACACCAAATTGCTGTCGAAGTTCATCGGATATTTCACCGAGCGTGACATGTGATTCGACAGCCGAAACAAAGAGTGGCATCAAGTTGTCTTTTCCTTGAGCGGCATTTCTAATTTTTTCTAGAGCCGCTGCGACTTTTTTTGCATCTCGGTTCTTTTTGAATAGCTTTAGCCGTTTTTTCTGGTCGGTTTCAATTTCCGGTCGAATTTTCAAAGGAGATGGCGGTTTGTCGTTGGGGTCACAGTATTTGTTTACTCCGACAACGAACTTCTGATTTGCCTCGAGCTCTCGCTGGAACTTATAGGCAGCGTTGTGGATTTCGTTTTGAATCCACCCGCTTTCAATACAACTCACAACTCCGCCCTGACTTTCGATGCGCTCAATGTAATCATAGGCTGCTTTTTCGATTTCATTGGTCATTGATTCCACATAGAAAGATCCCGCTAACGGATCCACGATGTCGGTCACACCAGTTTCGTAAGCGATGACTTGTTGAGTGCGTAAAGCGATCGTTGCGGCCTTCTCCGTTGGTAGGCCCAAAGCTTCGTCCATCGAGTTGGTGTGCAAACTTTGAGTTCCACCGAGAACACTCGCAAGAGCCTGGAGAGAAACTCGCACAATATTGTTTTCGGGTTGTTGTGCTGTGAGCGTGCTGCCGGCGGTTTGGGAGTGAAAGCGAAGTCTCAAAGAGTTTTCGTCTTTCGCTTTAAATCGATCTCGCATGATGTTGGCCCACATTCGGCGTGCGGCCCGAAACTTCGCCGTCTCTTCGAAGAAGTTATTATGAACATTAAAAAAGAAGCTGAGGCGAGAGGCAAAGGAGTCTACGTCAAGCCCACGATCAATAGCGGCTTGAACATAGGTAATGGCATTGGCGAGAGTAAAGGCGAGCTCCTGAGCCGCAGTACTACCAGCCTCTCGGATGTGATAGCCAGAAATCGAAATCGTATTCCAGTTGGGAACGTGCTCCTTACAAAAAGCAAAAATATCAGTGATCACTCTCATCGATGGCTTCGGCGGATAAATATAAGTTCCCCGAGCGATATATTCTTTAAGTAAATCGTTTTGAATAGTCCCTTGAAGCAACTTTGGATCAATGTTTCGCTTTTTTGCAACGGCGATGTAAAATGCCAAGAGAGTTCCGGCAGTGGAGTTAATAGTCATCGAAGTTGAAACTTTATCCAGCGGAATTTCTTTTAATAGAGTCTCCATGTCCTCAAGGCTCGAAATCGCGACGCCCACTTTTCCCACCTCACCTGTGGACATCACATGATCCGAATCAAAACCCATTTGTGTGGGGAGATCAAAGGCGACGCTTAGGCCCGTTTGCCCTTGCGAGAGTAAATGTCGGTAGCGCTGGTTGCTTTCTTTTGCTGAGCCAAAACCCGCATATTGCCTCATTGTCCAATGTCGACCCTTATACATGTTGGGGTAAACACCACGAGTAAAGGGCGCTTCGCCGGGACGGCCGAGCTTTTTTAAATTTTCAGGAGTGGGGGACCAATCACTTTGGTCAAAATAAACCTTCATCTCAGTTCTCAAAAACAACAAGCAACGCGCCGGACTCGATGCTTTGGCCTTCTTTCACGCGCACTTCTTTAATGGTGACGTCGTGAGAGGCCTTCATGTCGTTTTCCATCTTCATGGCTTCCATAACCAAAAGAGTTTGTCCTGCGGAAACTTTGTCCCCAGGTTTAACAAGAACTTTGACGATTTTTCCGGGCATACCCGCCGTGATCTGCGCTTCTCCCGCGAGAGAGGAATTTCCCTTAAGGCTTTCATGTAGCAAAAGTTCATCGTTGTAGAGTTTAATTTGTCGAAAAGACCCTCGTGTATAGACCGTGGATTGTACACCTTGTGTGACCACGTCGACCATATAAGACGAATTTTGAAAAATTAAACTAATGGCGTCGTCCATGTACTGATAATGAGATTTGGGAATATGATGGAACTCCACCTCGTCGTTTTCTTCTTGAATCGTCACTCGCCAGTGCGAAGGTGTTTCAAATACTTCAATCTTAAATTTCTTATCTTTTTGTACAGCTTCAAAATACATTTTTAAACCTGCACCCTTCCAGATTTTTTCCACTGACTAGCCGTTTTAATATCCCATACGCCCTGAGACTTTCGAGAGTTATAGGCCTCAATCGCCGCAGTTATTAAAAACACGCGATCATCAACATCCTCGAGCATCTCGCTTTCCACGAGTAACTCGTTATCAATAAACTGAGTTGTATAGGAACCATCAATAAATCGTTGATGGCTTAAAATTGTTTTGTGCAAAACAATGTTGGTTTTAATTCCTGTTAAAGAAAACTCAGCAAGAGCCCGCTTCATTCTCTTAATAGCCACTTCGCGAGTGGGTCCCCAAGTAATCAGCTTGGCAATCATGGGGTCGTAGTGAATGGGCACTTCGTAACCAGGATAAGCGCAAGAATCCAATCGAACAAAGGGGCCCTGTGGATGACGACAACGGCGAATTTTTCCCGGGGACGGAATAAAAGTTCTTGGGTCTTCCGCGCAAATTCGAACTTCGATCGCGTGGCCGCTTTGCTGAATTTGATCTTGTGTAAAACTCAGCTTTTTACCAGCTGCCACAAAAATTTGTTCTTGAACCAAATCCGTATTGGTTACCATCTCAGTTATGGGATGCTCCACCTGTAGACGGGTATTCATTTCCATAAAATAAAATTCTTTGGTTTCGTTATCAAAAATAAATTCAAATGTTCCGGCGCCGATGTAACCAATCGCCTTCGCCGCCTTAACCGCAATCTCGCCCATTTTTTTACGAACATTGGCCGGGACGGAAGGGCTGGGTGATTCTTCAATTAATTTTTGATGTCGGCGTTGGATCGAACATTCACGTTCGTACAAATGAACCACATTTCCGTGTTTATCTCCGAACACTTGAATCTCAATGTGTTTTGGATTGCCGATGAATCGCTCGATGTAAACGGTGTCATTGTTAAAATAGTTGAGAGCCTCAGATCTTGCTGAGCGAAAGGCCCCCTCAAGTTCCTCAGGCTTTTTTACAACTCTCATCCCCTTACCACCGCCACCCGCTGCGGCCTTCATCATCACGGGATACCCGATTTCTTTGACGACCTTGAAGACTTCATCCATGGAACCAACAGCGCCCTTGCTACCGGGGACAATGGGCACGCCAGCTTCTTCCATTAGTTTGCGGGCCATAAGTTTATCACCCATGGCGACGATATTTTCTGGAGTGGGACCGATAAAAGCGACCCCAAGCTTTCCCACTTCTCGTGCAAAGTTGGCGTTCTCACTTAAAAAACCATAGCCGGGGTGAACAGCATCTGCTCCTGAGCTTTTAATCACGTCTATAATTTTTGGAACATTGAGATAGCTCTCGCGGCTCGGAGCGGGGCCAATGTAGTTGGCCTCGTCAGCCAAGATGACGTGCAAACTATTGCGGTCAGCATCGGAATAAACAACGGACGAAGTAATGCCAAGGTCGCGACAAGCGCGAATCACGCGTACGGCAATTTCTCCTCTGTTTGCGATCAAAATTTTCTTAAACATCTGTTAATCCCTATCTGCCAATTACAAAGGTATGTTTCCGTGTTTTCTCGGAGGATTGGTGTCTCGTTTATTTTTCAATCCTTCGAGAGCATCAATGATGCGCTTTCGTGTGTACGCGGGCTCAATTACTTCGTCGATGTAGCCGAGCTCGGCGGCTTTGTACGGGTTACTAAAAGTGGTCTCGTATTCTTCCGTCAACTTGTTGGCGGCCACGACAGGATCTTTTGCAGTTTTGATTTGTTCGCGAAAGATAATGTTAACAGCACCACCAGCGCCCATCACGGCAATTTCAGCTGTGGGGTAAGCGAGGTTCACGTCGGCTCGAATATGTTTAGAGGCCATCACACAGTAGGCGCCGCCGTATGCTTTGCGAGTAATTACAGTAATTTTGGGTACGGTTGCCTCAGCATAAGCGTAAAGAAGTTTCGCTCCGTGAGTGATGATTCCGCTCCACTCTTGATCTGTGCCGGGTAAAAATCCAGGTACGTCGACGAGAGTGAGAATGGGAATGTTAAAGGCATCACAAAAACGAACAAAGCGCGCCGCTTTTACGCTGGCTTCGATGTTCAAACATCCCGCAAGAACTTGTGGCTGATTGGCAACGATCCCCACGCTTCGACCGTTAAAGCGTGCAAAGCCTACGATAATATTTTTTGCGTAGTGCTTGTGCACTTCTAAAAAATAACCTTCATCAACGATGAGCTTAATGACATCCATGATGTCGTAGGGTTTTTTTGGATTGTCCGGGATAATACTGTTGAGAGCATTTTCCACGCGATCGGGTCGATCTTGAGTTGGCAAAACCGGTGGATCATCCACATTATTACTCGGAAGAAAATTTAAAAGTTCACGAATCATTAACAAGCAATGTTTGTCGTCTTCCGTTACAAAATGAGAGACACCGGACTTAGTGGCGTGAGTGATCGCTCCACCCAACTCCTCTTTTGTTACTGTTTCGTGTGTCACGGCTTTAATAACATCGGGGCCCGTAACAAACATGTAGGAGGTATTTTTAACCATAAATAAAAAGTCCGTAATGCTCGGACTGTAAACGGCTCCTCCCGCACAGGGGCCCATGATGGCGCTAATCTGCGGAATCACGCCTGAGGCGAGAGTGTTGCGCAAAAAGATATCGGCGTATCCACCCAGCGCTTCGACACCCTCTTGAATGCGTGCTCCGCCGGAATCGTTAATGCCGATCATGGGGGCACCGTTCTTCATCGCGAGGTCCATTACCTTACAGATTTTTTTTGCGTTAGTTGCGGAAAGGCTGCCACCAAACACAGTAAAATCCTGTGAATATACAAACACGAGTTTGCCATTAATGCGGCCATAACCCGTGATTACTCCATCCCCAGGAATTTTTTGAGAGTCCATTCCAAAATTAGAACTACGATGGGTAACAAAACGATCAAGCTCAATAAAACTACCGGGATCTAATAAAATATCTAAGCGTTCACGAGCTGTGAGTCGGCTGCCTTGTTTGTGTTTCTCAATTCGTTCTCGTCCACCACCCAAGAGTGCCGCCTCATTGCGCGCCTCAAGATCCGTTAGCAATTCTTGTGTTCGTGATTTTTTGCCCGCTGGCGTGGGAATAACTTTTTCCATTCAAGACTCCTAAGGATAATTCCGACCATATAGTCGTGGGAAGGCAGCGGTTTCGCGAATGTGAGGCAAACCACAAATCCACGACACCGTTCTCTCGAGTCCTAATCCAAAACCCGAATGTGGGAAGGACCCATAACGGCGGAGATCGAGATACCACTGAAAATCTGATTCTTTTAAATTGTGTTCTTTAATTCTCTCGAGCAACAACTCCAAGTTGTCCTCACGTTGGCTGCCACCAATAATTTCGCCGTAGCCTTCAGTCGCCAAGAGATCACAGCTCAAGGTGAGGTCAGGATTTTTTTCGTCACGTTTCATATAAAACGCTTTCACCGCCGCTGGGTAGTGATGAACAAAAACAGGTTTGTCGTGCTTTGAACTAATAATAGTTTCGTCGGTTCCGCCAAAGTCATTTCCAATAACAAACTCAGGATTTTCTTTTTTGATAATTTGTGCGGCCTCGTCGTAATGCAATCGTGGAAATGGCGCCTTCACGTTTAAAAGTTTACTGGTGTCGCGTTCAATGGCCGTCATTTCTTCTGGACAATTTTTAATTGTCCTTTGGACGACATATTCCACAAACTGCTCCGCGAGCTCCATGTTGTCGTACAAATCATTAAAGGCGACTTCTGGTTCGACCATCCAAAATTCAATGAGATGTCTTCGAGTTTTTGATTTCTCAGCTCGGAAAGTCGGGCCGAAACAGTAGACCTTTCCGAGTGCGGCAGCCGTTGCTTCGCTGTAGAGCTGACCGCTCTGACTTAAAAAAGCCTTCGTTTCAAAATATGTGGTTTCAAATAAATTTGAAGTTCCTTCGCACGCACTCGGGGTAAAGATTGGAGTGTCGACAAGTGTGAAACCGCGACCATCAAAAAAATCTCGTATGGATTTAATAATCTCAGAGCGTACTCGCATGATGGCGTGTTGTCTTTTTGAGCGAAGCCAGAGGTGCCTGTGCTCCATCAAAAAATCAGTACCGTGCTCTTTTGGAGTAATGGGGTACTCTTGAGCGACGTGATAAATCTGCAGGTCTTTTACGCCGAGTTCATAGCCGCCCGGACTTCGCTTTTCTTCTTTTACGATTCCCGTGACTCGAAGACTTGATTCTTGCGTGAGCTTTTCGAATTGATTCCAAGAGTCTTCGGAGCACTCACCCTTAAAAAGTATGCATTGGCAAATGCCCGTACCATCTCTGAGGAGCAGAAATTTTATTTTTCCTGATGAGCGGACGTTGTAGACCCAACCCTTGAGTTCAACGGTTTGACCCACATGCTTCGATAGATCTTCTATGTAATATCTCATGCTAAATAAGTGTCTCGCCTTTATATCGCCCGTCATCTCGAATAGCGGGACTCTAGCGCTAGTTCGCCAGGCTGTCCAAAGACGGCTTATACGCAGAGCAAAATTACAACTTTTCCAAGAGCAGCTTGGCTTTACGGATGTTGAGCTTTCCATGGAGTTGGACGTCGAAAGGGCCTGATTCGACCGAGTCAAAGAGGACCTGTTTTATCTGTGCAGTTGTGGCATCAGGCCGCATACCCCATAAAAGCGCCGCCGCCCCAGTTACGAAGGGCGTTGCCATGCTCGTACCGCTTTCGCGCGCATAGTCGCCACCCGGTGCCAAACTAAAAATGTCTAAGCCTGGTGCCGATAAACTTACCCGTCGGCCGAAGTTTGAAAAGGAGGCGAGCACATTTCGAAGCGAATGGGCGGCAACCGTAATTTCTGAATCTAAACCGAAGGACGCCGGATAAATGGGATAGGTCGACAAATCGCGCCCGTCATTTCCAGCAGCCACAGCAAATAACACTCGGCGAGAATTAAATTCGTTCATTTTTGTTTGAAGGGTGACAGAGCAATCCGTTCCTCCCCAACTTGCGTTGACAATCAGGGGTTTGTTTTCGCGTTTGGCAATGTTGACGGCGTAGTCGATGGCATAAATGGCATTACTTATAAATCCTGACCTTCCATCGATAAATTTCAGAGGCAACAATTGAGCCTTCGGTGCCATGCCCTTCATTTTGCCGACAGTATGATCGGCCAAAACAATTCCTGAAACATGAGTGCCGTGATAAAGATCGCCCGTCATTTCGGACGTCCAATGGACAAAATCCCAACCAGAAATATCGTCGGTGTATCCATTCTCATCGTTGTCGATCCCATCAAGCACTTCTCTCGAGTTTTTATAAACTTGATTTGAAAGTTGGGGATGAGAAATATCAGCACCTGAATCGATCACGGCAACGATAACTCCGTGGCCATCCAATCCATTTTCCCAAGCCCAGCTTCCCTCGCTGTCGGTCTGACCCCAATCCTCTGGGTCATTGGTGATCATTGTCGACACTTCACTCTTAGGAACTGGGTTTATATTGACGACATAGTCGTGTTCCGCGCGCTCAACATTATCCCAATGCTCAGCTAAGAAGTTGGATTTAAAATCTTCCTCATCCTTTGCGCCTTCCACAGAGACGGATCCGTCTTTCCACTGGACGAGGTATTGATTTTCCACAGCCGTTTCTTTGCAACCTGCGGTTAAGGGACCATGAAACTTTTGAGTATTGGTCGGGTTATCGACTCCACAAGCGACACATAATAATAGGGGAAGCGAAAAAAGCAGGCGACTGGTCATTCGAACTCCTTCTCGAAAGCCGTTGGATCTCATAATGATTATCGCCCGGAACGTTTTAATCCTAGAGTCTAGGTCGACAGGAAACATCGGCGAACATTAGGTTCGAAAATACTTTAGACCTTGGTCGAGTGGACTAGACAGGGAGTTTATGCGGTGTGAAAACAACGGCGCATGAGTTTTTGTTTTTCTTCGAGGGCAAGTCTCTTCACTCGCTCGCCATCCATCAACTGATGCTCACGTTCGCGCACGACAATGCGCCCGTTGATAACAACGTTTCGAACATCGCGGCCGTTACAACTGTAAACAAGAGCCGAAAAAGGATCTTCGACCGTTACAACCGACGGATGTGTGCGATCAACGGTCACGATATCGGCGCGCTTACCAACCTCGAGTGTTCCGAGTTCTTTTTCCATTCCCAAAACTCGCGCGCCGCCCAGGGTGGCGAGTTCAAAAGCCGTTCGCGCGGGCAAAGCCTCGGGACCAAAAACAGGTTTTTGTAAAATTGCGGCCAGATGCATTTCTTTAAATGGATCCATGCAGTTGTTGCAAGGGGCGCCGTCGCCACCAAAGCCAATCTTGATCTTCTTTTTTAAGTATTTAGTAATTGGAGCAAGGCCACTGGCGAGTTTCATGTTGCTACTTGGGCAATGAACCAAAGGTGTTTTCGTTTTCGACATGCTATTGAGCTCTGAATCGGTCAAGTGAACGCCGTGAACAATCGCCGTTCGATCGTTGAGCAGCTTGAGTTTGTTTAGATAGGCGACGTTATTCATCTTCGTTAATTTTTTAACGAGTTTGATTTCTTCTTTGCTCTCAGAGGCGTGAATGTGAACGATGCATTTGCGATCTTTTTGAATATCAGCGACTTCCTTAAGAATTTTTTCGGTACAAGAAACAACGAAGCGAGGGCAAATGGCGTAATTAATTAGCGCATTTCGATTTTCCCATTCGTTCATCAGATCAAGAGTTTCGCCCAGGGCGCGCTCGGTGGATTCGGCAAGCTGACTACCTTTGCGATCCATTAGGCACTTGCCACCCCAGTAGCGCATTCCCGATTCCTCAACGGCCTCCATTAAATCTTGAGTGTGTTTGACCGTCGCCATATCGAGGATGCTTGTCGTTCCACTGAGTTGCATTTCAAGAGTTCCCAGGTGTGCAGAAGCGCGAATCGAAGAGCCGATGTGTGCCGCCTCCATTGGCCAAATTCGTTTTTGTAACCACGAAATAAGCGACAAATCATCGGCCTCGCCCCGAAAGAGTGTTTGTACGAGGTGCGTGTGCGCTTGGATGAACCCGGGAATAATAAATTGGTCAGTCGCATCGATGACCTGTGCTCCCTCGGGAGCAATCGAGCTTTTAGAAATGGCTTTGATGCGCTCATTCTCGACGAGCACATCACCGACATAAAACTCCTTTTGCCGCGAGTGCTGAACAATTAAACCATTTTTAAAAAGAAGCTTCATCGATGTTGTTTCTAGGTTGTTCCTAAGAAGCCAATGAACTCAGCCATAAAATCTCGGAAAGGCCGCTCCACTGCTTTTGTTGTCTCCGTTACCTCTTCGTGTGAGAGGCGATGCCGTTGAATTCCCGCTGCTAAATTAGTTATACAGCTTAAAGCAGCGACTCTCAATCCCAGATGGTTGGCCGCAATGGTTTCTGGAACCGTACTCATCCCAACAGCCTGAGCGCCGATGGTTTGGAGGAATTTAACTTCGGCTGGAGTTTCAAATGTTGGTCCGCTCACACCGGCATACACGCCAATGTGATGGCGAATGTTTTTGATTTTCATAATGTGGGACATGCGTTCGACGAGCCGCATGTCGTAGGGCTCCGACATATCCGGAAAGCGCGGGCCAAGGTTTTTTAGGTTTGGACCTTTGAGTGGGTTGTCGCCCATGAGGTTAATGTGATCTTTGATAACTAAAAAATCACCGGCGCGCATATCCGATTCAAGTCCACCGGCCGCATTTGTTAAAACTAAGGTTTCGATTCCCAACATAGCCAAGGTTTGTGTGGGAAATACGACTCTCGCCATCGAGTGGCCTTCGTAATAATGTGTGCGACCTTGCAAAACGGCGACGGGAACTTCTCCCAGGCGTCCAAGTGTCATGGTGCCAGATGCGGGCTCGCCATTTTCTAAATCAAAGTTGGGAATTTCATTAAATGGAATTCGTGTATCAATGGTCACGTCGTCTATAAACGCGCCAAGTCCTGAACCCAAAATAATTCCTACTTTGGGTTTCAGGGGAGAAATGCTTCGGATGTACGCCACGCTCCCTTGGAGCTTTTCCTGGACCATGCCAAATTAAATCCACATAAGCTTCGAAAAATCAAAACCCAAACGAAGGAACTAACGCAGATGTAAATATAACTGGTGTTACACCAAAGTTCTCAGGATTAAGGGTTTGAGAGTTGGTCGCTGTGCGGTAATGCGCGCCGAGCCAAGAAGTCGTTTCTCGCAGTCTTCAAAGAGCTTTTTGTGTTCAGCAAAGAGGGTAAAAAGTGGTTCGCCCTTTTTTACCTCATCACCCAAACTTTTATGAATTTGAATTCCGGCGGCGGGGTCAATTTGGTCCGACACCTGTTTTCGACCAGCACGCAATAAAATGGCGGAATTTCCAATCTCTTCGGAATTAAGAGAGCCTAAAAAGCCCGTCTCGGTAGCTATAACTTCGTGTTTAAATCGTGCGGTGGGGAGGGCCGAAAGATCTCCGCCATGTGCGCGACAGACTTTCTCGAACTTTCTAATCGCTGTTCCGTCAATAATCGTTTGTTCCGCCTTCTTGCGGGCAGCGGCGAGTGACTGTTCAACGCCACCGATAAGAATCATTGTCGCGGCAAGAGTAAGGCTTAGTTCTTTTGTCTTTTCCTCTCGAGTCGTGACCTTCTCGTTGCGCATAATCTTTAAACATTCTCGCACTTCGACGGCATTTCCGACCCAAGATCCAAGCGGCTCATCCATGTTTGTTATCAAGGCCGCGACTTTTTTTCCGGCGTGTGTTCCGATGCCCTTTAGTTTTTGTGCGAGTGCAACGGCTTCGTCTTCTGTTTTCATAAAGGCGCCACTACCGGCCTTTACGTCGAGAACAAGCCCATCAATTCCCTCCGCAAATTTTTTCGACATGATACTTGCGCAGATAAGGGGGAAGGACTCGATTGTTGAGGTGACATCGCGAAGGGCATATATTTTTTTATCGGCGGGACAAATTTCATCGGTCTGCCCCATAAAGCAGAGACCGTCGTCCCTCAAAATTCTTGCAAACTTTGCGCTATCAAGACGGGTCACAAAACCAGGAATGCTCTCGAGTTTATCGAGAGTTCCTCCGGTATGACCGAGCCCGCGGCCCGCAATTGTCGGCATCACAACTCCACATGCCGCGACGATGGGACCAAGGATAAGAGTAGTTTTGTCTCCGACGCCACCCGTGGAATGTTTATCTACCTTTGGACGTGTGATGTCCGAGAAGTTCATCACCTTACCCGAGTGAAGCATAATCGAAGTTAAATCGTGTGTTTCCTGATCCGACATTCCTTTGAGAGTCACCGCCATGAGCCATGCCGCCATTTGGTAATCGGGCACGCTATTTTTTGTATATCCCTCGACGAGAAACTGAATTTCTTCTTTCGTATTTACGAGGCCGAGGCGTTTTTTTTTGATAATTTCCGTCACGAGAAAAGGCATTAATATTCCTTCTGTGACTTTTGGCCGCGAACAATTTGAACACCGCTGCTTGTGCCTAAGCGACTCGCACCAGCCTCGATCATTGCTTTTGCGGTTTCAAAATCACGAATACCACCGCTTGCCTTGACTCCAATTTTCGGCCCAACAGTTTCTCTCATCAAAAGAACGTCTTCGAGTGTTGCTCCGCCGGCAACGCCAGTGGAGGTCTTTACGAAGGACGCTCCTGCAGCCACAGCAAGGGCGCAGGCGGCGATTTTTTCTTCTCGTTTAAGTTGGCTGGTTTCTAAAATAACTTTTAGAGGCGCGCGCCGGCAGGCATCAGCGACGGCTCGGATGTCACTAAAAACAGCTTGGTAGTCTTTGTTTTTTAAAGCCGCGATATTGATAACCATATCGATTTCATCAGCGCCGCTTTCAAGGGCGGCCGTGGCCTCGGCCACTTTTTCACCCGATGTATTGAGTCCCGTTGGAAACCCAACCACCGCCACAGTCATGACTTCGGAGTTTGCCAAAAGCGAAGAGGCTAAAGAAACAAAACGAGGATAGATGCAAACAGCGGCAAATTTATTTTGCAGAGCTTCTTCACATAATTTTGTCACTTGCTCTTCGGTTGTGTCGTTTTTTAAAAGTGTGTGATCGATAAACTTTGCAATCTGTTGAGGCGTGGTAATTTTAGCGTCGACTTTTGCTTGCATCGAGATTGGCCTTTTCAAAAGGATCGGATAACATGGAGGGCAATGCGAGGAAAGCATATTCTGGTCTGTGGAAAAGTGCAGGGCGTGGGATACCGTTATTTTGCCAAAATACAGGCCGATCTTTTAGGTATTTCGGGATGGGTAAAAAACCTTGATAACGGTTGCGTTGAAATTACGGCTCTGGGTGGCGAGCGCACGCTCGAAGCATACATAGCAAAGCTTAAATTGGGTCCCCCTCGTTCCAAAGTTGACAATCTGGACGTGCGAGAGGTTGAGATTTCGGAATTTAAGCCGCACAATGATTCTGACGGTGCGGGGTTTGAGATTTTGAAGTAATCACGAAGCCGTGTTTAGCGAACCAGTGGGAGCGTAAAAAAATGAAAAAGCACTTAATCACTTTTGTAGTACTTGTGATTTTTGTCGTGTGTGAAACAGGATTTGCACAGCAACAACCACTCCCTCCTCCGCCTCAAGATCCCGGGCAAACATCCCAAAAGCGTTTTGGTCCAAAACGCCAAGCCGCCGTTATTATTTTCGCAGGACTTGGGGGCGCAGTTCTTGGCCTCAGTACGCTGAGTTTTTACGGACGACCACAGGACAAACTTTCCAACATCGCGATCGGCGCCGCCGTTGGAATTATCGTGGGAACTATTTATGTGACCTATAAAGCGGCAACTCAGCCTACCGAATTTTATGGCGAAGGCTATCGTGGTGCAAACCTCGAAAATCCGCATCGCTTATCCATCGATCCGTCGGATATGGTTGTTAATTATAAATTTGAATTTTAATTCTAAAAAATAATCGTAACGTTGGGCAGAGTCTTTTTGAGTTTGTCTTTATCATATTGCGATAACTTATTTTTCTCGAGATTCATGATTCGCAGCGAAGTCGTATCTGCAAAAAGTGTAGCGGGTAAAGACATCAACTGATTTTCTTGTAAACGCAAATCATCGAGGGAAGAAAGACCCGTAAAAAGACCCTCGGGTAGTGTTGTCAGTTGATTTGAGTTTAAAGTAAGAAAGCGCAAGCTTTTCAATCCACGAAATATTTTTTCGGGGATCGCTGTCAGGCGGTTCTCACTTAAGTAAAGAATATCAAGGGTCGACAGGCCCGCAAATAGATTTTCAGGCAATACCTTTATCCGATTTTCGAGAAGGCCGATTCTATAAATTGATGTGAGTCCATTAAATATTTTTTCTGGCAAAACTTCGAGTTCATTCCTCCAGAGGCTGAGGACCTCGAGGGACTTCAATCCGCGAAAAATACCTTCTGGGAGCGAGTTCAGTTGATTGAGATTTAACTGGAGATTTTGTAGCGACGGAGTGTCATCAAAAAGGCCTTCGGGCAGAGTCGTCAGGAGGTTCTCATCTAGAACAAGAACTTTCAGCGACTTTAACCCTGTAAAATCCCCAGGCGCTAGTTCAGTTATAGATTGATTCGTTAAAACTAGTTTTTTTATCTCCGACAAATCGTCGGCCACAATGCTACGACAGTCCTTGCCGAGAACCCGCTCCAATGTTGCTGTGACCTGCTTTGTTCGACCACAAATATCGGCCTTAGCATTCAAGCTGAAGTTTACGGCAAATCCCGCCACCACGAAACAAATCCAAATTCGTGACATATATCACCCCTCCAATCATATTCAGTCGACTACGGAGTAAAAGAATCGCCCTTCAAGATGCTCATTACCGAGGCTTGTTGGTTCATGTAGACGAACACAGAGCCCGAGTCATTGCCCTTTCCAGCACAGTGGGATCCGAAGCTTGGAATTCACGTGACTTGAAGTCGCG
>JADMIO010852420.1_pt1 | contig 16629 bp, 16 predicted proteins | sample 8958161 | NCBI WGS metagenome assembly JADMIO01 (sample SAMN16585339, study PRJNA669376) | soil metagenome | isolation source: Crop rotation soil | place: USA: Cullars Rotation, Alabama | collected 2011
CTTTCCCTGGCGGTGCTGGCGACGCCCGGCGATAGCCCGTTGTACCGGCTGGTCGCCGGCCAGGCTCTAGGGCGGGTGCTCTTACAGGCGGCCGCAGCGGGGGTCGCCGCCGCGTTCCTCAACGGGCCGATCCAGGTGGCCGCGACGCGGGCCCGGTTGCGGGCGCTGCTCGCGCACCCTGGTTATCCGCAAGTGTTATTGCGGCTGGGCTACAGCGCGTCGGTCCCCCCGACGCCCCGCCGCCCGGTCGCGGACGTGCTGCGCCCCTGAGCGCAGAGGAGGTCAGCGATGCAATCGCAGATTGTCGTACCCCTGGACGGCTCGCCCCTGGCCGAGACGATCCTCCCGCAGGCGCAGGTCCTGGCGCGCGCCGCCCGGCGCGGGCTGACGCTGGTGTATGCCCTGCCCCCGCCCCAGGTGACGGGCGCGCTCACCACGGGGATGATCCCCACTACCAGCCTGTATGAAAGCTGGGAGCAAGCGCTGGTCTGGGCGCGCCGCTACCTGACCGACCAGGTCAACCATCTGGCTGCTGAGGACCTGCGTGTGCGCGCCGAGGTCATCGACGGCGACCCGGTCCCGGCCATCCTGGCTTATGCCGCCGCCCATCCCGAGGTCGCGGCGCTGGCGATGGCAACGCACGGGCGCACGGGGCTGCGCCGCTGGGTGTTCGGCAGTGTCGCCGACGCAGTGCTGCATGCCGCCCGCGTCCCGCTGCTCATGCTGCGGCCGCCGGCGGCGCGACCCGACATCCCGCTACGGGCGGCGCGGCCTTATCGCACGATCCTGGTCCCCCTGGATGGCTCGACAGTGGCAGAAGCCGCCCTCCCGCCGGCCCAGGAACTGGCGCGGGCGACCGGCGCGACCCTGGTGCTGGTCGCGTCTGTGCTGGAGCCGGAACTGGCGCTGGTGGCGGTCGGGGGCCTGCCCGACGTGCTGGCCCCGTCTGGGAACGGCGTGGCCCCGTCCTGGATGGCAGCGGCCGAGCAGGCGGCGGCGCCGGATCTGGAGCGCTACCTGACGGGAATGGCCCAGCGGCTCGAGGCCAACGGCTACCCGGTCGAAAAGCGGCTCACCTACGGCCCGGCGGCGCCCGCGATCCTGCACCTGAGCGAGGAAGTAGACGCCGACCTGATCGTGATGAGCACGCATGGCCGGGGGGGGCTGGAGCGCCTGCTACTGGGCAGCGTGGCGATGCAGGTGTTGCAAGCGGCGCGGCGCCCCATCTTGCTGGTACGGGAGGGACACGCAGGTGCCCCGGAGCAGGCAGGCTAGGAAGGATGAATTCCGGGCGCCGGGTACGCTACCCCGTCCGGGCGCAAAGAACGGGCGGGGCCGATCATGCAAGGATCGCCTGATCAGGAGCACAAAGGGGGCGGCGCTCGGGCGCCGCCCCCTTTGTGCGTGCGCGGCAATAGCGGGGGTTGCGCGTGCTCTATAGCGGCTCGTCCACGATCCGGCTAACGCTCCTCCGGTTGATACCGGGCGTTAACCCGCGATTACCGGCATTACAACGTATCCGTGCCATAATAAAGATGGCCGCTACGGCGGCCGGCCGGGGGCTGGCTCCCATCCTGCATGCGGGGCCAGGGCCGGGCACACCGGCGGCCAGGGAGGGTTACGATGAACCTGAATGTCGGCGCGCTGGCCGAGCGCGCTTATCAAACCGTGATCAAGCAGCGCATCCTGTGGCTACTCGGCTTCATTGCGGTGCTGCTGGCGGGCACCGTTAATACCCAGTTCCGCGTCGTGGGGCCGGACTGGCGGGTCCGTCTCATCGATGGCGAGCTGCCCATCACGGCGGAGTGGGCGGCGCTGCTCGCGCTCACCGCCCTCGTGGTGGGCATCACCTTCTTCTTGCTGCGGGCGGTATTCGACGCCGCGCTGATCGCGGCGGGCGACCGGAGCCTGCGCGACGAACCGCCGACGTTCCGTGCGGCCTGGCAGGCGGGCCAAACCGGGATGGGGCCGGTGATCGTCTTGAACCTGATCTTCGCCGGCTTCCTCGTGCTGCTGGGCCTGGCCGTGGCCGCCCTGCTCGCGCTGGCGGGTGGGGGCGCCGTCTTGACGGCGCTGTTGACCGCGGACAACCAGGCGCTGGAGGCGCTGCGGCTGCCCGCCTTGATCGGCTGGGGCTTGCTGGCCGTGGCCGTCGTGTTCCTGGTGGCCGTGCCGGTGGGCATCGCGCTCGCGGTGACCACGCAACTGGCCCAGCGCGCCGCCGTGCTGGACCACCAACCGATTGGCGCGGCGTGGCGCACCGGCTGGCGGCTGATGCGCGCCCATCCCGGTCATATTGTGCTGCTGCTGTTCACCCAGTGGCTGGTCCTGCTGGCGGCGGACCTCATCGTCGGGGCGATCCTGGCGGTGGCGGTCGGGGTGCCGGGCGGGATGCTGGCCACCAATACGGGAGAGGTTAGCGCGCTGCTCGTGCTGGGGGTCCTGCTGCTCGCCGTGGGCGCCTGGCTGGGGAGCGGGGTCCTGTTGGCCCTACCCACGGCCTGGAGTTCGCTGCTCTGGACCGCATTCTACCGCGAGGTCACGGCGGACGCGCCGCACAGCCCGCCCCTGCCCTTCGCCGGGCGGGTGCCGCCGGTGCCGGGGGTGAGCCGGTAAAACCGGCTCCACCTGATCGTTGTTCCAGGAACCCGGGGTGCCTCTCCACGACGAGCGGCACCCATTCACCAGCGACCAATCACATTTAGAGCATGGCGTATTTTAGCGGATTGGCGCTATCCTCGAAGGAGGATCAACATGAACCAGGAATTACACACCCGCGCCGGCGGTACGGCGACCGAACTGCTGGAGCCGCCGGTGGAAGTCCTCGCCCCGGCTGACGACGCGCACGGTGAAGCGGGCCTGGACCTGGCGGACACGCCGGATATGGCCCGCGTACCAACGCTGCCGCCCGGGGCAACCGCCCGCCCGGCAGCAGCCCCGGCATGGCGTGGCTGGGCGGTCATCCTCGGCAGCATCGGACTGCTGCTGCTCGCCGGGATCTTCGCTGTCGGCCTGGCCTTGAGCGGCCTGTTCCGCGCCGCGCCCGGCCCCGTTCAGACCGAGAGTCGCACGGTCGCCTTGCAAGGCGCCACGACAGCGGAGGTCAATATCGTGCTGGGCGCCGGGCAACTGACGGTGCGCGGCGGGGCCGCCGACCTGCTCGACGCGACGTTCCATTATGACGTGCCGCAATGGCAGCCGGAGATCGACTACCAGGTGCGGGACGGCCAGGGCCACCTGAGCATCCGCCAGCCGGATACAGAGGGCAGCATCGTGCGCTCCAGCCGCTATGAATGGGACCTGCGCCTGAAGGATGGCGTGCCGCTGATCGTGCGTGCCCACCTGGGCGCGGCACAAGGCGACTTGCAGTTAGCGGGGCTGGACCTGACCGAGCTGGAGGTGACCACCGGGGCAGGCACAACCGGCGTAGACCTGACCGGGCCGCGCACCCGTGATCTCACCGCGCAGGTGGTTGTCGGGGCCGGGACGACGACGCTGCGCCTGCCGCGCGATGTCGGAGTGCGCGTGACCGCGCAAGGGGGCTTCGGCGCCGTGCGGGCCGGGGATCTGACAGCTAACGGACATGTTTACACCAACGCGGCCTACGGTAAATCGCCGGTAACCATGAACATCACGGTCGTCATGGGCGCGGGTGAGGTCGTGCTGGAACAAGCGCCGTAGCGATCGGCATGCGATACGCAAGGAGGAAATGCTATGGAAACCCAGTCTTACCGCAATCCCAGCGCCATCGGAGGCGTGGTGCTCATCGTCCTGGGGGTGCTGCTCTTTGCCTCCACCCAGGGGCTGTTCGACTTCGCCTGGGGCGCCCTTTGGCCGGCGTTACTGATCGTGGCCGGCCTGGCCCTCATCGCCACCGCCTGGGCCAACAACCCGGGACCGGCGCGGGCCGGGGGCGTCACGTTCGGCACCATCGTCCTGCTGCTGGGCAGCTTCTTCTTCGCCACGACCCTGGACCTGCTCTCGTGGGACAGCCAGGGCATCTTGTGGCCGGTCTACCCGCTCATCGTGGGCCTGGGGCTGCTGGCGGGCTACCTGGCGTCAGGCCGGGAGCAGCGCGGCTACCTGATCAGCGGGCTGATCGTGGCCGCAGTCGGAGGGATCTGCCTGGTCTTTACTCTGACCGATACGGCCGCCTATCTGAAGTACATCTGGCCGCTCTTCCTGGTGGCCGCCGGGGTCCTGTTGCTGTTCCGGCCGCAGTCCGGCGCCCGGCTCGGCCGGTAACCCGCCGCTGGCGGGGATCGGCGTGCTGTGAAAGCAAGCGGCCCGTGGCGCGGGGCGCGTCGGCCCACCGATAGGAGCCGGCGCCCCGCGCCACGGGCCACCGCCGTAGGCACCCCAGGAGAGGCGCCTGGATCGCCGCAATCGACAAAAGGAGAGGTCTCGATGAATCCCCACTTCCGCACGCCGGTCCAGGTGGTGACCGGATTGGCCCTGGCCGCCGGCAGCGGCCTGCTGCTGACGCTTGCCTTCCCCCCCTACGACCTCTGGCCCCTGGTCGCGGTGGGCTTTGTCCCGGCCATCGTGGCCCAACATCGCATCCTCCCCCGGCCCCTGTCCGGCCTGGGCTACGGCGTGGGGCTGGGCACCTTCTTCTGGGGCTACTTTGGCCCGCTGTTCGCCGGCACGGTCTGGTTCATGGAATGGCTGCCCCTGTTTGCCGGCGTGATTGCCACGCTCATGACGCTCGGCAACCGCGCCTTCCACGAGCGCACCGGCTACCGCTGGTTTGTGCTGGAAGGCATGGTCGGTTGGGTCGGCATTGAGGCCATCCGCGGCTTCGTGCCCGTCATCGGCACCGGCGGGTTCGTGGCCTACGCGCTCTACGGTCAGCCCTGGCTGATCCAGCCGGTCAGCGTGTTCAGCATCTATGGGCTGAGCTTGCTGCTGATGCTGATGAATTATGCGCTGGCGCTGGGTGTGCTGGCCCTCATCGACCGGCGCTGGACGCTGGATGCGGCGAATGTCCGCATCGGCGCCCGGCCGGCGGGTCGCCGGCTCGCCGCGACTGGCCTGGTGGCCGCTGCCTGGATCGGGCTGAGTCTGAGCCTGCTCGGTCAGGCGAGCCGGCCGGAGCAGGTCCGGGTGGCCGCGCTCTCCCCCGGTTGGGTGGGCGCCGCCGCCCCAGGGCGGCTGTTCGAGCAAACCCGGCAGGCGGCGGCGCAGGGGGCGCAGATCGTCGTCTGGCCCGAGGGCAACTTCACCGGCGACCCGCAGGGCACTCGCAAGGCGGAGTTGCAGGCGCTGGCAAGGGAAACGGGCGTGTACCTCGTCATCGGCTACGGCATCCAGACGACCGAGGGGCTGCGCAACGAAGCGACGGTGCTGGCGCCGGACGGCCGGTTCCTGGGCGTCTATGGCAAGGATCACCCAGTCGTCTGGCTGGGCGAGCGCAGCCTGACGCGCGGCGCCTACCCGGCCTATCAGACGCCACTGGGCACCCTCGGCACGATCATCTGCTACGACCTCAATTTCACCGACACGGCGCGCAAGACCGCCGCCGCCGGAGCGCAGCTCATCGCCGTGCCGTCGAACGACTGGCGGGGCCTGGCGCCCAAGCAATATACCCACCTGGTGTTCCGCGCGGTGGAGAACCGGGTGGCGCTGATCAAGGCCGACTCGGGGCTGGACTCGGCGATCATCGCGCCCACGGGGGAGATCGTCGCCCTGGCAGTGACCGACCCGCCGGCGCGGACGACGCTCGTGGCCGTGGTGCCACTGGGGCGGGCGGATGCGCCGTTAATCCGGCTGGGCGACTGGCTGGGCTGGCTCTGCATCGCGGGGATGGCCGGGTTCATCGTCCTGGATCAGGTCACCGGGCGGCAGGCCCGCCGGGCGGGACGCGCCCACCCCGCCGACCCGCAAGGAGCGCCCCTGCCCCCAGCCTCGCTGCCGACGTAGCCGGACTGCCAGACTGACGTACGTTCGCAGACGGATGCGGCGGCCCAGTTGGATGAACTCCCGACCCCACCATCTACCACGCTCCTGGATCGCCTGGTCGCGCACTGCCAGACGCGCACGACCAGCCTGCACGATGATAAGCCCCACCGGGCGGAGGAAGCTGGCAACACAAATGGGAGAGGCCGCAAATCAGGAAATGATTTGCGGCCTCTCCCATTTGCTCCAAGCGCTCCCCCGGCTTAATGGCGACCGGCGCGCCGCTGGTGCAGGGCTTGGATAAAGAACATCACTGCGGAGATCGGCACACTCAGGAGCATCAGTACGGCGATGAAGAGCGAGAGCGCGTTACCGGCAATCTTAGTCACGGCGGCACCTCCTTTCGCTGGGGTCATGTTTCGGACGGACATACTTTTAACTTGACTCCAGGATACTCTTCCCAGGTAAAAGAGCCTGTATAAATGGGTAACAGAATGGTGAAAATCCGTGCGGCGCCATTGAGTCATGTGTTCGATGCGGAGGTCGAGCCGAAGGTATATTTGGAGCCGGGTTTGATCGGCTACCCCACGCAACCAAACTGTCACCGGGTGTTTACCAAGATCTACCCCGGTGTTGATTCCCATCTGATACAGTGGTATTGGCGGACTGGCAAAGAGGTGCTGGGCGCAGGAACCCGCCAAGGATCGCCCGCCGTTGCGGGCCACACCCAGCCTGACTACATACGCGGAGACCCCGGCGTGAATCGCAAATTAGGAGGTTACGATGCAACCGGCGCAGACAACACCACTTCAAGTACCCACCCCACCGCCCCCTCCAGCCCAAGACGACCCGGCCGGGCGGCAAGGCATGGAGACGGTGCGGTACGAGGTAGGCAGGCAGCGGCAGCACCGCTACCAAGCGGCGGGAGTGCCTGTTTGGGGCGTGCTATTGATTCTCATCGGCGTGGTCGCCCTGTTTGGCAACTTGGGCATCGGCCTCGGATGGATTTTCGGACTGGCGCTCGGTTCGTGGTTCGTGTACCTGGGGGCGCGGCCTGTCCAAGAAGGTGAACCAATCAACTGGTGGCTGGTCGCGTTGGGTCTGCTGATCGGCCTCGGCGCGATCAGCTCGGGCTTCTTGGATAAGCTCATTTTCCCCACCGTCCTCGTTCTCGTTGGCCTGGGAATCCTGGGTGAGTATATCATCCATCACTAGAAGGTGACGCCCCGATAAGGGCGCGGGATTGCCTGAATATCCTGGTGGGGGGTCCGCGATATGGGGGATCGGGGATGGATGCCTTCGCCTATCTTTCGATACTGACCTCTATCGTACTGGGCCTCGGCATCACACGGGTGCTGACCGGCTGGGGCCGGCTGTTACAGGTGCGGCACCACACGCACCTGTATTGGGTCCACTTCTTGTGGGCGGTGAACCTCTTCCTCTACTTAGTCCTGAACTGGTGGATCCTCTTTCGCTGGCGTACTCAGTCGGAGTGGAGCTTCTTCATCTTTCTCTTTGTGCTTCTCAGCCCCACTATTGGTTTCCTTCTCTCGATTCTCCTGTTCCCCGACCCGCTGGAGGATCAACTCGATTTGAAGCAACACTTCTATACCAATCGCCGCTGGTTTTTTATCCTGGCCTCCCTACTGGCGCCAATTGATGCGTTCGACACGTTGCTGAAAGGCTGGAGCCATTTTGTTGCGCAGGGGCCGCTCTATTTACTGACGTTGTTCCTCCTGCTCATCCTAAACATGATCGCTGCTTACACAAGGAGTGAGAAATACCACGCGTTCTTCGCGATCTTTTTTCTCATCTATCTTATTGCGTTTATTAGCATAAATCTCCGCGTCCTGGGATAACCCCGCCGTGTCCGTCTATTGGAGGCCCCTTCCCCTTAGCTCCCCACTCTTATTTACCTGGGAGGCATCGTGGGCTGCGGCGGCGGAAAGTCCAAGACAAAAGGCCCTGGTGCAATCTCTGGTAGACCCATTTCCTGGATGATCCGCTCCGTCGTCAGCCGCGCCGACAACAACACCATCGGCAGGCCGGTGCCCGGGTGGGTGCTGCTGCCCACAAAGTAGAGGTTGGAGTAGCGCGGGTGGCGATTGTGAGGCCGCAGATAGCCCACCTGCCCGAAGTTGTGGCTCAGTCCAAACGCCGCGCCCCGGTCTAGATTGTAGAGGCGCAACCACTCCTGCGGCGTATAGCACACCTCGAACTTCAGGTGGGTTTCCAGCCCGGCCAGGCCTTGTTCCGCCAACCGGCGCAGGACGGCGGCGCGCGCCCGCGTCTGGAGCGCCGCCCAATCCTGCTGCCCCTCCAGGTGTCCCACCGGCACCAGCACGAACAGGGTGTCCTGCCCCGGCGGGGCGGCCGCCGGGTCCACGCGCGCCGGCGCATGTACGTAGAAGCTCGGCGCGGCGGGCAACGTGTGGTCATGGAAGATGCGGGCGAAGCTACCCCGGTAGTCGCCGGCCAGGAAGACGTTGTGGGTGCCCAATTGCGGCACCGTCTGGTCCACGCCCCAGTAGAACATGATCGCCGAGCAGGTGTATTGCAACCGTGTCAGGCGGCGGAATTCCGGGCCGGGGGGCAACAGGTGGGCGTAGACATAGGGCAGGTCGGCGTCGGCCACGACCACATCCGCATGCTGGTGCGACCCGTCGGCCAGCTCAACCCCCACCGCACGCCCATCCGCCACGGTGATGCGCCGCACCGGCGCCTCATAAACAAACCGCACCCCGTGGGCCGTGGCGATGGCCGCCAGGCTCTCGACCACCCGGTACAGGCCCCCCTGCGGGAACCAGACCCCGCCGACGAGCTCCGTGTATTGGAGCAGGGAATAGGTGGCCGGGGCGTCGAACGGGCTGAGCCCCAGGTACATATTCTGGAAGGTGAACGCCGCCTTGAGGTGGGGATCATGGAAGAACTGCCCGATGTGAGTATAATGCTTGAACAGCGGCTTGAGGTCCAGGAGCAGCTTGAGGTTGCCCGGATGGAAGTAATCCCAGGCGTGGGGGAAGTTGCGTCCGACGAAGCGCTCCAGCGCCAGGTGATAGTGCCGGCGGCCCTCGTCCAGGTAGCGCAGCAGGCCCCCGAAGCTGCCCGGCTCGATGGCTTCCACCTGCGCCTGGAGCGCGGTGAGATCACTGGTCAGATCGAGCATCGTGTCGTCGGCAAAGTGGATGCGGTAGGTCGGATCGATCCGGCGCAGATCCAGGTGATCCTCCATGCGCTCGCCCAATGCCGCATAGGTCTGGGCAAACACTTCGGGCATGAGGAAGAGGGTCGCTCCGACGTCGAAGCGATGCCCCTCGCGCACAAGCTGGCCGCACCGCCCGCCGGGTGCGCTGTTTTTTTCGAGGACGGTCACCTGATAGCCGTGGCGAGCCAGGAGCGCCGCGGCGGCGATCCCGCCCAGCCCGGCGCCGATGACAATGGCGGTTGGATGCGAGTTCATAGCTAATGTCTCCTCTCACTAATGGGGCGCCGCCGCCCGCCAGGGATACCCCCGCCGGTTAAAAGGGCGCCCCCTGTTCGTCCAGGAAGCGAAGGATGTGCGCCGGCGATCCCAACCGGAACAACGTCGCCAGCAGGGCGCCCATCCGGCCCCCGTGCCGGGCCATCGCCCGCAGCAGGAGCGAGTCGGCCAGCCGGTAGCCCGCGGCGGGGGCCGGCACCGCGAACGGATGCCCGTGCGCCACCAGCGACTGCACGACGGCCGCCGCGTCGCGCTGGATGCGCGTGAAGGCAAAGCCGGTGGTTGGTTTGAGCATGCCCCCAGGGATGCCGATGCGCAGGATGTGGCGGCCGGCGCGTCGCGGGAACGGGTAGTCGGTCAGCGGGTTGATCCCCTGCTCCCGGGCCACCACCTGGTACTGCGCGATCCCCAGGATGTCCCGGATATACGTGTGCTGCGCCTGCTCCTGGGCGGCCCGAGGGAGGAGCTGGTCGGCGCAGACTACGTACTCCACCAGCGCGCGCTGGGGCGTATAGGGTAGCACATAGAAGAAGCGCATCTGGCCTACTTGCGAGGTGCGAAAGTCGAGAAAGGTGGGGATCTGGGGATCGAAGGCCGGGGCCCGGGTTGTGATCTCCCAACCGCGAAACTGCATCTTCAGATAACGGTAGCGGCGCGGATCGGGATGAAAGTCCGCCAACCGGAACCGGCTGTCGAACACCCAGCGGCCGGCGATCTCCTGCCCATCCACGCAGACACACGCGCCCGCCGGGCCATCCGCGATGCGGTCCACCCGGCCCTGCCGGAACGTGATGTTCGGCAGGCGCCCCAGCGTGGTGTGCGTGAACCGGTAGAAATCCGCGCCCCGGACTACCTGGTAGCGGTAGGGGCCGAGAGTCAGAATTTGCTCCGTGCCGGGGGTCGCAATCCGCAGGCGGTGCCAGGTGCGGCAGGCGAGGGCCGTAAAAGGCAGCGGGGTCCGGGCCCAGAAGGCCCAGGTGCGGTCCCGGCCCTCGGTGCGCGAGTGATCCACGATCAGGATCGAACGATCCCGCAACGGGCTGTGGGCCAGCCGGTCGGCCAGGCTCAACCCCGCCGCGCCCCCGCCGACGATAATGAAGTCGTACTGTTTCACAAGACACCCCCGGCGCTCCGGAGCCTCCATAGGCGCGCTAAGGGTCTGTATCTAAATAACTTCCCGCATCACTACGGAGTGCAGGCTTTAGCCTGCGTGCCGGCACGCAGGCTAAAGCCTGCACTCCGTAGGATCTTATTTAAATACAGACCCTAAGGCCACCAGCCACCATCTGTAGATCCGAATAATAAAATAAATAAAAATTTATTTCATGAATTTTTATTTATTTTAAATAATTTATGCCTATGGTGGGGGGCCTGGGCGTTAAGTACGCGCCAATGCGCCAGGGGCTCCTCCCGCCGCTTCCGGTGCAGGACCTGTTGATCGTCTGCAACGCCCATCCCGCCACCAGATGCCCGGCAGGTGGCGCAGCTTGCCCCAGGTGCTCACATGGGCGCGGCGGTGGAATACATCATAATCGTGCGCGGCGATGTCGTCGAGGATGGCGCGGTACAGCGCGCTGGCCGCCGCGACGGCGAACCGCCCGTCCGGGTGGAACATGGCGATGCAGGGCCACGCCGCCTGATAGAGGGCCTGGGCGCGCTCGATCTGGAAGCGCATGAACGCGCGCCAGCGGGCGTCCACCTGGCCCCGCGCCAGATCGGCCTCTGTCAAGCCCCACGCCTGAAGCTCCTCCGCAGGCAGGTAGACCCGCCCTGTGCGCCAGTCCTCGCCCACATCGCGCAAGATGTTGGTCAATTGCAGGGCCAGGCCCAGCTTGATGGCATAGGGCACGGCGTCCGCCTCGGTATAGCCAGGGGCGGTGCCGATGATGCGCAGGCTCATCAGCCCGACGGTCGAGGCGACCTGATAGGCGTAGGTCGCCAGCTCGGCAAATGTCTGGTAGTGGTGCGGGTGCAGGTCAGAGGCCACCCCGGCGATCAGCTGCTGGCAACACACGGCGGGCACATCGTAGCGCCGGCGCGTATCCGCCCAGGCCGTCGCCACCAACGCCCACATGTCACGCTCGGCTGGCGGCGTGGCCGTCACGGCGCGGGCGCGCCAGGCGGCGAGACGGGCGGCCTTGTCCTGGGGCGTGCCCTCGGCAGCGTCCACAATATCATCCGTGACGCGGCAGAAGGCGTAGAGCGCCTGGATCGCCCGCCGCTTGGCGGGGGGCAGCAGCTTGCTGGCGAGATAGAAGGTCTTGCCGTGCTCCGCGATGACGGCCACACACCCGGCGTAGGCCGGCGCTAACAGGCCCGCATCCCGCACGGGGGCCGGCGTCTGCGGCACCGCGGGGTGCAGGGCTTCCTCGGCCAGCGCGAACAGAGTGCTTTCCCAGCCTGGGGCATATGTCATTGCCAATGTGTACACCTCCTATGCGCTTGGACGGTCTCCCTTACCGCATCTCGCGCCCCGGCCCCAGCGGGCAGACTTCGGAGACCGTGTCCAGGTCTCATTATCGCGCGCCGGAGTATAAAGCCCGGTAGCGCCAGGTGGATGTTTGATAAATATTCGCTGGCCGGGCCGCCGCGTTCCCGCTACGCCAGACCGATCCGTCTGGCGCTGGGATATTCACCCGATGGATACCGTGGTACACCGCGTTTTACACTGAGCGGTGCGATAATAGACCTGGGGGCATCTACCCCCCGCACCGTGGAGCGTCGTAGCGGCCTGGGGCAATGCCGATGCCCACGCTCTCATGGCTGATGAATCATGACAGGGAGGCGTTCACATGCGTGGCACGATTGTGATTGACGAGCAGCGCTGCAAGGGGTGCGCACTCTGCGTGACGGTGTGCCCGAAAGCGGTGATCGCGCTGGCCGACCACTTCACGGGGCGCGGCTACCATCCGGCCACGCTGCGGGACCCCGACGGCGCCTGCACGGGCTGTGTGCTGTGCGCCACCATTTGCCCCGACGCGGCCATCACCGTCTATCGGGAAGCGGCCCGGCGGCCCGCGCCCGTCCTGGTGGGTGCGGTGGCCGTGCCGGGCGGCGCGCAGGGAGGCCGATTATGACCCGCGAATTGTGGAAAGGGAACGAGGCCATCGCCGAGGCGGCGGTGCGCGCCGGGTTGACCGCCTATTTTGGCTACCCGATCACCCCGCAGACCGAGTTGCTGGAGTATCTGGCGGCGCGCCTGCCGGAGTTGGGCCGGGTGTTTATCCAGGCCGAGAGCGAGCTGGCCGCGATCAACATGGTCTATGGGGCCGCCTGCGCCGGGGCGCGGACCATGACCTCGTCGTCCAGCTCCGGCTTCTCCTTGATGCAAGAGGGGCTGTCCTATATCGCCGCGTCAGAGGTGCCGTGCGTTGTGGTCGATGTGATGCGCGGCGGGCCGGGCCTGGGCAACCTGGCGCCCACGCAGGGCGATTACAACCAACTGACCCGCGGCGGCGGGCACGGCGACTACCATCCCCTGGTGCTGGCTCCGGCCTCGGTGCAGGAGGCCGCCGACCTGACCTACGCCGCGTTTGACCTGGCCGCGCAGTACCGCACCATCGTCATCATCGCCGCCGACGGCACCATCGGCCAGATGATGGAGCCGGTCACCCTGCCGGCCATGCGCCCGGTTGCGCCGCCGGACCAGGGCTGGGAGGTGACCGGGGCCGTGGGCCGCCCCCGGCGGGTCATCACCTCCCTCTATCTCCAGCCCCAGGACCTGGCCCAACTGAACGAGCGGGTGCAGCGCAAGGAGGCAGCGATCTGCGCCAACGAAACGCGCTACGCGGAGCAGTGGACGGACGACGCCGAGCTGATCGTGGTGGCGTTTGGCTCGGCGGCGCGCATCGCCCAATCGGCGGTCAAGGAGGCGCGGGCGCGGGGCTGGCCGGTCGGCTTGTTCCGCCCGATCAGCCTGTGGCCGTTCCCCGGCGCGCCCCTGGCCGCGCTGACCCAGCGCATCCCGCGCCTGCTGGTCGTTGAGTTGAACGCCGGGCAGATGCGCGACGACGTGCGCCTGGCCGTCGGCTCGGCCCCCGCCGTCCATTTCCTGGGGCGTATGGGCGGCCTCCTGCCCATGCCCGAAGACATCCTGGCGCACATCGCGCAAGTCCTGCCGCGCACCGGCGATCCCGCGCCGCACTACCGACCCCATCCGCGCCGGAGGGGCGCCGCCGGCCGGGCGGGCGAAAGAAAGGGGCAAACGTTATGACCCCCACACCGGATACCCTGGCGGTCGTCTATCATCGCCCCACCGCCCTGACGCCGGCCCTGACCCACTACTGCCCCGGCTGCACGCACGGCGTCATCCACCGGCTGGTCGCCGAGGTGCTCGACGAGTTGCAGATCCGCGACCAGACCATCGGGGTCGCGTCGGTTGGCTGCTCCGTCTTTGCCTATAACTACTTTGACTGTGATTTTGTCGAAGCCGCGCACGGGCGCGCCCCGGCGATGGCGACCGGCATCAAGCGGGTCCATCCCGACCGGGTGGTCTTTACCTATCAGGGCGACGGCGACCTGGCCTCGATCGGGGCGGCCGAAATCCTGCATGCCGCAGCGCGGGGCGAGCAACTGACCGTCATTTTTGTCAACAACGCCGTCTATGGCATGACGGGCGGGCAAATGGCGCCCACCACGCTGCCGGGGATGCACACCACGTCGTCGCCCCAGGGCCGCGATGTGGGGACGATGGGCTACCCGGTGCGGATGGCCGAACTGCTTGCCACTCTGGACGGCCCCAGTTATGTGGTCCGGCGCTCAGTCCACGACCCGGGCCAGATCAACCGCACGAAACGGGCGATCAAGCTGGCATTCCAGGCGCAGCTCGCCGGGCTGGGCCTGGCCCTGGTGGAGATCCTATCATCCTGCCCGGTGAACTGGGGGCTGACGCCCACGGCGGCGCTGGAGTACGTCGAGACCCAGATGGTGCCGTATTACCCCCTGGGCGACTTCAAGGTGACAGAGGCGGTCCAGCGCCTGGCGCAACGTTGAGTCTCGGTTTTACTCGCTACTAAAGGAGCTATCCGATGCAGGAAGCGATCATCATTGCCGGCTTTGGGGGCCAGGGGGTGCTGTTTGCCGGGCAGATCCTGGCCTACGCCGGGCTGGCCGAGGGCCGCCAGGTCACCTGGATTCCCTCGTATGGCCCGGAGATGCGCGGCGGCACCGCCCACTGCACGGTCATCGTCGCCGACGACGAGATCGGCTCGCCGCTGGTCCGCCAGCCCACGGCGGCGCTGGTCCTGAACCCGCCCTCCATGGAGCGCTACGCGCCGCTGGTCCAGCCGGACGGCGTGCTCATCCGCGACGCGGCGCTCGTCCCAGCGCCGTCGGGCCGCACCGACATCCGGGAATGGGCCGTGCCCGCGCAGGCGATTGCCGGCGCACTCGGTTTTCCGCAGATCGCCAACATGGTGCTGCTGGGCGCCCTGATCGCCGCGACGGGCGTGGTCCCGCTCGCCGCCGTGGAGCAGGCGCTGGCCGAGCACCTGAGCGCGCGCCACCGCGCCGCCCTGGCGGCGAACCACGAGGCGCTGCGCCGCGGAGCGACGCTGGTCGCCCCGGCCCCCGTCGCGGAACCGGCGGCCCGCTAAATCAATTGCCCGCAGACGCACAGCGCGGGTTGGTGTCTATCCGGTTTACCCGCCGCGGCAGATCCGCTGCGGTGGAGATCGAGCAAGGAGGCTCGCGATGGAAACCCCCTGGGCTGATCGTTTCGCCCAACGCACACAGCGGATGCGCGCTTCGGTCATCCGCGAACTATTAAAACTCGCCGAACAGCCGGACGTGATCTCGTTTGCCGGCGGCATGCCCGCCCCCGAGGTCTTCCCGGTCGACGCCGTGGCCGCCGCAGCCGAGCGGGTGCTGCGGGAACATGGCGCACAGGCGTTGCAATACGGCCCGACCGAAGGCTACCGCCCCCTGCGGGAGCTGATTGTGGCCCGCGCCGCGCGCTACGGCCTGCACATCACCCCCGACCACGTCTTGATCACCAGCGGCTCGCAACAGGCCCTGGACCTGCTGGGCCGCATCTTCATCAATCCCGGCGACCACATCCTGGTGGAAGCGCCGACCTACCTGGGCGCCTTGCAGTCCTGGAGCGCCTACGGCGCCGAGTATGTGACCATGCCCATCGACGAGGAGGGGATGATCACCCAGGCCCTGGAACCCGCCCTGCGCACGGGGCCGAAGTTCATCTACGTCCTGCCCAACTTCCAAAACCCGACCGGCGCCACGCTGCGGGAGGACCGCCGCTGGCAGCTCATCACGCTGGCCGACCGCTACGGCGTGCCCATCGTGGAGGACGATCCCTACGGGCAACTGCGCTTTGAGGGCGAGCATCTGCCCGCCGTGGTGGTAGAGTCCGCCCGGCTGCGCGGGGCAGCGACCTACCGGGGCAACGTGATTTATCTCAGCACATTTTCCAAGATCCTGGCGCCGGGGCTGCGCCTGGCCTGGGTGGTGGCGCCGCCGGAGGTGATCGCGAAGCTGGTGCAGGCCAAGCAGGGGGCCGACCTGCACACGGCGACGTTCACCCAGATGGTCGCCACCGAGGTGGCGCAAGGGGACTTCCTGGATCGCCATGTGCAGGTGATCCGGGAGGTGTACCGCGAGCGGCGCAACACGATGCTGGCGGCAATGGCCGAGCACTTCCCGGTGGGCGTGCGCTGGACGCGCCCGGAGGGGGGCCTCTTCCTGTGGGTCACGCTGCCCAGCCGGCTGGATGCCGGGGCGGTGTTAGAGCAGGCGATAGCGCATAAGGTGGCGTTTGTGCCCGGGGCGGCGTTCTTCCCCGGCGCGGGACCGGCCAACACCTTGCGGCTGAACTTCTCCTACGCCGCGCCGGAGCAGATCCGCGAGGGGATCGCCCGGCTGGGGCACGTCTTGCGGCTGCAACTGGACCAACCACGCATCATGCCCCGTGCGGCCTAAGAAGCTCTTGAAACGTGGCCGGTGTGCCTGGCGCTGCGGCGCGACCCAGCACGGCGCAACGCCAGCAACCCCGCCACCAGGGCGAGCTGTGCCAGCAGGGGGCCAATCCACCCCCAGCCGCCGGGATCGTCGGGGCCGGGGATGATCGGCCCGCCCGTGGGCTGGATGCGCACCACCGGCCGCCCCGCGAGCCGCGCCGCCAACTGCCGATCCGACATGAACAGGCAGCGCGGGCTTTCAAAGAGCAGCGCGAACCCGCTGTTGCGCGCCACCCGCACCGCCAGGCGGCGCGCCGCAGCCGGGTCGGCGAGGGAAAG
>JADMIO011667585.1_pt1 | contig 16629 bp, 11 predicted proteins | sample 8958161 | NCBI WGS metagenome assembly JADMIO01 (sample SAMN16585339, study PRJNA669376) | soil metagenome | isolation source: Crop rotation soil | place: USA: Cullars Rotation, Alabama | collected 2011
TCTGGCCATATCCCGAATCATGGAACAGGTAGTACCAGGAAATCCCCGCCGCGAGGACTGAGGCATATGCGCCCCACTTCGTCGTCCGCCGCCAGTAAATCGCCGCAAGCGTTAGCGGCGCGAGACTGGCAAAACCTGAAAAACACCACGCCCCCAGCCGGAACACGCTGCGTGGCTCAATGAGCGAAATGAAATAGGTCACGACAACGATTCCGACCACGAATGCCCGGCCGATGTTCATAAGCTGACGTTCGCTGAATCGATCCTTGCCGGCGTAGTGGGCGACAATGTCATTGGTAAACATGTTGCCGAGCACAAGAAACTGGGCATCCAGCGAATTCGTCGCCAGAATCCCCGCCGCCATGAGTCCGCTCAGGACCGGGGTCGTCAGTTGTTTCACACCCACGGCAAGAATCTTGTTCGGATCCATATCCGATGGCACGACCGTCGTAGCCCAGACTCCCATCAGCACGCAGGGCAACCATGTGATGAGCACGAAGATGGGGTGCGCAACCACTGACAGGCGGAAGGACTTGGCCGATTTCGCGGTGAGGTAATACTGAAACAGGTGCGGGAATGTGGCCACGCTCAGGGGGATCAGCATGTAACTTAAAAACTCCAGTTCACTGATACCCGGCTTGACAGGCTCCTTGGGCCTCGCGCCGATCTTGGTTTCCTTCCACTTCGCAAGGCTCGCCTCATATAGCGCGACCTTTTTCTCATGGAGCGGCTCATCCGCCGGATCGAACGTGCGCTTCAGCAGACTGCCATTCTTTTCCCGTACCATCTGCGTCGCCTTGTCGAAGCCGCCGAGCCTGTCGGCGACATAAAAGGCCACAACGACCCCCACACCCATGAACAGAACATTTTGAAACGCGTTCACCCAAACGGTGCTCCGCACACCTCCGATGAAAATGTACAGGAGCACTACGCCAACGATGATCGCCTCGCTCAGCCACGGCGGCACGGCCCCCTTGGTCGATGCAAAGGCATTTGGAAATGCCCCAACCGTCACGCCGCTGATCACATTTCCAAAACCAATAACCCCGGTCAGCAAATAGGGCACCAGCATGACCACCAGGACGGGGAACAGGACCAGCCCGATTCCGCGCGACTCAAATCGATCTCGGAAGAACTCGATCTGCGTGAGATATCCGTATCGCTTTCCAAACGACCACAGCTTCACGCCCACCAGAAAAAAGCACATCGAGTGCACGATGCCCGACGAGGATGCCATCAGCCCATAGACGCCGATGCCCTTTTGCGACGCCTCGCCCGAACTGCCCACCATGGCGAACGCAGTCATCGTCGTCCCAAAGAGCGACATGAGGAGCATCACCGGTCCGATTCCGCGCGACGCTAGGAAATAATCCACCATCGTCCCGCGAAACAGTCGATTGCTAGCCACGCCGAGCAAAATGAGAATCGCCAGGTAGGCGATGATGATCCACAGTGCGATCAAATTTCGCCTTTCTGCCGCCGCTGCTCGGCCAGTACTTCACCGTCCTTGATATCGACGTCCGCCGGCCAGCAGTATTTCATGGCCAGCGCCCACACAATCGACGCGGCGATGGAAAGACCGGCATGGTACGCAAGACTGATGGGAATGAAACCGAACACAAGGGGATCGATGCTATCCCACCACCAGAAATCTTGATGCAGTATCAGAAGCAGAATGATGAGGGCGATGACGATTCTTTTCACTGGGCGGGAGCCTTGTCTTCGATTTGTATGTTGTCCGGCAACACCAGGTGCTTCGCCAGCGTATCGAACAACTCGTGAATATCGTCTTTGAACACGTCGCCGATCAGCACGCGCGTAATCGCATCCTTCAAATGCGGATACTGCCGCACGAAACCGCCCATGCTGAACGTCGGATCATAATACGCATACACAAACATGCGAATCCGCTGCATTCCGATCGCCAGTTGATTCCCATGTTTCCCCAGCCGCGCTCCGGACGTGTCATTAGCCTTTAATGCTTCGTGTATCGAATCCGCCGCAAATTCACCGCTCTTCAGCGCCAGCAGCACCCCCGACGAATACAGCGGATCCAAGAATCCAAAAGCATCGCCCACCAGCACCCAGCCGTCCCCCGCGGCCCGCTTCGAGCGATACGAAAAATCGGCGGTCGTATAAATCTGTTTCACCCGCTCGGCGTTGACCATCCGCCGCGCGAGACCCGGCGTATTGGCGATCTCCTCTTCGAGAATCGCCCCCGCATCATCCCCGCGCCCGTTGTACAAATAATCCGGCGGCGCCACCACGCCGACACTCGTAATGTTGTCTTCCAGCGGGATATACCAGAACCATCCCTGCTTGCCGGGCAACGCGATCACCAAAGTCGCCCCCGAATTCCGCCCCTCGTCCCGCGCCGCGCCCTTCCAATAACTGTAGATCACCGCGTTCTTCAACTTTTCGTCGCCATACCGCAGCTTCAATTGCCGCGAAATCAATCCCGCCTGACCCGTCGCATCGACCACGACCTTCGCCTGAATATCCCTCGTCTCCCCGCCGACCGTCACCCGCACGCCCGTCGCCCGCTCGCCCTCAAAAATCACTTCGCGCACGTTTGCCTGCTCGATGACTTCAACTCCATGCTGCCGCGCATTGTCCAGCATCATCTCATCAAACTTCGCCCGGCTCACCTGCCACGTGCTCGACCACTCATTCGGATCGCGATCCGGAAAATAAAACGGCGCCGAATCCTTCCCGCTCGCGCTCACAAACTGCACGCTCTCCTTGCGCACAAAATCCGATCCCTTGAGCTTATCCAGAAAATTCAGCCGCTTGAATGTCCAATAAGACTGCGGCATGAGCGACTCGCCAATGTGATGCCGCGGAAACTTCGCCCGCTCCAACAGCAGCACGCCGTGCCCGTATTGCGCCAACAACGTTCCCGTCGTCGCCCCCGAGGGCCCGCCGCCCACAACTATCACGTCATAAGATGACTTCATCGCCCGCATCATCCGCAAACAACTTCCAGCAGCTCAATCGCCGGATGCCCATCATAATGAATGATCCCGATCCGGCCATACAACCCCTCATGCCTTGGAAAATAAGCCGCCACTGCCGACTTGCTATCGAACCGCACAAACCATTTCGGCTCAATCCGCCGCAACACATTGTGCCGGATCAGAATCTCCCCCAGCGGTCTCTCCCTCCGCAATATCTCCTCGCGCACCTGCGCGTCCAGACACGCCAGGTGAATCCGCACGATGCCAAATTCCACCACCGCCTGCGAATCCGTCCGATGCAGCAGGATCATCCGCCGATACGAATCCGCATCCTGTTCATGCCGCAGCACCATCAACTGTAGCGCAGCATGATGAAACGCCTCCAGCGTCGTGGTCATGTGTTCATTATGCACGAGCAATTGCGAGAATGGCGCCGGCACCAGCGTCCGCTCAACCACTTCAACATCATCAGCGTGAACGTGAATCAGCCCGTTGCTCAGGCTCTGCAGCGCTTGAAACCAGTCAGTAGTGGGCGACGCCATGGGCGGGATTCTAATCATGCCTTACGTATAACGAATCCCGCGGTGTTCCTTTTCAAAGAATTGCGGCAGCAGCGCATCTACTCGCAGCAGCCCCTCGCGGTTCAGGCGGATCTTCCCATCCTGCACCTCGCCGTATTTTTGTTGCGCAATTGTTTCAAAGGCTTCGCCAAATTCGCGATGAATATCCACCCCAAACTTCCGCCGGAAATATTCTCCCTCCAGCCGACCGGTCTTCAGCTGCAGTATCAACTCGCGAATCAGCCGCTGATGTGACGTGACCGGCAGGGCCCGCGCGATTGGCAACTCTCCGCGCTGCACCCGCCCGATGTAGTCATCCCACTGATCTTCATTCTGATAGTGCACGCCGCCAAAGTGCGAGAATGACGCGACCCCCGTCCCGACCATATCCGCTCCGTGCCACAGCGAATCACGATACACAAACCCCGCATGCCGCACTTTTTTCACCAGCGTATATCCGCTCGACACCTCATACCCCGCCGCCTCAAACGCACGAAACGCCTCATCCACCCAGCGCCGCTTCGTCGCCCAGTCCGCCACGCTCAGCCCGGATTCTTTCATCTCCCGCGAGAACACCGCATTGTGTGGCAGTTCCAGCTGATAGATCGTCACGCTGTCCGGATCGAGCCGGATCGCCTTTTCCACTGCGTCGCTCCATTTCGCGTCCGTGTCCCCGACCATCCCCGCGATCAGATCGATATTGATCTGCGCAAACCCCACATCCCGCGCCCACTGGTACGCCTCAAAAATCTCCGGCGATTTGTGCGCCCGCCCATTAACGGATAGCACCTCATCATCAAAATGCTCAATGCCCAGGCTCAGCCGCGTGACGCCGATTTCCTTAATCGTCTGCAGCTTGCTCAGCCTCAGCGTCCCCGGCTCACACTCAAACGTGACCTCCCTGGCCCGGTCCCAATCCCAGTGCTCGCGAATGCGTCCGATCAGCCGCTTGAGCTGCTCGTTGCTCAGATACGACGGCGTGCCCCCCCCAAAATAAACAAACTCAAACTGCCGCCCCGCAAGCCCCTCGCACTTCGCATACAGCGCAATCTCCCGCGCCAGTGCATCAGCATACGTCTCGACCTCCGCCGCATTCTTATCGGTGTACACGCGGAAATAGCAGAACTTGCACCGCTTGCGGCAGAACGGAATATGCAGATACAGCCCCAACGGTGGCGGGCTGGCGACCTTCCGATTCAGCGCCTCAATCGCCGCCGGCACATGCGCCGCCGACCACACCGAAAATGGCGGATAGTTCGCAATGAAATAGCTGCCGACTTCGGTCGGCTCAGTCTCTTTGGCAATAGGTAGTGAAACCATGCGTGCAACCTATGTAGCATTCGATTATGGAGCACAGCCGCCCCCGGCTGTGTTTCGGGTGCGCATCCATGCACCTCGCAATCGTCTGACGCTAATCAGAATCGGTCTATTCAGTTTAGCCGTTGCGCTAACCCGCCGCAAAAAATGCTGACTCCCATCGCGGCACAGAATATCCCCGGCCTGTATAATGGCTGTCTATCGCGAACTGTCGAGCGTCATGAAGTCAAACCTGGAGACTACCAATGACCCGCACCCTTATTGGCGTTCTCATTTTTTTCCTCGGAGGTTTTGCAACGCTGTACGCACCAAAATCAGGCACCGCCAAGTCGGCTGACCCACCCCTCAGGCTCGGCAAGTTCTCCATCAGTCTCACCGTGAAGGACATCGCCGCATCCCGCGCGTTTTACGAAAAGCTGGGCTTCAAGGTCGTTAGCGGGGAACAGGCGAAAAAATGGCTCGTCCTCCAGAACGAAACCGCCACCATCGGTCTCTTCCAGGGAATGTTGGAAAAGAACTCACTGTTGTTTAACCCCGGCTGGGACCAGAAGCGCGCAACGTTGCCGAATTTCGAGGACGTGCGCGATATTCAGAAGGCGCTGAAGAAAAGAGGCCTCACTTTCACCACGACGGCCGACGAATCCACGACGGGGCCCGCGAGCTTTTCGCTGCTGGATCCCGACGGAAACCCCATCTTCATCGATCAGTACGTACCCAGCCCCAGGAAGTAACCCACGGGTCCGCTCAGCACCGCGCCGTCGCCCGCTTCTTCCCGATTCGTTTCATCTTCGCCACCTTGGCGATGTACTCAACTGCGCTGGGCACCTTGCATGCCGTGTCGCCCATATCCACGCTGACCTTGCCGATCTGTTTGGCGACAGCGATCGCTTTCTCCGAGAGCGGTGCGACATACGAGCCGACCGCAATGACAAAAGTGTTCATCGTGTACTTCACCCGCTCGGGCGCCTGGTGAATCTCCTTCGCCACGCGGCCCAGGAGCTTCTCCAGCCCCTTCAAATCCAGCTCCTCATCCGCCCTCACTGATACCATGCTCGACAGCGTTTGCCATCCGGCGGATGCGATGGATTCATCGTCCGAGTCGATCCACTCCTTCGCCAGTTCGTAACCGTGCTCACTCTCCCCCGCGACCCACGGCACTGTGTATTCGCTGATCATCTTCCACTTGGCCTTCTTGAGCCACTGGCTCAGGTGCTTCTTCGTCATCCGCGTTTCGTCCGCGATCAGACCCGCCAGATACTGTGCATCCCCGATGCCCGTGTCATACAGCTCCAAAGCCAGCTCATGATCCTTCTTGATCTTCTTCTGATACTTCTTGAGCTCTTCGATTTTGACTCCGAAGAAGGGTTCCCTGGCCCCATGCCGGAGCATGGTTTTTCTGTAGGACTCGCTGCCCAGCTTGGACAACTCCTTCATAATCTGCCCGCAACTCATGGTCGTTCCAGTCATGCGATTACCCTCCACGTGTGTTCAAGGCTGTGACTTTCATCCGCTCGTGCGCGAAACAATACATCAATAATAAAGCGAGCGCATTTTTGATCCAACGCCCTCCGCTGCGCCATTTACGCGGCTTTACGGCCCTGGCAACCACAGCATTAGTCAAATCCTTTTCTTCCATCCATCATCGTTTCTGTATCGATTTCAATGTCGTTGGATTGCCCTGAACCGATTGTTAGTCCTTGTTCAGGCACGCTTCAGAGATTGGCCCCATCGTTCATGGTATGGGGTAAGGGGGTTTCGAGTACTGAGGTATTTAACTATGACTATCCAACCGCGTTTTGAACAACTTGGGATCCGCAGGTGTCTGCCGTGCGGAGCACTCGTGACCCTGTTGCTTTCCAGCGCCGGCTGTAATTCCATGGCGAAAATCCTCTCCGACATGTTGGGACCGGCTAACGATCCTACAGTGACTGCTCCCGCGAACATGAGCGTCGAATGCGACGGGGCCGGCAACCAGGCGGAATTGACCGCTTGGCTGGCCAGCGCTTCGTTCACCGACGATTGCAGCGGCGCAGCGCTCACCAATGACTTTACCGCCTTTGTGCCGGAGTGCGGCGAGGCCGGCTCCGTGACCGTGACATGGACGGTGACGGACGATTGCAACAACTCGGCGAGTGCATCAGCCACATTCACCATCGTGGACACGACCGATCCAGTCCCGCTCGCTCCGGCCCCCATCAGCGTGACCTGTGGCGAACAAGGTTCGGCCGCCGCGCTGACCACATGGCTGGCCAGCGCCACCGCGACCGATGCATGTGGCAGTGCCATGACCACCACGCAGCGCTCAGCCGCGCCCGGCAGTTGCACGGCGACGATTACCTTCACCGCGACCGATGAATGTGGCAATGCGGCCAGCGCTTCATCGACTTATACGACCACTGGCGATACAACCGACCCGACCATGACCCTGATCGGCGCCGCCGAGCTCACCGTCGAATGCGGCAGCGAGTTTGAAGACCCGGGCGTTAACATCGCCGACAATTGCGACGTCCTCATTCAGCCAGTCGTCACCGGTGCGGTCGATACGCACACGCCCGGCGTGTACGTGCTGACCTATGCCGCCATCGACGCCTGCGGAAACGACGGCCCGACATTGACGCGCACGATCAACGTGGTGGACACCACCCCGCCGGTCATTACGCTGCTCCCGCCAAAGGAGCTGTGGCCGCCGAATCACAACTTGGTCACCCTCACGCTGGCCGACCTGGCAACAGTCGAGGATCTGTGCGAAGGCGAATTGGATCCCAACGAAGTGGGGACCATTCTCGACATCTATAGCGATGAGCCCGACAACGACAACGGCGACGGCAATACCTCAGCCGACATCGTGATCGTCGGCGATCACACCTTCAGCGTCCGCGCCGAACGCCAGGGCGGCTCGAACGGTCGCGTGTACGGCATCCACTTCGAGGTCACCGATTCCGCCGGCAACATCGCCGAAGGCACAGCCTTCGTGCACGTCCCGCACGATCAATCCGGCGCCGAAGCTGTCGACGACGGCGCCGAAGCGGGGCACGTTGTTACTCCGTAACCCACAGTGTGCGCCGCGCATCGGCTAGCAACGCGATCAATCGCCAATTATCTGACTAGAGTGTTGTTTCCGAACTTGCAGCGCTAAGCCGCCGTCGCCGCGCCCGCCACATGAATATGGTCATCGTGGGAAGCAATGGAATCGTACCGCCGCCGCACAGCCCGCACGGCGGGGGCGGAGGCTCACAGGCATCGCCCTGGCCATCGGCGTCGCCATCAATTTGATCGGAATTCGGCACATCAACGCAGTTATCCACACAGTCGGCGATGCCATCGGCATCTGTGTCCGTGTCGGCCACACCGCAGCCGCAGACGCCGGGCGTCGTCTTGGCGGGATCGTCAGGACAGCCGTCGAGATCGTCGCCCACACCGTCGTTATCTGCGTCGCGCAGGACGAACTTAATGTATCTCAGACCCAGACCGCGAATCTTGGTTTCAATTACATTCTCCTCGCGATCGATCTCAAATACGCCCTCATCAGGTGTGGTCAGGATGTTCCCGTTGCCGAGTTCAAACGCGGCGCGCATTCGTCCGAAGCCGGAGGGAGAAATGTGATTAAGCAAGTTTCCGTCGGCATCGAATTCCAGAATGCCGCGCTGATTGCCGTCAGTGACACCGACGAGCAGGTGGCCATTCGTGCTGTCCGAAATCTGTTCGGGGCGACCATCGAGCTGCGCAAAATCGTTCAGAAATTCCCCGGTGTCGGCGTTGTAGCGATGTATGGCCTCGCTGTTGAAGCCGCTGACAAACAAATCCGTTCCACGAATGAGCACGTCGAACGGATCATTCAGTCCACCCGCTCCTGCGGCGACGAATTGATTCAAAAAGTTTCCGGCACTGTCGAGCTGAATAATTGAATCCGCATTTCCGCCAAACCCAATGGCCAGCAGCAAACTTCCATCCTCGCGGAGAGTCATACCTCTGGGGTTTTGGATGATGGCGGTATCAACGCCGCCTGCGGGGGCGAAAACTCCCTGGTAATCGCCGGCCAGATCGTAGGCCTGGACGAGATCGTCCGTAGTTTCGGAAACGAGAATCAGATTGTCGTCGGCGCTGAGAATGGCGGCGGTTGGAAGACTGAGGTTTGCGGGATCAGACGGAACAAAGTTCGGATCAATGACGTCCCCGTTCGCTGGGTCGAAGGCCATCACGCGCTTATTGGCAGCGTCGGGGATGAGAAGTAGACCTGGGCCCGACAGCATGGCCAGCGCAGGATCGAGTAGATCACAATCGGCCACGCCATCAAGATTGATGTCGACATCGGGCTGGTTGCAACCGCAGGTTCCGGGCGCCTGTTTGATAAAGCTGGCCGGGCATTCATCGCACGAATCTCCAAATCCATCGCCGTCCGCGTCGATTTGGGCAGCGTTGGAATCGGTCGGGCAGTTATCCAGTTCATCGGCAAAGCCGTCGCCATCGGTATCGACGAACGCCACTCCATTGACCAATACCACGAAGCGATAGCTTGAGTCGCTCCCATTTCCACCATTACCAACCCGCACGAAATAGGTGCCGGTGGACGGAGCAAACGCAAAGCCAGCGGCGTTCCCATCCTCCAGTCCATTATTGTCGCCAGCGCCGTCGGTCAGCACCGACACGCCGTCAGTATCGAGAATGTCGAGTTCAGTGTCGGTCAGATTTGTGTCGTTGTCGGGATCGTCGTCCATAATCACAACGATAATAGCACTACCATCTGCCCGGAATTTGAAGAAGTCTACATCAGGGCCGCTTACCGACGCATTGACAACGCGAGCCGGGATTCCGTTGGCCGTCGCGGCGGAGTCGTTTCCCTCCAACTCAGAAACGGCATCGGTTGGTGCGATGACAGCGTGAAACAGAGCATAAAGGTTCATCGATTCATCGTTGCCGGATTCAGATACGCGGTAAAATATTTTCCCATCCTGAGGCGCGACTGCGCCGCCAATGGCGGATCGAATGCCCGGGCCCGAATCATTGTCCTGCTCGATGATCGTACTGCCGTCATTGGCGATGACCTGCAGCACCGAGTTCTGGGAATCAGCCGCGAAGCGGGTGTCGACATACACAAAGATCAGATCGCCCGCGGTGACGCGCCGCACTTCAAAGAAATTCAGACCGCCTGCGGCACCAAATCCCCCTTCTTCGACAATTTCGCCATTGCGGAGGAAGAAGGCTGTATCTACGGTGTTATTATTCTGCCCAAAAACTGCGGGCGGGATATTAAGCAGTAATACAAGTGCCAGAGCGCTAACTGAGCCGGTCGACAAGGTTCTTGTGTTTGCCATGATGTCTCCGTCAATTGCAGCTGGAAATGGCGAGGGAGCCGAATCGTATGAGGTGGCTTGCGTGGGGTCAAACCTCGCAGAGACGTGGTGGGTCGAGCGAACCGTGCACCACGCTTCAGCAAAAACCTTCGGCGGCGAAAAACCGTTTGAATTGTTCTTAGCATAATTCTCCCATCGCCGTATCCTGCCCGACTGCCCGCCACAAATGCGGATAAGAGCGGATAAAACCGGATAATCCCTGCTCGAGGGATCATTCCTTTGGCGATTGAGATTCGGCAGGCACGCAGCCGCAATTCCTCCGGATTTTTCTTACAAAAGCCGCAATAACCCGCTAGAAGCCGCAAGTTTCACGAGGGAACTTAGGGTCATTCTACTTTTTCAGGCCGCGTCCGCTCACCAGATACCGGGCACCAATCGCCTGCTCCGCGACACATACGCCTCATACTCCCCGCCAAACTTCTCCACCATCATCCGTTCCTCCGGTCCGATCCGCAGCGCGAACAACCGCCCCGACCACCACGAAAAATCTAAGGGGATGGCGGGGTCGAGTGTTTTGGTCTTCTCATAAAGAGACGCGCCACAAGATACCAAATCACCCCAACGAAACAGCCTACAAGTGCTGTTCCAATGTATTGTCCTATTTGATATCCCACTTGATAGGCATTTGACCCTGTTGTTGGTCGCTCGCGAGAATTCCCTATGTATGTGAGCAAAAGGACGAACACAATTCCCATTAGAGCGCACGCTTTAAGCGAAAGCCTCCGCCATGCAATTATGAAGATTGGGCCAATCAGAATCAGCGCACCTACGAGAACCTCCGGCCATCCGAATTTTGTGGAATCATTCATGTCCTTAGCCCTGGTTTCCTTATGAATGCAATCTCATGATAATCGGCCCTTGACTCTCTGTCCTGCCCTCCTAGAATGTTAGGGTATTGTTTGGATTTGTGAATCAGCCGCGGAGGCTCCGCGCAAACTGCTCTTTGACAATTTCAGATCGGCCCCCAAGGTCTTGTGCCTGCTTGTCGCCGAACGACCCGACCCAGTCGGGGAGCTGTGAGGCGTGCTGGCAGCTTTCCGCAGCAAAAAACTGTGGGCCGCGCCCTTCCGGCCCCTGAAAGTTGTGCGCCTTATTGTCGTCGAGGGAACGGGCGTAGCCCGTGACGTCCGAGGCGCGCTCGGCGGTTTTCGGCAATTTCCGGCAAATATGAGAGTTTCACCGCCGAGCCCTATAGCCTGCAGCCATGGACTACGGCCTGCTCCCATGTCTTGCAAAAGCGAAGGATTCGTGATGTCGGTCTAAAAACCATTGGCTTCTATTGGGTACTATTGGCTTTTGTCGGCTTTTTCTTCTCTGCGTTCTCATGCCTCTGTGGTGACCTCATCGGCTTTTTACCGCTTTTTTCGGCTTTTCAAATGGGGGGAACCATGACTTACAGCTGCAATCTAAGGGCTGCAGCCTGGTTTAGTGCATTGCTCGGTTGTTGCTTTGTATTGCAAAAGCGGGGTCCTGTGATGCGGAAAAAGTATGGTTGTGTGCAATGTGTCGCTGAGCGAACGGGCAACTCATTCGTCCCCTGACATCTCCGCCGCCGGAACCACTTCCTCCTGCGGAGCAGGCTTCGACGCCTTCCCAATCGGCACACTCATCTCCTTGGAAGCAATCGTCGGCGCCGGCTGCACCCCATCCTTCACGAAGATGTAATAAAGCCGCCCCTCGGAATAGGTGAACCCGGCCATCTTCCCGGCCTCGTCCCCGACGCCCATGTAAATATCCGTCCGCCCCGGCGCCCTGATCGCCGCCCCGCGGTCCTGATCCAGCACAAAACTCCGATAAGGCCGCTTGGTCATCAGCTCCGCCTGATCCGGAATCCGCGAATCCACAAACGCCAGACACCCGCGCGGGAAAATCTCCTTGTCCGTCGCAATGCTGTGCAGCGGCGTCACCTTCTCCGCCAGGCACCCATACGGTCCGCCCTTCGACTCCTGGAAGAACACATATCGCTTGTTCAGATGCAGATACGTGTCGAGATCCTCGGGATGCTCCTTGAAATACTTGACCATGGTGTCGAGTGACAACTTGAACCGATCGATCTTCCCATCGATCACCATCTGCCGCCCGATCGGGGTGTACTCATGACCGTTGTGCCCCGCATAACCAATCTCATACAGATTCCCATCGGGCAACCGGATGAATCCCGATCCCTGCACCGTGAACACATACGCCTCAAACTTGTCGCCCAGCCAGCAGATCTCGTTACCCGCCAGCTCCTGGCTCTTCTCAATCTCCTCGCGCGTCCGCCACGCGCCGCCAACCGGATTACCCTCGCCATCCTTCTGCATCCCCGGCGGCAGCTTGTACAGCGGCACGTTGAACTGCTCCGTCCGCGTCAGACTGCCGTTGAAGATCGGCGAGTAATATCCGGTGAACAATACGGTCCCGTCATCGTCGCAACCGACACTCATGTACACGTCGTAGTCTCGGCGAATCGCCTCATCGAGCGCCTGTGGCGTGCTCGCCATGTCGAGCGTGATCTTGAATTGCTCCAGCGTGGCCAGCGCCTTGTCGTGCGTGATCGGCCCCAGCGGGTAATACTTCTGACTCGACGGCTTGTGCAGGTAATTGATGCTTCGATCGACCGACTCGCGCAGGCCCATGCCCTTGGCCTTGTACCACGCCTCGCCAAACTTGGGGTACTGCGACGGATCAATCTTCCGCAGCGCAAACTGCCCCGGCGGCAACTGCCGATCATAATCCTTGTTGATGTTTCCTATCGGCAGCGGCTCTTCGGGTTTCTTGCAACCGAGGTCCGCGAGACAACAGGCGAATGTCAGAATGAAAAGTGCGCGACGGGACATGATCCGACTCCTTTCGGTGTACCGCGTTCGATCCATCAGAACGCGCATCCCTGAGGGGATGTACGATCCTTCAGGACATAAGTTTATCCGACGGGTGGCCCGTTGCAAATCCTGGTCGTCCCGCTTGGAGGTGTTGTCTCGCATGCCCGGATTTGTAAAAACCCACGCGGAGTTCACGAACGGGACTTGGTCCGGGCTCTTTGGCCGCCTCCCGTCGGAACTCCGCATATTGGGGTCCGCCGCAGCGGACAATTCGAGTCGTGAGCGAAGGGATGAAGAGCAAGGTCCGTGCCAGCGCGGAAAGAGCCCGAATCGAAGGCCGGAAACCAAAAAGTGGGAAATCCTGCGTAAGCCCTGCGGCGAGTTGGGGAATCCGTTCCAGGATTATGGAATCGAATCAGTCCTTGGCGCCCGCCATTTCCTCCCGTGCCAGCCGGGAGAAAATGACGTACCCCAAAAAGGAGATGCCGACCCCCACCATGAAAACCCACCAGTCGAGATAGGTATACAGCAACAGTCCCACAAACGGGGCGAACATCCCCCGCAGCCCGGTCAGCGAAACATGGATGCCCATGTAGAGCTCGGCCTTGTGGTCATCTGCGAAGTGCAGATGCCCGATATTCCACGCGATCGCGCCGCCACTCTGCGCCAGCCCCTCGAATACCCGCCCGAACGCATAGACCGCCAGCGATATGACCAACATCATCCCGACCTGTCCGTCGGACATGCCCGCGAACTTCGCCCCGAACCCACAGAACAACAGCGACGCGCACCAGCACAGCGAATTGGTCATTCGAAACCGCAGCACGCCCACCCGATCAAACATCCGTGCCCAGATCGGCAGCATGATCAGCGTGACGCCCCGAGGCACGAGGTCCAGCAGCGTATTGCTCCACGTGTAGCTCAAGTGCAGCGTCTTGGTCAGCACGATGGTATTGACCTGCATGACCATCAGATTGGCGGTGCCGATGCACATCTGCGCCGTGCAGTAGCGCTTGAACCGCGGATCCTCGCGCAACACTTTCCGCATATGCCGCATGATTTCCAACGGATTGGCCAGCGTTACCAGGCTGTATGGCGCGATGACACCCGTGTCGGCAATAGGTTCGTCATCCACGCCTTTCTGAACTGGAAACAGGGCATCCAGCCTGGGCTGCGATTGATCCCTCTCCGCCGATGCCGTCTTTCCGTTGTGTCGAAGTTTAGTCGCCTTGGCGACTGTCCTCGTACTCTTGTACTTTCTCCTCCCTTCACCACGCACACGCTCTCCGCGCAATACCAGCAGCCCGCTGGCGCCCACCAGCGCCACCACCGGGTAGAACCAGTGATATGCCTCGGGCGAAAGGTCAAACAACTGTCCGGCCCCGAGGATGACCGGAAGGCTCATCATCGTGCGGACGATCTGGAGATTGGCCGTGATTCTCCCGCGGTGCGAATGCGGATAATTACTCTTCCACAGACTCGCCCGCGTGGTCACTACCCCGGACATGAACACCCGCGCCAGGCAGATCTGCAAGGCAAAGATCCATCCGCCAAGCCACGTGTGCGGCGTGAACATGACCGACAGCGTCACGGCCACGCTGGCCGCGGCGAACGCCAGGAATGCGGGAATCTTCCGACGCCCGACGATCATCGCCCCCCAGATCAGGCTGACCAGATTTGCGAACGCGGGCGTGGCCTGCACCACGGTGATGAGCAGATTGCTGCCGTGGAAAGTCTTGCTGACCACGACTGCCGAGACCGTGCCTTCGACCAGTCCGGCGAACAATCCCCATAGCAGGAAATGTTTTACTTCGATGACATAGGGCCGGCGGGCCATGTAGGGGATACCGGCCGTGCTGATCACATCCACTTTGGAATTGCCCCGTCTGCAAGAGTGCGCATCGAAGTGGCGATTATAGCGAGGCGGGGCACTTGTGCCATGAAGGTCGGGTTATTCGCACTCGATCGTAAAGCGGCGTTTGAAGTGCAAATAGTAGAGACCGATGATCCGCATTGAAACGACATTCAGGTAGACGCCCAGCACATTGAAGATGATGCCAAAAATGACGACTTTATCCGAGTCGAGTTTGAACATCGGAGAAACTCCCGCGGCCATCAGAAGGGGCGCGAAAATACTGACCGCCATGATCGCCCCGACGAGCAGCAGCATGCCCCACATCGCCATATAAGGGAGCAGCGTGCGGAAAATTGTCGTCATCATCAGGTCGATGCGAAATATCATCGCCAGCGAGTTGAACGCGAACATCAAGATGAACAGCGGCATCAGAAATATCCCGGCCGCGGCCCACATCATCAATATGATCGGATTCGCCATGGGGCCGCTGATAGCGCCGGTCGCCATGGCAATACCATAGAAAGTCGCAGGCATCAGCGAGCACGCGAAGGCCCCGATATAGCGCAGCATCGGCTTGACTATGTCGTCGATCGGCCCTTCTTCCATTCTGATTCCAGGCAAATCCTCGGAACCCGCCGCCGTGTCGCGAACCACGGACAAGTACATCGCGGCGAGCCAGCCCATGATGATGAATTGCCCGACCAGTCCCAGACACCCAGCATGGTCGAGCAGCAATATCAAGCAGGCAATTGCAGCGCTAATCCCAAAAGTGACCACATTGCTCAGCGATTTGAACGGATAGATGAAACTGACGAAGGCATCGCTCCAATAGCCGCGTTTCGGCCCCTCAACGGTCTCGCCGATCTTCGTGGACGATGAACTGCGAATCGCCCGGTCTTGCGCATATTCAACGGAAGCCGCGACCCGCTCGACCTGAATCGCCGGCAGTGGCGCTTCCCCTCCGGAAAAGGAAGCCGAGTTTTCTCCGGAGAGTCCATAGAGCACATCTGAGCTCGACTCGGAGTGTTCGAGCAATGTCAGACTTGACAACTCGTCGTCAAGTGATGCGGGCATAACATCCGCTGCAGGGACTTTGGTGACCGGCGTGACTTTTTTTGCCGGCGCTGCCTTGGCCGGAGGCGCTTTCACTGCGCTGGTGGGGGCCGATGCTGTCTTTACCGTTTTTGGAGCCGCATTGAACCGAGCCGCCGGAATGACAAACGCCTTCTCACACCCCGGACAGGTAATCTTCTTGTCCGCCATAGCCGACGGAACTTTCAACGCAGTCCCACACTTGCATTTGACCTTTAAGGCCATGTGAACGCACCCGAATCAGTGTCACCATGCACAGCGAACAGATACTCAGGACAGGGGGGCCGGTACAACCTTAAATATATCAAATTAGGACACTCGCTCCAAGCCCCGGCGATGTGATATGCTGTCCAAAGCGAGTCATTTCTGGAGGTCAGCGATGCAGAATTACATCTCAATTGCACTCGTTCTCTTTCCGGCAATCGTCGTTAACGCTCAGTCCGTAAATGTCGAAATCGCCCCGCCCGGCCAGGTGCCGTCGCCAGTCTACGGCGCCGCAGGTCAGTCAGGTGTCTGGAACTCCGTCAACACCGCCAGCGGTCAATTCACTTTCAACCTTCTGGATCTCAGCGGAAACATGACAGGCGTCTATTACAAACAGATTGGTGGTTCGCAGCTACTCAGTACCGACGACCCGTCCACGACCGGTAACGACGATGCATTCCTCGACGACTATCTCATCACGTACACGCCGAC
>JADMIO012727098.1_pt1 | contig 16629 bp, 11 predicted proteins | sample 8958161 | NCBI WGS metagenome assembly JADMIO01 (sample SAMN16585339, study PRJNA669376) | soil metagenome | isolation source: Crop rotation soil | place: USA: Cullars Rotation, Alabama | collected 2011
CTTTCCCGGCCGCGCGGCGCCGACGTCGCGCAGCTGCGCGAGCAGGGCTTCGCGCCGCCCGCCGTCGCCGAGATCGCGTTCGCCGTGGCGGCGGGGGCGTTCCTGAACCGTGCCTCGACGTTCCTCGCGCTTCCGATCGAGACCGAGCTCGAGCGCTTCGTGGACACGCCGATGTTCCACCTGATGCGGCCGGTGATGGCGTGGCGGCTGCGGAAGCGTCGCCAGTCTCCCGGCGCGCCGCCGCGGAACGAGGGCATCGGCGCGACGGTCGTGGCGGCGCTCGGCGACTCGCCGAGCGCGCGCATCGTTCGGCGCATCGTCGACGACGCCTGGAGCTCACCGATCGTTCCGCGGCGGACGAAGGCGCTCGTCCTCGCGGTCGTCGCGAAAGCGCTCGGGTGCGTCGCGATGGAGCGCGATGCGCGCGCGCTTCTCGAGGTGGACGGCTTGACCGCCGCCGACGTCGACGAGGTGCTCGCGAACCTCGGCTCGCCGGCGCTCGATCCGCGCGAGGCGCTGCTCGTCCCGTTCGCGCGCGAGACCGTCCGCTATCAATCCGCCGACATCCAGCGCCGGGTCGTCGCGGTCACGCGCGCGATGACGCCGGAGGAGCGGCTGGAGGTCGTCGGCGTCCTCGCGCTCGCGAACGCGCTCTGCCGGCTGAGCGTTCTCCTCGACGCCTGCTGATGCTCTGGGCGGCGCTCGCCGGCGTCGCGGCGCTCGCCGCCTTGCTCGCGCGCGAGCGGCGCACACGTCTCCAGCTCGAGCGGCGCGTCGACGCCTCGGCGCGCGCGCTGGAAACACTGCAGGCGGCGTTCGCACGCTTCGCGCCCGCGGAGGTCGTCGAAGACATCATCGCGCGCGGCGTCTCCACTCGCTCCGAGAAGAAGGATGTGACCGTCCTCTTCGCCGACCTGAAGGGCTTCACCGCGATGAGCGAGCAGCTCGATCCCGCGGTGATCGTCGCGCTGCTGAACGACTACTTCGAGCGGATGAGCCGCGTCGTCGCGGCGCACCGCGGCCACGTGTCGAAGTTCATCGGCGACGGCATGCTCGCGCTCTTCGGCGCGCTCGACTCGAACCCGTGGCAGACGAACGACGCGGTGCACGCGGCGCTCGCGATGCGCGAGGCGCTCGTCGAGCTGAACGGCCGCCTCGCCGCCGACGGCCTGCCGCTCCTTGCCGTCGGCATCGGAGTGCATCGCGGCCCTGTGGTCGCCGGCGTTCTCGGCAGCGCCGAGCTCGTCGAGTACGGCGTGATCGGCAGTACGGTGAACGTCGCGTCGCGCGTCGAGGAGCTGACGCGCGTCCACGAGGTCGACATCCTCGTGACGGCCGCGGTACGCGACGTCCTCGATCCGCGGGTCGCGCTCCGAGCGATGCCGCCGTCGCCGGTGAAGGGTCTCGCGGAGCCCCTGCCGACGTGGGCCGTCGACGGCGTCGTCGATACGTCGCCGGCGCGTTGAGCGGACGGCGCCCGCGGGCTCCGCCGGCTCACGTTACGACGTCACTCGGCGCAGGTGCAATCCGAGAGGCAGCTGCCGGGACACGCGGTGTCGTCCGGGGGATCGCACTGCTCCATCCCCGCGAGAATGCCGTCGCCGCAGACCGTGCTGCACGTCGACGGAGACCCGGTGCAGTCGAACCCGAGCTCCTCGGTACAATCGGCGGCGCAGCCGTCGCCCGGCGCGGTATTGCCGTCATCGCACCCCTCGTTGCCGGTGGCGATACCGTCGCCGCAGATCGGCGTGCACGCGGACGGGGTGCCGACGCACGAGTAGCCCGGCTCGACGGCGCACACGTCGCTGCAGCCGTCGCCCGGCGTCGCGTTGCCGTCGTCGCAATCCTCGCCGGCATCGACGGTGCCGTCACCGCACGCCGGCGCGCACGTGCAGTCGGGCGCGCACGCGCCGACGCAGGCGCCCGTCGCGGCGCCGTCGCAATCCTCCGTCACCTGATTGATGACGCCGTCGCCGCACGCCGCGGGCGCCGGGTTCACGAACGACGGCACGCACAGCTCGCGCGTCCGGAAGGACTGCAGCGCGTCGGGACCGAACTGGTTGTCGATAGCGAGATCGCGGATCGTCGTCGGCGCGCTCGTCCGCACCTCGTAGCACATGAGGTACGCGCTCGGATTCGGAATCGGCTCGCTGTTCTTGCTCGTCGGCACGCAGAGGCGCTCCGGCCGCTTCACGGCGAAGGTGAGCGTGCCGAACTGGTCCTGGATGGTGACGTTCGGGATCCGCGCCCGTCCGCCGCTCGTGCGGTAGCACGTGAAGTGGTCGACGGTCGGCGTCCCGAGCGGCGGCGCCGTCGTGCCGAGGCTCTTCGTGCTCGGGACGAGCAGCAGCTCCGGCCGGACGAGATCGACCGTCACGGTGCCGAACTGGTTCACGACGACTTGATCGCGAACGCGCTTGAAGCGCGGCGAGCCGCTCGAGATCTGGTACGCGACGAGGTGCTCCACGTGGCTCGGCGCCGTCGGGTCTTCGTTGTTCTTGCTCGCCGGGTTGCAGATGCGGCGGGGCCGGCGAAGCGTGAACGTGCGCGGCCCGTCGGTCTTGCCGTCGGTGTCGTCGAGCACGATGCCGGGCTCGCGGATCGGCGCGTGGTGCGCCTCGTAGCACTGGAAGTGATCGAGGCCGATCGGGCCGATCGGCGTCGACTGCGGCGTGGGCGTCAGCGTGGAGGACGGCGTCGCGGTGGACGACGGCGACGCGCTCGCGGACGGCGTCTCGGTCGGTGTCGCCGCGGTCGCGCCCGCAACGGTCGACGTCGCACTCGGCGTCGGGCTCGCCGATTCCGTCGGCGTCGCCGATTCGGTCACGGTCGGTGTCGGCGACGCGGTAGGCGTCTCCGCGCCGCTTGTCGTCGGCGTCGCCGTGAGCGTCGGCGTCGGGGTGAGCGTCGGCGTCGCGGTGAGCGTAGGCGTTCCCGTTTCCGTCGGCGTCGCGGTCTCGGGCGGTGTCGCGGTCAGCGTCGGGGTGGCCGTGAGCGTCGGTGTCGCGGTGATCGTCGGCGTTGCCGTGATGGTCGGCGTCGCCGTGATGGTCGGCGTCGCTGTGAGCGTCGGTGTCGCGGTGATGGTCGGCGTCGCTGTGAGCGTCGGTGTCGCGGTGATGGTTGGAGTGGCTGTCAGCGTCGGCGTGGCCGTTTCGGTCGGAGTTGCCGTCTCGACCGGTGTGGTCGTGATCGTCGCCGCCGCCACGGTCGACGTCGGCGTCTGAGTCGGCGTCGACGTCTCGACCGGCGTCGCGGTGAGGACGGCGGTCAACGTCACCGTCGGTACGGCAACGGTGAGCGTCGCCGTCGGCGTCGGCGTGCCCGTCGGGGTCGTCGTCGCGGTCTCCGTCGCCGTCGCGGTTGCAACGGGCGTCACCGTAACGGTCGCGACCGGCGTCTCTGTCGCGGTCACCGTCGCGACCGGCGTTTCGGTCGCGGTCGCAGTGGCGACCGGCGTCGTCGTGAGCGTCGGGGTGACCGTTTCCGTCGGCGTCGCCGTCTCGCTCACCGTCGGCGTCGGCGTCGCGGTCAGCACGGGCGTCAGCGTGATCGTCGGGACGACGGTGAGCGTCGGGACGACGGTAAGCGTCGGCACGACAGTGAGCGTCGGTACCACCGTCAGCGTCGGTACGACCGTGAGGGTCGGCGTGACGGTGACTGTCGGCGTGACCGTAATGGTCGGCGTGACCGTCTGAGTCGCCGTCGCCGTTACCGTGGCTGTGACGGTCGTCGTCGCAGTTTCCGTCGGCGTCGCCGTCTGTGTCGCCGTGGCCGTGAGGGTCGGTGTCGCCGTGAGCGTTGGCGTTGCCGTCAGTGTGGCCGTCGGCGTGAGAGTCGGCGTCGCCGTCTCCGTCGGGCTCGCCGTTTCCGTGGCCGTCACGGTGAGCGTCGGCGTCACGGTAACAGTGGGCGTCGCCGTAGCGGTCGCCGTGAGCGTCGGCGTCGCCGTCGCAGTCGGCGTTGCGGTCATCGTCGGAGTCGGTGTCGCCGTGGGCGTCGCCGTCTCCGTTGGCGTGGCGGTCAGCGTCGGCGTTGCCGTGAGCGTCGGGGTCGCCGTGAGCGTCGGCGTCGCCGTGAGCGTGGCCGTGGCAGTCACCGTCGCCGTCGCCGTCTCGGTAGGACTCGCGGTTTCCGTCGGCGTGACTGTCTGGGTCGCGGTGACCGTCTCGGTCGGAGACGCCGTCGGCGTCGCCGTGAGCGTCGGTGTCGCGGTGAGCGTCGGTGTCGCGGTAAGCGTCGGCGTCGCGGTGAGCGTCGGCGTTGCCGTGAGCGTCGGCGTCGCCGTGAGCGTCGGTGTCGCGGTGAGCGTCGGCGTCGCCGTGAGCGTCGGCGTCGCCGTGAGCGTCGGCGTCGCCGTGAGCGTCGGCGTCGCCGTGAGCGTCGGCGTCGCCGTGAGCGTCGGCGTCGCCGTGAGCGTCGGCGTCGCCGTGAGCGTCGGTGTCGCGGTGAGCGTCGGTGTCGCGGTGAGCGTCGCCGTTGCCGTGAGCGTCGCCGTGGCCGTCAAGGTTGGCGTGGCGGTGAGCGTCGCGGTGGACGTGACCGTCGGTGTCGCGGTCAAGGTCGGTGTCGCGGTCAACGTCGGAGTCGCAGTGAGCGTGACAGTAGGCGTCGCCGTCCGTGTGGGGGTCGCGGTGAGCGTCACTGTCGCCGTCGCCGTTCGGGTGGGCGTCGCCGTGAGGGTCGCGGTCGCTGTGGCCGTAGGCGTGGCCGTCGCCGTCGCCGTCGGGGTGGCGGTGGGCGTGGGAGTAGCGACCGTCGCAGGCGAGTTCCACTCGATCGCGCCGATGTCCGCGGTGCGGCGACTGCCGGAAGCGCCGCTGGTTACCGCGTTGATGGTGACGCGCGCTTCGACGTCCGCACCGGTCGAATTCGTCAAGATCGCCGAGCTCCACACGAAGGAGAACTCCGCAGTATCGGTGGAGAGCGTGAACGTCGGGCTCGTCGCGCGGACCACGCCGTTCTCGAGCACCTCGATCGTAATCGTCGGATCGAATCCCCCGGTGGCGGCGTTGCCGCCGCCGGTGCTCTTCCGAACGAATACCTTGAAGTCTTGGAATCCGTTCGGATTCGGACCGGGCGTCGGGAACGTCACGCGCAACGACGCGTCGTTGAGCGTGATCGCGGTGACGTAGGAGGTGTCCGGTGCGTCGGGGTCCTCGTCGATGCTCGTGACGGGACCAGTCATGTTCGTCTGCGCCGCGATACCGGTCGGCGCAATCGATGCCGCGGAAGCGGACACCGGAGCGAGAGCTGAGGAGAAGAGGAGCAGGGGTGCGAGGAAAAGCGGCGCCAGTAGTCTCATGCTCCGGTGTCCTTCTTGTGCTGCGGAGGTGCAGATGCTGCGTGGCGCAATGCAGCAACTCGCGTACCAGTTGGGGCGTAGTTCTATAGGGTGTTACGGCGTACGGCAGGCTGCAAAACTGCAAGACCTATTGCAGTTGCAGCAGACGGAATTGCGAGAGCGGACGCTAACACCGCGAAATGGTGATTGACTATTCGCAGGCGCTGTGCGTCTTGCGGCGGCGCTCGCGTGGTACGGTGCGTACCACGCGAGCGCTACGTTCGGTCAGTCCGACTTCGCTTTGAAGTCGGTCGCGAGGTTCAGCTGGTTCGTGCTGAACGTCGCCTCCCAGCAGGAGCCGGCGCTGTTCCGGATCTGCAGACGCACGCGGCTCTGCTGCGACAGCGGCAACGGCGGCGCCTGCAGGTACGAGCCCTTTCCTTTGACGACGATCTTCGCCGTGCCGTCGACGAAGCCCTGCTTGAGAAGGATCTTCAGCTTGCCGTCGGGGAAGAGCGCCGAGTTGCTGTACTTGTAGCCGCTGCTGAGCGCGCGCCAGCACGGGCGTCCCTTGCACACGCCGGCGCGACGCGCATCGACGCTCATCTTCAGCTTCGGCGCGCCACCGACCTCGTCGTAGAGACAGACGGCGTAGTCGACGTTGATGTCCGGGTGGCCGTACGCGCTCGCGGGCGTCGCTTGCCCGTTCGTCCACTTCCACGAGAGGACGTCCTTGTCGTTCGTCGTCTTCTCCTTGACCGCGAGCAGCGACTTGCCGATGCCGACGGGCACGCGGCAGCCGGTCGCGGGCGTCGCGGCGCAGACCTCGCGACGGCACGTGGACGAGCAGCCATCGCGCGACGCGGTGTTGCCGTCGTCGCACTCCTCGCCCGGCGTCTGGATGCCGTCGCCGCAGACCTCGGAGCAATGCGAAAGCGGGCTCCCCGAGCACGTCCAGCCCGGCTCGACCGCGCACGACGCGGAGCAGCCGTCGCCGTCCGCGAGGTCGCCGTCGTCGCACGCCTCGCCGAGCGTCACGATGCCGTTGCCGCACGCGGTCTGCGTGCAGTTCGCGTCGCAGCCGTCGCCGCTCGTCGTGTTGCCGTCGTCGCACTGCTCGCCGCAGGTCGGCTGCAGCACGCCGTCGTTACAGACGTGCGGATCGCCGCCGCACGTGCCGTTCGTGCAGACGTCGCTGCGTGTGCACGGGTTGCCGTCGTTGCACGCGACGCCGGTGAGCACCGGGGTCGAGCAGGCGCCCGTCGTCGTCGAGCACGTGCCGGCGGCGTGGCATTGGTCGAGCGGCGTACACACGACGGGATTGCCGCCCGAGCACGTGCCGCTCTGACAGGTGTCGGTGCGCGTGCACGCATTCCCGTCGCTGCACGTCGAGCCGTCGGCCTTCGTCGGGTTCGAGCACGCGCCGGTCGCGGGCGCGCACGTCCCGGCGACGTGACACTGATCCGACGCCGTACAGACGACCGGGTTGGCGCCGGTGCACGTTCCCGCCTGGCAGCTGTCGGTGCGCGTGCACGCGTTGCCGTCGTTGCACGTCGAGCCGTTCGCCTTCGCCGGATTGCTGCAGATGCCGGTCGCGGGCGCGCAGGTGCCCGCGAGGTGGCATTGATCGGACGCCGTGCACACGATCGGGTTCGAGCCGACGCAGACGCCATTCGAGCAGGTGTCGGTTTGCGTGCAGAGGTTACCGTCGCTGCAGGGCGCGGTGTTCGGCGGGTGCGTGCACGTCCCGCCGCTGCACACGTCGTTCGTGCAGACGTTGCCGTCGTTGGCGCACGGGGCGGTGTTCGGCGGATGCGTGCACGTCCCGCCGCTGCAGACGTCGTTCGTGCAGACGTTCCCGTCGTCCGCGCAGGGCGCCGTGTTCGCGCCGTGCACGCACGTGCCGGTCGCGTTGCAGACGTCGTCGGTGCAGACGTTGCCGTCGCTCGTGCACGCGGTACCCGGCACGTCGAGCTGACAGAGCGACGAGCAGCAATCGCCGTTCGCCGTGTTGCCGTCGTCGCACGCCTCGCCGACGGTGACGATGCCGTTGCCGCAGCCGGTGAAGCGGCAGTTCGCGTCGCAGCCGTCGCCCGACACGAGGTTCCCGTCGTCGCACTCCTCGCCCGGCGCGGTGATGCCGTCGCCGCACGTCTGCGTGCACGTCGACGGCGCACCGGTGCACGTCCACCCGACGTCCGTCGTGCACGTCGGTCCGCAGCCGTCGTTCGACGTGAGATTCCCGTCGTCGCACTGCTCGGGCGCGATCACGACGCCGTCGCCGCACGTCGGCGAGCACGCCGACGGGCTGTCGACGCACGTGTACCCGGCTTCCGGCGTGCAGCTCGGGGCGCAGCCGTCGCCCGCGGAGAGATTGCCGTCGTCGCAGCCCTCGCCGGCCTGCACGACGCCGTCGCCGCAGACCGGACAGTTCGGATAGCCGGCGAGCGTCGTCGCCTTGTCGACGCGGCCCGGATTGAAGACGACGCCGCCCGCGATCACGGGAGCCTGCCCCGGCGGATGGACGGTCGAGATGTGCCCGGCCGGATACGCGAGGAGCTGCGCGCCCGTCTTCAGCTGCATCGGCGTCCGCGCGACCAGATCGATGTCGGACCCGCCGGGCGTTCCGACGGTGCTCGTACCGGAGTGCGCGTCGACCTTCACGCCCGCTTCGATGCTGAGGCCGCATCCGGCGAGCGAGACGAGGTCGCCGCCGGCGTTCGTGTCGCCGCCGGATGCGAGGATGTTGGCGGCAACCGTGAGCGTGCCGACGGCCGCGTTGCCGGCGGCGAAGTCGACCGCGCCCGGGTCGCCGGCGGTGTCGGTAGCGACGGCGGTGAGGACGCCGTCGATGCGGATGTCGCCGCCCGCGTCGCCGTCGATCTCGCCGCCGGACTGCTTGCCGCTGACGTCGATCGTCCCGCTGAGGTGCATGTTGCGCCCGGCGCTCAGCTCGACGGTTCCGCCGGACCCGCCGCCGCCGCTGCTGCGCAGCGAGATCACGCCGCCGAGATCGAGGTCGCCATCGAGCGCCGTCTCGCGGAAGAAGTCGTTGTCGATCGACGCGATGTAGACCGTGCCGCCGTCGCCCGAGTAGGCGCTCCCGGCGTCGGCGCGGATCGCGACCGCCGACCCGGTGAAGAGGACGTGGCCTTGCGCCGTGGCCTCGAGGTCGCCGCCGTCGCCGGTGAACGTGTCCGCGTCGCTCGCGGCGAGCTTGAGCGTGGCGTCCTGGACGGTGAGCGAGCCGCCGGCGATCGCGCCGCCGAGCCCGTCGAGGCCGGCGCCGAGCGTGATGGCGCCGCCGTAGCCACCGCCGCCGCGGCTGCTCACGTCGATCGACTTGGTGATCGTGACGTCGTCTGCGGCGTCGATCTCCACCTCGCCGCCGTCGCCGCCGCCGCCGGTGCCGTCGATCGCCGCGTTCAACGCGACGTTCCGCGCGGCGCGCACGAAGACGGTACCGCCGGTCGCTTGGTTGTTGCCTGGCAGGTTGATCGCTCCGTTGATCGTGATGCTGCCGGCGCTCGAGCGCGCGTCGAACGTGCCGCCGTCGGCGTAGCGCTCGCCCTCGTCCGCGAGGGTGTCGCCGGTGCCGACGATCGACGACCCGGCGAGCAGCGTGATGTCCCCGACCGCGGCCAGGCGCACCGTCCCGGCGCTGTCGCCGGACACGTCGATCACGCCGGCGTCGGAGATGGTGCCGCTGCTCGCGATCGCGATCACGCCGCCGGAGATGATGAAGCCGTTCGGCTCGACGAAGTCGCCACGCGCTTTCAGCTTGCCGGTATCCGTGATGACGACGTTGCCGGCGTTCGTGACGTTGATGTAGCCGCTGCCGATCATCTGGAACGTCTTCGTGATCGTCAGCGTGCGGCCGCCCAAGTCGAAGTCGCAGGCGCCGGAGGTCACCTCGATGTTGCTGCTCATCGTGACGCTCGTCGGGGTGCAAGGGCCGCTCGGCGACGCGCAGAGGACGCTCGTGGTGTTCGCGGCCGCGTCGGCGCCGCACGTCCGCGAGACCGCCGCCGCGGTCCTCGGAACGACGACGACTGCGGCGAGCACGAGGCCGACGAGCGCGTTCCGTAGGGAAGGAAAGGGGGCCATCGCATCCCTCCATCTGCGTGCGCCAGGTGCGGCACGCGTCCTGGGCGTGAGCAGCGTGAACCGCTGCTCGCGCGGTATCACCAGGAGGTTCGCCGCGGCAAGGGAAATCGGCTACGCGGCCGATCGTTGGCGTCGCGCAGCGCGTCGTATGGAAAATGTTTCAGCGCGCGCTGTCCGCTGACGATGTCGCTCAGGGGTGCGCGTCGACGAAGCGTACGACGGCGTCCACGAGCTCGTTGGGGCGCTCCTCTTGCGGAAGGTGCCCGGTCTTCTCCATCACGAGGAGCTCGCTGCCGGCGATCAGGTCGGCGTACTGGTGTGCCGTCGCGGGGCGCACCACACGATCCGCATCGCCGGTGATCACCAACGTCGGCGCGCGGATCGTCCGCACCTGCGCCGGGCGCTCGGCCGGAACGGGCTGCTTCATGCGGGCGAAGAACGCGTTCGTGCCGCCCCTCGAGCGGAGCGGCGCGTAGTAGGCGTCGACGTCGGCGTCGGTGATCCGTGACGAGTCGTAGACGGCGTTCTCGAGGCTCGCGCGCACGCGGCCGCGATTCGGGATCGCGCGGAGCACCGGGCCGATCACCGGCCATCCGGCCATGCGGACTGCGAGCGGATAGCCGCTCGCCGCGTTCGGCAACCCCGACGCGTCGACGAGGACGAGGGCGGACACGCGCTCCGGAAAGAGGATCGCGACCTCGCTCGCGACGTGGCCGCCCATCGAGCTCCCGACGAGGACCGCGCGCCGAGCGCCGACCGCGTCGAGGTACGCGACGACGTGGCGCGCGAGCCACTCCGTCGTGTACGGCGCGTCGTCCGGCTTGTCGCTGAAGCCGTAGCCGGGCAGGTCGATCGCGTGGACGCGGTAACGGCGCGCGAGCGGTGCGATCACGTCGCGCCACGTGTACGTGTTAGACGGGTTGCCGTGGAGGAGGACGATCGGACGTCCCGTGCCCGCCGGGAAAGCGAACGTCGCGAGCCCGTTCACGGTGACGTAGTGGCCGTCGCGCCGGGCGAGCTCGTACGGCGTCGTGCGTGCGAGCTCCGCCGGCGTCGGCGCGCAGCCGGCGGCGATCGCGACGAGCAGCGCGGCCGCGAGCCTGCGGCCGCCGGTCATACCTTCCCGATCAGCTCGCCGATGCGCTCGAGGCCCTGGGTGATGCCGTCGGGATCGAACGCCGGCGGCGGCACCATGAAGCGCGACACCCCGAGATCCGCGAGGCGGCGGACGCCGTCGACGTCGGGCGATGCGCGTCCCGACGTGACCTCGATCGATGCCGGGTCGCGGCCGAGCTTCTTGCACTCGTCGCGCATGACGCCGAGGAGCCACTTCAGCTTCTCGTCGTCCGCAACGCCGGGGAAGAAGCCGTCGCCGTAGCGGGCCGCGCGCCGCGCGGCGAGCTCGGTGTGGCCGCCGACGACGATCGGCACTCCCGGCCGTTGCGCCGGCTTCGGGTGCGACTCGAGCTTCTCCCAGCGATAGAACTTGCCCGCGAACGGCTCGGTCTCGTCCTTCCAGAGCGAGCGCAGCGCGCGGACCATCTCGGCCGTGCGGGCGGCGCGCTCCCCGAAGGGAACGCCGAGCACCTGGAACTCCTCCTCGAGCCACCCGACGCCGATGCCGAGGATGACGCGGCCATGCGACAGCACGTCGAGCGTCGCCACCTCCTTCGCGACGTAGAGCGGATGGCGCTGCGGGAGGATCAGGATGCCGGTCGCGAGCTTGATCGTCTTCGTCACGGCCGCGGCGTACGCGAGCCAGACCAGCGGTTCCGGGATCGGCACTTGGTCCGGCGCGGGGATCTTGCCGGACGGGTCGTACGGGTACGTCGACTTGTAGCCGACCGGGATCACGACGTGCTCGACGGTCCAGAGGGACTCCAGGCCGACGCGCTCTGCCGTCGTCGCGAGGTGCGTGACGAGCTCGGGGAACGCGAAGGGGCCGGCGTTGGCGTACATCAATCCGAATTTCATCGCGTCGGCGTACTACGGGTGCGTGGTCTACGCCAATGGGTGCGTCGTGGCGGGGTGGTTGCACCTTTCCCGACCTCGCGCGGCGCACGCGCCCGGCGGCCGATAACGGCCCATCTGCTTCGGTGCTCGCCTCGCATCTGGACCGTTCTCGACCGCCGGGCGCCTTTGTGGCGCGGGTGAGAAGCAGTGGAGGGCGCCCTCGCTGCGCTCGTGCGCCTTCCTCATCGCTTCTCGCCGGTCCGCGACGCTTGCGGGTTTTGGTCTCAATCCGCAGAGTGGGGCGCCGGGCATCAGGAGGGTTGATGGTCGTCATCGTGCGGGTTGTCGTTCTCGTTGGCGTCGCGTTCGTTGTCGGGTGTGGAGGCGGTGGAGGCGGCGGTGGGGCGTCGACTCACGTCGAGTTCTCTCGGGCGCCCTCGGTTACTGCTCCTTCGGAGCGGGCGCCGCTCGTGCGGGTGGTGGATGTCGAGACGAATGTGGCGACGCGGGTCGAGGTTGTCGCTACCGCCGATGGGGACGGTTCTACTGTTTCGGTGCGGGGGGTGGAGCTCGCTACGGTGCATTCCTTGGCGCTCGTCGGGTTGAAGGCGGGGCGGGGATACGACGTCACCGTCACTGCTGCGGCGGACGACGGGGGGCGGGCGGTGGCGGCGCCGGTGCGGGTCGAGACTGCGGGGCTGCCGGGCGACTTTCCGCGGATCGACGTGCGGGTGGCGGATGCGGGGCGGATGGAGCCGGGGTTCACACTCATCGGGACGCGGAACAAGGACTTGAGCGCCGGGTTCATCGTGATCCTCGATGAGCGCGGCGACGTGGTGTGGTTTCTCGCGATCGATACGTCGACGATCGTGACGCCGCTCGCCAACGGGCATTTCGCGACGATTCTCGCGAATCGAACCGTCATCGAGGAAGTCGATCTGACGGGGACGACCGTGCGGCGGTGGCATGCAGCGCGCGCGAGCGACACGGCGCCGCCGGACGCGATTCCCGTCGACGCGTTCACGTTCCACAACGACGTATTCGAGGTGGCGTCCGACGGGACGTTTCTGGTGCCGGTGGACGTCGTTGCGTTCGTCGACGACTTTCCGATCGACGAGAACGATCCCTCGGTGCGCGCGCGGACACCGGTCGTCGACGAGCCGATCATCGAGTTTCGCCAGAGCGACGGCACGATCGTGCGGACCCGGTCGTTCATCGATCTCTTGAAGCCGACGCGCATCGGGTTCGACGCGACGACCGGGCTACCGGCGAACGCGGACTGGGTGCATACGAACGCCGTCGTTCACGACACGCGCGACGACACGCTGCTCACGTCGTTTCGCCATCAGGACGCGATCGTGAAGACGTCGCGATCGGACGGCAGCCTGCGGTGGATCCTCGGCAACCACGACAACTGGGAAGGGTTCGAGCAGTTCCTGCTCACGCCGGTCGGCGAGCCGTTCGCGTGGCCGTATCACCAGCACGCGCCGCAGGTGACGCCCCGCGGGACGCTGCTGGTGTTCGACAACGGCAACTGGAAGGCGAGCCCGTTCACCGGCGAGCCGAAGGTCCTCGCGCCGGAGAACTTCAGCCGCGCCGTCGAGTACGACGTGGACGACGACGCGCGCACCGTGCGCCAGGTGTGGCAGTTCGTCGCCGACGAGCAGCTCTACGCGCCCTTCGTCGGCAGCGCGTACGCGTTGCCGGCGACGGGCAACGTGCTGATCACGTACGGCGGCCTCTGCGCCATCGACGGCGTGCCGAGCGACGACATCGCGCACTGCCGCGGCACCGCGCGCATTCTCGAGGTGACGCACGAGGAGCCGAGCGCGGTGCTCTTCGACGTCGAGGTGCAGGACCGCGATCCGAGCGCGATCGGGTGGCTCGTCTACCGTGCGTATCGGTTGCCGTCGCTGCAGCCCGCCGGTTGACTCCGCCCGGACGCGGCCGCAATCCCGAACGCATGAGCGCGCGCATCGACGTCGAGAAGCAGGGGCCCGGCACGTTTCGTGTGACGGTCGCCGAGGGCGCGAGCCGGACGACGCACACCGTGAGCGTCGAAGCCGAATATGCGCGGTCGCTGGCGGGCGACACGGATCCCGCCGAGCTCGTCCGGCGGTCGTTCGAGTTTCTGCTCGAGCGCGAGCCGAAGGAGTCGATCCTCGGCACGTTCGCGCTGCCGGTGATCGGGCGCTACTTCCCCGAGTACGAGCGCGAGATCCGCCGGCGTCTCACGCCGACCTGAGCCGCGTCAGCGGCCGGAGACTTCGCGCAGGATCGCCTGCACGTGCTCGCGGAGCGAGCCGCGACGCGTGCCGAAGCGCGTCCGCGTGCCGAGTGCGATCTCCTTGCCGATGATCTCCGCGGTGAGCACCTCGCTGACGAACTGCTCGATCGCGAGCTGCATCCGGCGACGCCGGACCCGCATGCGCGCGTCGTGCTGCGCCGCCGAGAGGCCGCGCTCGCGCGCGTCGGGCAGCGTTTCCGCCGCGAGCATCTGCAGCACGCGGCGGAGGCGGAACTCCCACGCGGGCGGCAGCTGTACGACGATCTCGCCGGGCTTCCGGCCGAGCTTGGCGGCGATGGGGGAGGGTCGCTTCATCGGGCGGCGATGGGGGTCGACCATGACGCGTCGAGGCGCGAGCGTCAACCGCAATCGCACGACGCACGTTGCCGGGGGTGGAGCCGCGGTGTAGACGCGTCGCATGCCGCCGACCCTCCGCGCCGTCGCGCCTCTTCTCGCGGCGGCGTTCGCGACGCTGATCGCGGCCGGGTGCGCGGCGCGCGGGCCGAAGGCCATCGTCGCCGCGTCCGATCGCAGCGCCGCCGACCGCGCACTCGACGCCGGACGCAAGCCCGAGGAGCTGCTCCGCTTCGTCGACGTGCGGCCCGGGATGCGCGTCGCCGAGCTCGGCGCCGGCGGCGGCTACACGACGGAGCTGCTGGCGCGCGCCGTCGGTCCGACCGGCGTCGTCTACGCGCAGAACTCCCGCTTCATCCTCGAGCGCTTCGCGGCGAAGCCCTGGGGTGAGCGTCTCGCGAAACCGGTGATGGCGAAGGTCGTCCGGCTCGACCGCGACTTCGACGACCCGCTACCGCCCGACGTGCGAAACCTCGACCGCGTCGTCGTCGTCCTCTTCTACCACGACACGGTCTGGATGGGCGTCGATCGCGAGCGCATGAATCAGACGATCTTCCGCGCCCTCAAGCCGGGCGGGCTCTACGTCGTCATCGACCACTCCGCGCGACCCGGAGCCGGGCTCGGCGACGTGCGGTCGCTGCACCGGATCGAGGAGAAGAGCGTGCGCGACGAGGTGGAGAGCGTCGGGTTCCGCCTGGCGCGATCGTCCGACTTCCTCCGCAATCCGGACGATCCGCGCGACTGGAACGACTCGCCGACGGCGGCAGGCGACCGCCGCGGCACGAGCGACCGCTTCGCGCTGGCCTTCGTGAAGCCGGCGGCGAAGCCCTAGCGTCGACGCTCAGTAGCCGTCGTCGTACCGCTCATAGCGATCGTACGTCCGCGTTTGCGCGCGCGGGGCGCAGCAGTACGGCCCCGTGCTGTCGGCGCAGCAGCTGTCGCCGCTGCTGCAGCAGATCGTGCGTCCGCCCTGCGAACAGGTGATGTCGCGGGAGCGGCACGAGGTGTGCTCCCGGATGTCCTCCTCGCGCTGATACGCGTACCCAGGTCCGCCGTATTGCGCCGACGAGCAGCAGTAGGGTCCGTTCTCGTCCGCGCAGCAGCCGCCTTCCGGACAGCAAATCGAAGCGCGTCCGCCCTGGCAGAAGTCGTAATGCTTCGGGCAGAGACCGGAGAAATCACCGAACACGCCGCGAACCAGGTCGATCGGACCCGGAGGTGCGGGCCGCACGCCACCGCGTGTCGGTCCCTGACACGATACCGCGGCGAGCGCCGCCATCGTGATCGCGAGCAGCCGGAGCGTCATCGTCGTTCCTCCATGCGATCAGGATAACGGCATGCCCTCTCGTGGGCCACCCATACGGACCGCGAGCATTTTTCGTTGACACTGCGATTCGTTCCGTGCGAGTGTCCGCCGCCCGCAACCATCGTAGGAGGCCCCCTATGCGTCACTCGCTCTGGCTTGCGTTCGGCTTCGTGCTCGCGCTCCGTCCGTCGGCACACGCGATCGACATCGCGTTCTGCGGACAGGAGATCCCGTCGGGGACCACGGGAACGCTCGTCAACGACCTCGCGTGCGGCACCGGCGGCACCGGTGTGGTCCTGCACCCGAAGGCGACCCTCCAGCTGAACGGCCACACGATCACCGGCGGAACCATCTCCGTCTACGTGTTGCCGGGCAAGAAGATCGTCATCGAGGGTCCCGGCGAGATCGCCGGCGCGTCCGAGGTCGGCGTGTTCGCGCAGAACAACGTCGGCCGACGCATCGGGGTGACCATCCGGAACGGCGTCGACATCCACGACCACGGAATCGTCGGCATCGCACTCGGCCAGGGTAATCGCGTGAAGCTCGACCTCGACGACGTGACGCTTCGTAACAACGCCGGCGGGCCGATTGCGGACTGCACGGGCGTCAAGCTGAAGGGCGTCGACGTCGTCATCGCCGACAACGGGGCGGGGCTCTGCGGCGACGGCATCAAGCTGCAGAACGCCACGATCACCGGCAACGGCATCGCGGGGATCTTCAGCTGGAAGGCGCGGGTGAAGCTTCTCGACTCGACGGTGACCGGCAACGATGCGGGCGGCAACGGCTACGACATCGTGACGTCGCGACGGCCGAAGCTCGTGAACACGACGTGCGGCCGAAGCGCGCAGGTGGCGCCGCTCGCGCAGCCGGACGCGGGTTCGCCCTCGTGGGCAGTGTGCGCGGGCGACTGACCGCCTGAAGGTCTGGGCTGGTGAACGCGTAGACGAGCTGCCAGGAGCGATCGGCGCCGTTTCCGTCAGCGTACCGCGGGAATCACCTCGGCGGCGATCTGCTGCACCATCAGCGCCGCGGCCTCGCGCCGCAGCTCGCGCGTTCCGGGCACGACGTGACAGAAGTCGAGGCCGAGCGCCCGGAGGCCCTCGAACCGCGCGACGACGTGGTCGCGGGGGCCGGCGACGGCGAACCAGTCGATGAACGCGTCCTCGAGCGAGCGCGCGTGCTCCGCCGCGGCGCGCGTGTGGTCGCGCATGTCGTAACCCGCGCGGAGCTCCGCCGCGACTTTCCGGAGCGGGGCGGGCAGCCCGTCGAGCGCGGCGCCCGCGAGCGACGAGAAGCGCGCGAACGTCGCGACGGTGCCGCGGACGGCGTCGGGGAAAG
>JADMIO011081505.1_pt1 | contig 16623 bp, 8 predicted proteins | sample 8958161 | NCBI WGS metagenome assembly JADMIO01 (sample SAMN16585339, study PRJNA669376) | soil metagenome | isolation source: Crop rotation soil | place: USA: Cullars Rotation, Alabama | collected 2011
TTCCGATCTAGGGAGTAAAACATTTACGTTAGAAATTGGACTTTTGTCTCAGACTGATGAGGAGGATAGAGCGCAGTGTTCTTTTGATATGCTATGGCATGGCTGGCAAACTGATATTCAGGGCTATGATGTATTAGTTGGATATACCGATGAGGAAAGATTTGATTCTATGGTAACATTGCGTATACCCCAAACAGAACACCCAGGAACGCAGACTTTGGTACGACAAGAAAGACAAGAACGGGAAGAGCGAGAGGATAGAGAAGTGTCACATGCAGAGAATGATTTGCAGTTGAGTGATACAGAAGCTACTAAGACCGATGAAACAATCATTACTGAATAATATGCAGAACTCAAGAAAGATCGGCTCAGTACTAAGCCTCGCTCTGATAGCTCTGAGTAGTTTTGTCATTGCAAATCCGGTATATGCTGGTCCCGCTATTTCTGTTGATTTTGAAACAGCGCCCTTATTTCATAATCTCAATACTACGCCCGGAGATACAACAACTCGTTGGGTAACCGTTACAAATCACACCCCAGACACTCGGATTATCGGGGTCAAAGCATTGAATACCTATGATTGTTCTAGTGATGCTTTCTGTCTTGCTGATATTCTGAAAATTGATATTCGTGATGGCTCTGGTTTGCTCTATAGTAATTCTTTATCTGCATTTTATACAGCGAGTGCAGTGGATGGGATTATATTATCAAGTCTTGCGGGGAATGATGCCATGACAAAATATGACATTACGGTTTCTTTTCCTACTATCATTGGTAATGACTATCAAGGTTTAACTACATTTTTTGATCTAGAGTTTGGTTTTATTTCTCAGACCACCGGGACGGGAGGAGGTATAGTCATACAAACCAGTAGTTCAGGTGGAGGAGGTGGGGGCGGCAGTAGTTTTGCTCCATTACTTCATATTCAGAAATCGGGGGATGCGATCGTGGTTCCTGGGGGTACGGGGAACTATATTCTCACAGTTTCTAATCTAGGATTAGCTGCCGCTACTAACGTGCTGGTTACTGATACCTTGCCTATAGGTTTTAGTTTTGCGCCGCCCCTCACTGGTACTCTGAGTACTTTGGGTGGTCATGAAGTACAAACATGGACTATCCCGATCTTAGGAGCACATAGTGTACAAACCGTAAACTATAGTGTTTTGATACCGGCCGATGCTACAGGAACCTATACTAATAATGCATTGGTGTCTACACAAGGAGCAACTACGGGGAGTCTGTATGATGATGACTTATTCAATTTTTCTGCAATCACCGTTGCTGGGTTCTCGTATATACCACCAGCTGATTCTAATGAGGCTGCGCCTACCTCGAATGCTGTAGGAACCCCTCCGACTCAACACGGTTCTCTTGATACGGTGAAAGTGCTAGGTTTTGAAGCTTTGCCGGTCACGGGTGGCGACCTTTTGTCATATTTTGGCATCGGTAAACACACCGAACCATTATCGCCAGAAAAGCACAGCTTAGTATCACAGTATATAGCTGCAACGCTCTGCTTGTTTTTTATAGTCATACTTGTCGTGGTGCGTTTGCTTTTGAAGAGAAGTGATTAGGAGAAGGTACTGATAGTTCTGTGGTGGCAGAAGTTACGATGAAATAAAAAACGTAAAGTTGCGTCAAGGTATACGGGAGGATAGCTATAGTCTTGACGCTCATAGTGATTAGTGGTAATACAGCTGGAAGGAGGGGACCCTTGGTAACCTTTTTTTATTATCCTGAGATCCTCTGCTATGCGGAGAAAATGGATTTCTATCCTAGTATTAGCAACTCTTCTAGGTAATCTTCTGCCATTTGATGGCATTGCTTTTGCTGAGGAAGATACGACCCCGCCAGTCATAGAAGGTCATAACAATGAGACTGTAGAGGCAGACTCAGCAACAGGAGCGACTGTACTCTATACTGTTCCTAATGCTACCGATGACGTTGATGGTATCTTTCCTGCTACCTGTGTTCCAGCATCAGGTAGTTTTTTTGTTTTAGGGTCAACCCCTGTGTTGTGTAATGCTACTGATACTGCGGGTAATGCAGCAATACAAACGACCTTCACTATTATCGTGCAAGACACTGCAGCGCCCTCTTTAAGCGAAGCGCAGGCTATCCCCACTCTTACTAATGATGCAACGCCAGACTATACTTTTAGCTCTACGGAAGCAGGCACTATTAATTACTCCGGCGATTGTACTAGCTCAACCACAGCTGCAACCAGTGGAAATAATACTATTACACTTACTCCATTACCCGATGGTAGTTATTCTGGATGTTCATTGACTGTCACTGATGCGCAGAGCAATATCAGCGCTCCTTTGTCTCTTTCAGCTTTTACTATTGATACTGTAGCTCCTAGTGCACTACTCTCGGGCATACCATCCAGTGTTTCAAATGTTAGAACAGTAGATATTACGGTTAGTGGTACGGATATAACCCAGTATAAATATAAACTTGATTCTGGTGCTTTTAGTTCTGAGAAAAGTATTGCTACCCATATTACTGCTAATGGTTTGAATGATGGAACGCATGTTCTCTCGGTCATTGGTCGCGATGCAGCGAGTAATTGGCAAAATGAAGGGTCTGCAACTACGTATACGTGGACTATTGATGCTACGGGTCCAACCTTGGTTGAGATACTTCCTGTTACAAATCCAAGCAATGATGCGACGCCAAGTTATACCTTCAGTTCCACAGAAGCGGGGAGTATTACGTATGGTGGTAGTTGTACGAGTCCCGATACTGCAGCAATTGTTGGAAATACTACGGTAACTTTTTCTGCGCTCTCAGACGGAACGTATAGTAATTGTTCTCTTTCAGTGACTGATGGTCTGGGTAATAGCACTACGTTACCAATTACTACTTTTACTATCGATACTGTAGCTCCTACCGCCATGCTATCTGGCACTCCAGCGCTCCACAGTAATGCAACTTCAGCAACTATTACCGTAGCGGGGAGTGAAGTTACCCATTATAAATATAAAATCGATAATGACTCATATAGCGCAGAAATCGCAGTCTCATCTCCTATTACTTTGAATAACTTAAGCGAAGGGTCCCATACTATTTCGGTGGTTGGTCGAGATGCTGCCGGTAATTGGCAATTAGTCGTTGATACGACGACCTTTGCCTGGAGCATTGACACTACTGCGCCTATACTTGGTCAGATCACGGCAGTACCAACACCGGCAACTGACAATACACCCTCATATACGTTTATTTCTACAGAAGCAGGTGTTATTACCTATATCGGAAGCTGTATCAGTGGAAGTGCTGCGGCGGTTGTCGGTATGAATACTATTATATTTAATGTCCTACCTGATGGAACCTATGCATCGTGTTCTCTCACCGTAACAGATATCAGTGGAAATGTGAGTCAGGCTTTGTCTATTTCGTCCTTTACTATTGATACTACTGGTCCAACTTTGACTGAAATTACTCCAGTAACCACTCCTACAAATGATACTACTCCAAACTATACTTTCTCGAGTAATGAAACAGGATGGATCACCTATGGTGGAGGATGTAGTAGTGCAACTAATTCCGCGGTTGTCGGTTCAAATACTATTACCTTTAATGCCCTGGTAGATGGAGTGTATAGTGCTTGTACAGTGCGAGTGATTGATGCTTTGGGTAATGTAAGTAATGTACTTACTATCACGTCATTTACTATTGATACTATTCCACCGGTTGTGGTGTTGTCAGGTCTGCCGGCACTTCATTCTAATCAGACTGCAATGAATATCACTGTAGGTGGTACTGGCGTGACTCACTATATGTATAAATTGGATAGTGGTTCCTATAGTATCGAAAAACCAATTGCTACTCATATTACTGATGGAGCATTGGCTGATGGATCTCATACTATTTCAGTAATTGGTCGAGATGCTGCCGGTAATTGGCAATTATCAGCGCAAGCAACGACATACACTTGGGCCTTAGAAACAGTGGCTCCGACACTAGCGCAAGTAACTCCTGTTGCTACGCCAACGAATGATGCTACACCTGATTATACCTTTATCTCAACTGAACCAGGTACTATCAATTATGCGGGCGTATGTACGAGTGCCATTACTGCAGCAGTGATTGGGAATAATACTATTACCTTCAATACATTAGCAGATGGCACCTATAGCGCCTGCTCTTTGACCGTGACTGATCAAAGTGGCAATGTCAGTCTTCCTTTGTCGATCGCTTCATTCACCGTGGATACGGGCGCTCCGACTGCAACGCTATCTGGCACCCCAGCAAATCCAACGAAACAAATCATCACCGATATTACGGTGGCTGGTACCCAGGTTACTCATTATAAATATAAACTTGATGCAGGTTCGTATGGCGCAGAAACTGCTTTAGCAACGCATATTACTTTGAGCGGATTAACGGGTGGCTCTCATACGCTTTCAGTTATTGGTAAAGACACTGCAGGGAATTGGCAATCAGAAGCAACTCCGACAACCTATACGTGGTTGATCGATTTGACTGCGCCATTACTTTCCGAAACTACTGCTGTGGTAAATCCAACCAATGATGCGACACCGGATTATACCTTTACTACTACTGAAGCAGGAACCCTTACCTATGGTGGTAGTTGTTCGAGTGTTACTACAGCTGCAGTAGTAGGAGCGAATACTATTACTTTGAATCTCTTAGCTGATGGAACGTATTCAAATTGTACTCTTACCGTCACTGATGGTGTGGGCAATGTGAGTACCGCATTAACCATCTCTCCTTTTACCGTTACAACACTCGCAAAAGTAGCGGTTCTCTCAAATATTCCTACTAATCCTACTCGCGCAACCGCTACTGATATTATCGTTGGAGGCACGGATATTACTCATTATAAATATAAGATCGATGCAGGTCTGGCTTATAGCGCAGAAACTCCTATTGCTACACATATCGTAGAAACTGGATTGACTGTGGGTTCGCATACCGTGTCGGTTATTGGAAAAGATGTAGCCGGCAATTGGCAAAGCGAATCACACGCGACGACCTATACGTGGACTATTGAATTAGTTTTACTTGAAGTACAACCGGTCACCAGTCCTACCAATAGCCAAAATCCAGTTTATAAATTTAGCTCTACCAAAGTTGGTACTTTGACCTATGCGGGCGGGTGTACGAGTCAATCAACGGTGGCCCTGGCAGGTACTAATACCATTGCTTTTAATACTTTGGCCGACGGTGTCTATAGTACCTGTACTATTACTTTAACTGAAGTTCCGAATGCGCAATTCCCGAGTGGTAAGAAAAATTTACCCTTGCCTGTTTCATCATTTACGATTGATACCGTAGCGCCGGTAGCTGCGCTCACGAATACGCCACAGAGTGCAACCAATAGCACGACTGCAGATTTGACTGTCAATGCTACTGAGGTAGTGAATTATAAATATAAACTAGATAGTGGATCCTGGAGTGCTATAAAACCAGTAACTGAGCATATTCTTTTGAGCGGCCTTACTACTGGTAATCATAGCTTGGCGATTGTAGGTAAAGATGCTGCAGGTAATTGGCAGGCAGATGCGGTGGCAACGCTTTATACCTGGAGTATTGATTTAGTGGCTCCATTGGTTACTGGTTTAACTAATGATGCAGTCGTCACTAATGCAAAAACATGGACTTGGGATTCCAATGATGCCGCAGCTACATTTAGATTTAGTATTGATCAGTCCGCAACCGGCGTGCCGACAGGTTCTTATAGCACCATTAAGACTGCAACAAAAAATACAGGTACCGGCACTTTCTATCTCCATGTGCAGGCTATAGATTTAGCTGGTAATGAAAGTTCAGTAGTGACAGTGTCAGCGGTACTGGATGGTACACCACCTGGTACTTTGACCTTGGCTGCAACGCCGCCCGCTACTACCGCTTTGAGAAATATTTCTATTACCGTAAGTGGCGCTGATGCAGTTGCGTATAAATATGCTATTGATTCATTGACCTGGGGAATAGAGCGTCCCATCGCACAACCTATTGCTGAGACCACTCTAGCACCGGGTTTGCACACGCTCTCCGTCATAGCTCGGGACAGTGTCGGTAATTGGCAGCAAGACTCAGCTGCCACTGTGTTCCCTTGGAGGATTCTAGCTGCCCCACAAGGCAACCCGGTTCCTGGAGTTCATACCGCTATTATTCCTTCGTTGACGTTGCTGTCTTCAACTGCAACAAGCATCCGATATACAACGGACGCCACCGTGCCTACCTGTAGTACTGGTACTTTATTTACAACAGGAATTCGAGTTGCAAAAACAACCACGTTCACGACCGTTGCTTGTGATGCAGCGGGCATTGCAACGCCGGCGAGTACCCTGGTGTATACTATGAATCTTGCATTTACCGATGAGCAATTAGAAACCTTAGCTCCGCTGGGTGTTTTGGAAATTCCAAGCGGTTTTACCGCTACGGCAACACCTACGAGCACAGCAGCGCTTGGATTTAGGGTTTGGGTTAATGGTAATCCTGATTCAACAACCATCGAAATCCCGGAGGGAACAAGCATGTCGAGTGCAGATGGTACGAATTTCGATGTTACTACTTTACATTCGCCTTTTGTCAGTCCATTTAATCTCTCTGGTTTAGGTGATTTCGTGGTCGTAGATGGTGCGCTGCAATGGGGCGTTGCTACTTCCTCGTTACTGTTTAGTCAACCTATTACTATTAGGCTCTTTGTTGGTACTGATTTGAATGGTTCAACTTTGCAAATTCGCCGTTCACCTTTGAGTTATTCTGGATGGACCTCCGAGGGAATTAACACGCCGAGTACCTGTGTTGTCGCAAGTGGTTTCTGTGTCTTTACTGCTACTAAAGCGTCTTACTATGCGGCGTATCATATCGCTACTCCGGTGGTAACCCCTCCTTCTTCGGGAGGAGGCGGAGGTGGGGGAGGAGGTAGCAGCAGTGGAAGTTCTAGCAGTGGAGGCGGAGGTGGCGGTGGCGCAGCAGGTCCAGCCCCGGCAACTACGGTACCATCAGACGGAACTATCAGTATTAATAATGGCGCAGATGAAACTGCTACTTCAACGGTGACGTTGTTCTTGAGCTCGCTCAATGCTACAAAAATGGCTTTGTCGAATACTAGTGACTTCAAAGGATCATTCTGGGAAAATTATGCAACCAGTACCCCATGGAAATTAAGTTATGGGAAAGGCGTGAAAACAGTCTATGTGCGATTCCGCAATAATGACGGAGTAGCAAAAGTTGTTTCTGATACCATTCGTCTCACGGTAGATGGCGATCCTACGGAAGCTTCTACTTCGGGGACAGCAAGTTCTACACCGACCCTCACTGATTCCCCTCAGGTATTAGGTTATGAATATGATAACGTTATTGAAAAAGAAAAATCCTTAGTGACTAAAATTAATTATAGTTTGGTAAAGCAAGTATTGGGACTCATTCTACTCCAGGTGCAAGATCTGGGAAGAGCCTGGTACGTGGATCCAGTGTCGAGTCAAAGATATTATTTAGCCGATGGATCTATGGCGTATACTGCTTTACGTACCTTTGGATTGGGTATTACGAATGCAGATTTAGCGAAAATTCCTGTAGGCACTGAGCCTCGCTTTGTCATGACGGATACTGATAAGGATGGCTTACCAGATAAATTGGAAGAAGCATTACAGACGAATCCTGAAAGTGTGGATACTGATGGGGATGGAGTAAGTGACGCTGATGAAGTCTTGCGTGCCTATACCAATCCTAAGGGTAGTGGACGCCAGGTATTCTCAGGTTTGTTAGCCAATGCACTGAAAGGAAGAATCGTTCTTCAGGTAGAGAGCCGCGGAGAAGCATGGTATATCTATCCAAAAGATGGGAAGCGTTATTACTTGGCTAATGGAGAGGCAGCCTACCAGATCATGCGATACTTGAGTTTGGGTATAGCGAATGAACATCTACGGATGATTGGGGTCGGGGATATTACCGACAAGTAATATTGCAAGATACGAAAAAAAAGTGCTCGTTCTTTGACTTGTGGATAACTTTTTTCCTTCCTAAAGATTTCTTCTTTTTACGAAAAGTGTATTTTAGGATTCAGTTATTTTCTTGGCTAATATTAGGTGTATTTAAGCTAAAAAAATGTCGAGAAAAAACTTGCATTAATACTAGAGATACCCTAAAATAATTTCGTACATATTGCTGTACAGAGGAGGTTGACAATCGATAGGAGGAACTCAAAAGGAGGAGTTCTTTTTTTTCGTATCTAAACAAAAAAACAAAAAGTATGTAGACCAATATCAATAAAATTACCTATGCGTTTCAAACAGGGCAATAATCTGATTTCGGCAACGAAGAAGATACGGTTCACACACCCTGTTTTTATGTTAGTAAAGACCCTTGGTCACTTCAGTGACGAAGGTTTTTTATGTGTTATAAGCAAAGGTCGGTCCTTATGCAATGAGGAATTGTTTTCTCTGCGGCTATTCCTAGGGAATGCCTTAAGGGGCTACAGAAGAAACATATCTTATTCAGGGAAGGAGGTGTATGTATGAAAAAAATTATTGCAATCACTTCTATTTTGGCTTTAGTCCTTTCAGTATCAGCTCCAGCTTTCGCTGGTTATGATTCAGAATTGGGCGAGAAAGAAACAGAAGTAACAATCGAAAACGAAGCTTCAGTCACCAATAACGTTTCTGTGACCGCTACAACCGGTGGTAACAATGCCAACGGCGGCGATGCAGGACGCGGTGGCCGAGGAGGTCGTGGTGGCGACAACGCTGGCAACGGCGGCGACGCTGAATGCGGTCTCTGGGGCACTATGGTCGGCGGCGATGGTGGTAACACCGGAGACGGCGGCAATGGTGGTAATGGCGGCAACGGCGGCGCTGGTGGTTCTATCACCACTGGTGATGCAGATGCAGGTCTTATCCTCACCAATTACGTGAACACCAACGATGTTGACGTTGATTCATGTGAATGTGGCGAAACTTCAAACGAAATGGCTCTCTTGAATGCCTTGGGCGACAACGAAACTAAGGTGTCTATCAAGAACAAGAGCGCAAAGGTTATGAATGATGTCGAAGTCAAAGCAAAGACTGGCTACAACACTACTGACGGCGGTAACGGCGGCAATGGTGGTAAAGGCGGTCGTGGTGGCGACAACGCTGGCAACGGCGGTGAAGCTGAAGGCACAGACTTGGGCAGCAAGCATGGTCATCACGGTGGATACGATACCCCATGGTATCTTCTTCTCCTCGGTGGTGAAAACAGCATGACCGGCGGTAACGGTGGTTCAACCGGCGACGGTTGGGACGGCGGTAACGGCGGTAACGGCGGTATGGGTGGCACTGTGAAAACAGGTGATGCTTCCTCAGCTGCTGATATCTTGAATGACTTGAACAACAACGTCATTCGCGTACGACGCTAAAAGCGTTGACTTGGCAGTTCGTCTTTCGGGACGGACTCTCCAAGCAAGGACTGGAGTATTAATCGAGTCCTTGCCAGGAGAGTGCATGAGTAAAACACTATACTTTTCATTCGAAGTAACTATGATCCTGCTACTGAGTGGTTTTGGATTATTTTTTGCGTATATACAGAAAATTCATGCGACTGTGGAGACCTCATCAACGGCAACGGTACAAAACACTATTATAGTAAACACAAATACTGGAAATGGTGGTCAAAATGGTACTGATGGTGCGGATGGAGAAGATGGTGCAGAGGGGACTTCTGTTATTAATGGAAAAGCCAAAAGCTCCGTACAAGTACGAAATATAATCAATGGTGAAGAGCAAGCTTCTACTACTATTCAGATAGAGACATCTTCGGGAACTACGAGTGTTATCCAGAAAAGTCAGAATCTACAATTCTCCGATGGAACAGAAGTACAGAATGAGGCAAGGGGTGCGACGACTACCTCTTCAAGTACGGAGACCAGTACTAATGATCTAGGCGTTGATGCATCTGCGGCGGTCCAGGGCACTGGGTTTATTGCAGCAGTAGGGAATTTTTTTAAGGCTATAGTACATGGCTTCAGTGTTATGGTTACTACTTTCCTCAATTTATTTTAAATAGAATTCATGCTTTGGCTGAAAAAAAATAAAGTGATTTCAAGAAAAATAATGGCCTTGCTTTTAGTATGGGTCATGATGCTGTCATTGAGTCAGCCTTTGCTTAGTATAGCTCAGACAGATGATTTTCCACTTCCTGAAGATATCATTGATGATGTTTTTCCGACGCCAGAACAAATTGCAGGTAATGAAGGTAGTACAGGGAGCACTGGGACCCAGGGAACCGATGGTAATCCGTCTAATCTCAATGGGGAAGATGGAATAAATGGAGATGATAGTCCAGCAAGTTATGCAGCGCATAATGAGGATGGTTCCTCTACCGCCTCAGGTTCAGATGGTCAAGATGCGCAGCCTCTTGTTCCTGGCTCCGGGGCATCTGGTTCCTCGGGAGGGATGTATCGGGGGAGAGCGGCGAATGTATATATTAAAACAGGAGATGCTTCTGCGTATGCTTCGATCGTTAATTTTCTTAATACCACTATTCTAGGTTCACGTAATTTGGATATTATTAATATCTACGGTTCTACTTTGGGAACGTTAGATTTTTCAGATTTTAATCCCACCTCGTCAACGCCTATTGGAGCATCATCCAGCGGCACGCAGCCTTTCTTAGGTGCTGCAAATTCCCCACAAACCACTTTGGATATAGATAATAATGCCAACCTTCTCAATAACCTTACGCTAGGAGTAGGGAGCGGTTCAAATCGAGCGGTGGGTGCCAATGGTAATGTCATTATTGAAACAGGCGATGTAGAGGTTGATGCGAGTGTCTTTAATATGGTGAATACCAGTCTTATTGGTAAGAATTGGAAGTTCAAAGTTATTAATATTTTTTCTGATGTGGTCGGGGATTTAATCTTGCCAACCTTAGAAACGCAACGTTCAGCTGCAGGGTGTAGCGGATGCCTCAGCGCTATTAATATAAGCACTACCAATAATTCAGCGGATGTCACTAATCATATCAATGTAAATGCAAATAGTGGCGGTAATACTGCTGCAGGAAGTGGGGGTGCGACCTATATTCAAACAGGTGATGTAACTGCGAATGCATCAATCGTAAATATGGTAGACACCACTATCGTGGGTGATGATTGGTACTATACCCGTTTTCATGTAGCTGGCGACTGGAGAGGTTCGGTATACAATACCAATTCCACGGCTGCATTTATTGGCGGCCCACATGATCTTTCGATACGTGATGAAGGAGTAGGAAGTAATTCCAGTTCCATGAATGATTTTGTACAACGATTATTTGATCCGGGTTCTTCAGTGGCTACCACCAATAACAACGGCACTATTACTAATGTCATAAATATTGATGCTAACTCTGGAGATAATGAAGCCCAGAATACTCGTGGTGATGTAGCTATCAAAACTGGTGATGTTCGCGCAAATACTGCAGTTACGAATGTGGCGAATACTACTATTATTGGTGATGGCTGGCAATTCTATTTGGTAAATATTTTTGGTAATTGGAGAGGCAGCGCGCATTATGGTATGCCGGATCTTGCAGTATCTGAAGTCGCGGTGCCTGAGGCGACTCCAGCGCGACGGGGAAATAAAGTTAAATACGTCTATTCCTATACCAATGGTGGTGACACTACGGCGACTGATGTAGTGCTTCGAGATCGGTATGATGCTGATAAAGTACATGTGACAGATACTAATGGGGGAGTCGTACGAGGTAATACCATTACCTGGCGTATTGGTCGTTTAGCTCCTCGTGAAACCCGAGTTTTGAGCTATACCACTACGGTGAATGCTCCGGATGGTTCTTTGCCAATACAGAATGAAGTAACTATCTCAGCAAGTAATAGTGATCGTGATTTGAGCAATAATACGACTGGTGCGCAAGTTCTAATTGCTGCTGCAAATGGCGGATCAAATGGGGGAAGTGGTGGTTCAAGCGGAGGAACTGTTTACTATTATTCGGGTGGTACGAGCTCGACTTCTAACCCTGAGTTTAATCTAGTCAAAGGTAGCGATCGGGAAATCTATGCTCCTGGCGAAACCATTCCTTTTGCTATTATTTTGGATAATTTCAAACCATACTCTGGATTTGCAGTGGGCGTAGTAGATCAATTCATGAGTCCTGAGAATACGGTCTTGATGACTAAGTCTTGGGATTTAGGCGAAGTCGTAGGATTTGAACATATTGAAATTACTTATGCGATACCTATTCCTTTGACCGCAATGCCGGGTCCTTATTTGAATCAGGTGGTAGTATTTTCGAAGAATGCTCAAGGAGAGATTTTGCCTAAAGTACTCACCACCTTGCCTATTACTATCACTGCGAAGAATCAATTGAATGTGACGCAGTCAACGCCAACTCTGCCTAATGCTTTTGTGTTTGGTACTTTTGAAACCTCGACGGCAACTTCTACGAGTAGCTTTGCTCCTGTAGAGGGCACTATTAAAAGAAAGAAAAAAACTGATGATGCGCCAGTAGTACTCGGATATTCGTCTGAAAAGGGAACGAGTAGTGGTGCAGGGAGCGGAGTGGCTCATGCATCATCTACCCACAAAAAATCTAGTTTCCTTGGTTCATTGTTTTATAATCTACGTATTTGGTTATTGCTTACCTTGTTAGGTATGGGAGCATTAGCCTTACAAAAAAATATGAAACGATGGTTTCGGTGGTTTTTCGTTTTTGGAAAGAAAAAGAAAGATGAAGACGATGATGATAAGGGCGGGGGATTGCTGCAACCGACTTTTTCACCGACTGATCCTATAGCTTCATTAGAGGAGAGTCTTCCTTTGTTTGTACATGCAGACCCGGTAGAAATTCAGACAGAAGGTTCCTCCGCATCTCTTCCGCTTGCTACCATCGTATCTGAGAAATCAAAAGCTGCTCCAGTCAAGAAAAAAGTAGTAAAGAAAAAAGTAACAGTGACGCGTGTACGCCGTTCTACGACGTCATCTACTCCATCGGCGAAAAAAACTACGCGCACTACTACTCGTCGTTCCCTGCCAAAATTGCAAACCCAGGAAGCTCTCTAAGGAGCAGTACGTATACCTAAGGATTTGGTGTGGTATACTATACCCATGTCTACTGGATTGCATAATTTTCATCTGACACAACGAGGCAAAGAAGCGGCACAACGCCGAAAATTTTTTGATAAGATCATGTATATTGTGGGCTTATTCGCGCCCCTCATGACTATGCCACAAATACTGAAGATATGGTGGTATCAGGATGCGAATGGTGTTTCCGCCTTGTCGTGGGCAGGCTATGCCCTCGGCTCAACATTTTGGTTTATCTATGGAGTCTTGCATAAGGAGAAGCCGCTTATCATTTGTAATGGTGCAGCAGCACTCTTGCAATTCGTAGTTGTCCTTGGTACGCTCCTATTCTCCTAGCCTCTGTCGTTCAATGGATAGGACATAGGTTTCCGGTACCTAAGATGTAGGTTCGATTCCTGCCAGAGGCACCAAAGTATTTAGTTTTGACGAGTATGCATTTTAATCTTATTGAATTCATTCAAACCATAGGCTATGTCGGTATTGCTGGTATTATTTTTGCTGAAACCGGCGTTTTCTTTTTAGCCTTTCTCTTACCAGGTGATAGTCTCTTATTTACTGCGGGTTTTTTGGCATCGCAGAATTATTTGAATATTATGCTTTTGATGCTGGTATGCGGTGGTGCGGCGATCTTGGGAGACTCTTTAGGGTATGCTTTAGGTAGACGTTTTGGGCCCAAGATTTTTAGTAGAGAAGATTCTTTTTTCTTCAATAAAAGCCACGTAGTACGGGCGCATGCATTTTTCGAGAAATATGGTGGCAAGACCTTAATCCTGGCTCGTTTCATTCCTGGGATTCGAGGTATTGTGCCAACTATTGCAGGTATTGGAGCTATGACCTATGGAAAGTTTTTGTCTTACAATATTGTGGGAGCTCTTATGTGGGCCAGTGGTATTCCTTTACTCGGGTATTCATTAGGGAACTTGATTCCAGACGTAGATAAATATCTGTTGCCTATAATTTTAGGCATTGTAGTGGTTTCAGTATTGCCGAGTGGTATCCATCTCCTACGCGATAGAAGTGCGCGAAAAAAAATTCGCGAGATGCTTCATTTTCCTTCTCGTCGTTAACCGAGTAAGAGCGCAAGATATGCGGTCACGAATAGCAGTATTCTGTATCGGTATATTGCTAACAATGCTGATACTGTCAGTTTTTTGCTCGCTGTTGATAAACAGCAGAAGCTATGCAGATTTTATTTTTAAACGTATCGCCTTTGTCGAAACAGAGGAGTCACTTGCGGTGCATGATGCTATTCAAGATTATTTAAATATCGGCACGCCCTTATCTTCAAATCTCTTTACTGAACGTGAAATACACCATATGCGCGACGTATGGAGTTTAGTGCAGCTTTTACGTAGAGGGACTGCAGTGCTCTGTGGCACACTTTGTATAATAGTAGTTTTTCTAGCTCCTACCTGCAAGGAATGGGCTCTCTATGTACAACGCGCCTTGTTTTTTATTTCGAGTTGCGTAGTTATTGTTGGTGGTATGTGTTATTTTTTCTTTGATTCGTTATTTATCACCTTTCATAGAATACTTTTTACGAATGATTTATGGCTTCTCGATCCAGCCCAGCATGCCCTGATACGCGCCTATCCGCCAGAGTTTTTCTTTACTTTTTGTCTCTATGCTGCATTTGGTTTGCTCAGTGTCTCTAGCATTGGATTATTTTTCTTGAGAAGACGAATTATTTAGAGGAGTGCTGTGCTCATGGTATACTGTGTACATGTCGAATGAATTATTTCATACAAAAAAACTCGAAGTAGTTTTTGATATACTACGAACTCAGAGTTCTGGACTCGCTAAAGAAGAAGCCGCTACGCGCCTCAAGGAGCATGGTGAAAATATATTACCCAAGCGGGACAAACATTCAGTTTTGCATTTATTAGCACGTCAACTAAAAAGTTGGTTTATTTATATTTTGCTTTCGGCGGCTGTTGTCTCGTACTTATTTTCTAAAACGATTGATGCGCAGATTATTATTGCCATTATTATCGTCAATACTGTCATTGGTTTCTTGCAAGAGCGTAAAGCTGAACAAGCCATGGAGGCCTTGCAGTCTTTAGTGGTGCCCCGTGCGAAGGTGCTACGGGATGGGGTGGTGGATCTAATTCCCGCCAATGAAGTAGTGGTAGGAGACAATATTATGCTAGAGGCAGGGGATCGGGTGCCCGCTGATGCTCGTATTGTATCTGCGCGCGATCTGAGTGCTCAGGAGTCCTCGCTTACTGGCGAATCGCTCACTGTGCAGAAAAGTGAAGATATTCTCAAAGCTGATACGCCACTTGCTGATCGTCATAATATGGTATGGATGGGGACTATTATAGCAACGGGCTCAGCACACGCAGTGATTGTGGCAACGGGGATTGCGACAGCTCTGGGACAGATTGCGACAAGTTTGAAAGATACTAAAAGAGAAAAGACGCATTTTCGTGCAAAGGCGGATCATTTGGCCTTTCAATTAGGAATGATAGCTATCATTGCAGCCCTAGCCACCTTTGCTCTGGCTTTCTTTGTGCGTCATTTACCTATAGTTGAGGTATTTATATTTTCAGTAGCAACGTTAGTATCAAGTATTCCTGAGGGATTACCAGCAGTGCTTGCTGTGGTGCTTGCTATCGGGGCCTATCGGATGGCACAGAAAAAAGCCATTATCCGCCATAGTCCTATTATTGAGGATTTGTCTGTTGCAGATGTGATTATTACTGATAAAACCGGTACGCTAACTCAGAATACGATGACTGTGCGTTCCCTTAGTACCTATGATCATGACTTGACCGTATCAGGAGAAGGTTGGGATCCGCATGGCTCCTTTTTTAATAAACAGCAAGTGACCAGCCCTTTGACATTCCCAGTCGTGAGATCCATTCTCACCGCTGCATCACTCTGTACTACCGCAAGCATTCATTTAGAAGGAGAGAAATATGAGGTAGTAGGCGATCCTACCGAGGTAGCACTTATTACCGTTGCTCAGAAAGCTGGGCTTATGAAAGAAGCAACTATTGAAGCCAGTGGTCTTCTGGATCAATTACCCTTTTCCCAGGCTACACGTCAGCAAAGTGTTTTAATTGAACGACCTGAGCGATTAATCTACGTGAATGGAAGCGAGGAAGGAGTGCTGGATCATTGTACGAATATCCTGACGGATCGTGGTATTGAAAAATTGTCCCCAAAGATACGCGCGGTACTTGATGAAAAGCTGAATACTATGACCAGTCAGGCGATGCGTGTGGTTGCTTTTGCTCTGAAAAAAGCTCCTAAAAATTTAAAACAATTATCTCCAAAGTCACTAGAAGGATTAACCTTTCTTGGATTTATCGGCATGATCGATCCTCTGCGCCCGGAAGCTGCGCAGGCGCTTGCTGATGCGCGGAATGCAGGGATTCGCGTGATTATAGCAACTGGCGATCATGCACACACTGCAGAGGCTATTGCACGTAGCATTGGTCTGGTTGCTTCTGACGGTAAGGTAACGGTTTATACCTGTTCACAGCTCGAGAAAATGAACGCTAGTGAATTCGATCAGGCAGTTACGCGTGCTTCAGTGTTTGCGCGTATGACGCCTGATATGAAGTTGCGTATTATTGAT
>JADMIO011606064.1_pt1 | contig 16622 bp, 15 predicted proteins | sample 8958161 | NCBI WGS metagenome assembly JADMIO01 (sample SAMN16585339, study PRJNA669376) | soil metagenome | isolation source: Crop rotation soil | place: USA: Cullars Rotation, Alabama | collected 2011
ATCTCCGGCGACCGTGCGCCTGCAGAAATATGACGCGCAAAAGGTGTCCGACCTTCAGACGCTTCAGTGGAATGTAGTGAATTACTACCAGAGCAAGGGCGCGCTTCCGACCTCGCTCGCGCAGACGGAAGACCCTATCCGCGGATCCACCGTACCGAAGGATCCGCAGTCCGGCAGCGATTACGGCTATCGCATCACGACTCCGCCGTTCTCATTCGAGCTTTGCGCGGAATTCAATACGGCGACGGATGCGTCACGCGTGATGGAGCCGAAATCCGCCGCGCACATGGGTCTGGAATCCGACAATTGGCTGCACGGAACAGGTCAGGCATGCTTCGAGCGCACGATCGACCCGGAGTTCTATCCGGTAAATCCGAAGGGCCCTACTGCGGTCACCGTCCCGCGATGACGAATAAAGCCTCAAAGAGCGCCCTTTTTGGGCGCTCTTTTGCGTGGTACCCTTCAAAAAATGTCCGAGTACGATCATAAAAAAATAGAGAAAAAGCATCGACTCGCGTGGGAGAGCGGCGGGATATATGCGACGCCGGAGGATCTTTCCAAGAAAAAGTATTATGTTCTGGATATGTTTCCGTATCCTTCGGGTGCCGGACTGCATGTAGGCCATCCAAAGGGATACATCGCCTCCGATATCGTCGCGAGAAAGAAACGCATGGAGGGCAAGCGAGTCCTCCATCCTATGGGATGGGATGCATTCGGATTGCCCGCGGAAAATTACGCGATCAAGACAGGCACGCCGCCGCAAAAAACCACGGACGAGAGCATCGCCACCTTCAAGAAACAGATTGAAAATCTCGGTCTCTCGTACGATTGGGGCAAAGAGATAGGAAGTCATCGGCCCGACTACTACCGTTGGACGCAGTGGCTTTTTACGAAATTCTTCGAACGTGGCCTCGTATACAAAAAGAAGGCGCTCGTGAACTGGGATCCCATCGATCAGACGGTGCTCGCCAATGAGCAGGTGCTAGCCGACGGCACGGCGGAGCGCTCGGGTGCTCTGGTCGAAAAAAAAGATCTCGAGCAATGGTTCTTCAAAATCACGGATTACGCGGACGAGCTGACGGATACGCTCGACGAGGTGGACTGGCCAGAATCTACGAAGATCAATCAGCGCAATTGGATAGGCCGATCGCGCGGCGCGGAGATCGATTTTCCGCTCGCTATGAAGCAGAAATTCCGGTTCGTGATTCTGCACGGATTTCAAAGCGGGCCCGACCGACCGCGCTGGGTTTGGGCGAAACAGCGGCTCGAGGAAATGGGACATGAGGTCGTGATACCCGCGCTACCGGATCCTGACGCGCCGACCGAAGACGGGTGGGTAAACGCCGCGCTTAAGGCGGCGTCCTATGATGAAAATACCGTGCTGGTAGGGCATAGCTTAGGGTCCGTCGCGGCGCTAAAGGTGCTTGAGAGGCTCGAGAAGCCGATCGCGCGCCTTGTCACCGTCGGCGGATTTGTCAGCAAGAACTTCAAGGATAACCCGCGACCATTTGAAAGCACCTTCTCGTGGAAATTCGACGGCGAGAAAATCCGCCGTGCCGTACGATCAATCACGATTCTCCACGATCCGCGCGATTACGCAGTCTCCGACGAGCAAGCCCGTGAACTTTCCGAACTTCTGCAGACTCCGATTACGATCGGAACGTCCAATGAGCCCCACTTCACCGGCATGACCGAGCCCGACGTCGTTATGTGGCTCCGTCCCACTATCCGGGTGTTCACTACGCGGCCCGATACGCTTTTCGGCGCCACCTATTTGGTACTCTCTCCGGAACATCCCTGGGTAACCCGAGCGCTTGAGCATAAAAACGTCATCGAAAATCACGACGACGTACGGGCATACGTAGAATCAGCAAAAAAGAAGACCGACATCGAGCGTCTCGCAAAGGACAGGGAGAAGACCGGGGTGCTGATACGCGGTATTCCGGCGGTGAATCCCGCGAGCGGCGAATCGATTCCCGTGTACGTCGCGGATTATGTGCTTTCGCACTACGGCACCGGCGCGATCATGGGAGTCCCTGCGCACGACGAGCGCGACTATGATTTCGCCCGCGCATTTGATTTGCCGATAAAGCAGGTGATTATGCCCGTTTTCGGCGCACAAGATAAGCGACCGGATTCTGTTTTTCGCGAGACGGTGAATGCGGTCGTTCGCAATGACGACGGCAAACTCCTTTTCTTAAAATGGAAGGAATACGCCTGGGTCACGAACGTGATCGGCGGAATAGAGGCGACCGAGAGCGTCGAGGATGCGGCGACGCGCGAGGTAAGAGAAGAGACGGGCTATTCTGCGAAGCCGCTTTTTGTTTCTCCGATCACGATCGAGTCGCACTTTTATGCCGAGCACAAGAAAGAGTGGCGCGCTCGTCTCGACACGCCGGTGCTCATGGAACTCGAATACGATCAAAAGGGGCCTCTTTCGGAGGAGGAGGCGTCAAAGCACGATACGTTTTGGTATACGGATGAAGAGGCTCGAAAGCACGGCTTGTTCCATAATAATCTTCTCGCACTCGATCTGGCGCTCGGCAAGATCACGGCATATGCGGAGCCGCGGTACGGCGAATCGCAGGTGCTTGTAAACTCGGGGGAATTCAACGGTCTATCCGTCGAGGACGCGAAAATCGCGATGACCTCCCGTTACGGGCGCGAGCGCAAAACGTACAAGCTTCGCGACTGGCTCATTTCGCGACAGCGCTACTGGGGAGCGCCGATTCCGATCGTTTACGATCCGATGGGAAGGCCGCACGCGATCCCGGAAGAACACCTGCCCTGGCTGCTTCCGACCGACGTTGAATATCTGCCGAAAGGCACTTCGCCGCTCGGCAGCTCCAGGGAATTAGCCGAGCGCACGGAAAAAATTTTCGGCAAGGGGTGGAAGCCGGAGATCGATACGATGGACACATTCGCGTGCTCATCGTGGTATTTCTTCCGTTTTGCGGATGCCCGCAATGAACGGGAGTTCGCGAGCGCTGATGCGCTTGCGAAATGGCTGCCCGTCGACTTGTACATCGGAGGCGCCGAACACACGGTCCTGCATCTGCTCTACGCACGCTTTTATACCAAAGCGCTACGCGATATGGGCTACCTCTCTTTCGGTGAGCCGTTTTTGAAGTTGCGACATCAGGGGCTCATTGTCGCGGAGGACGGACGAAAGATGAGCAAGCGATACGGGAATGTCATCAATCCGGACGATATTGTGGAGAATTACGGGGCGGATACGCTCAGGGTATACGAAATGTTCATGGGTCCGTTTCAGGATTCGATCGCATGGAATACGCAGAGCATGATCGGCGCACGCAGGTTTCTGGAGCGCGTATGGCGCGCGCGGGAATACGTGTCGGAAACCGAGCCGGCAGCAACAGTGCGCTCTGCGCTGCACCGCGCGATCAAGAAGGTGGGCGATGATATCGAGCATTTCAAATTCAACACGGCGATCTCGACGCTCATGATATTCGTCAATGAGCTGGAAAAAGCCAAAGCCGTCGACGAAGACTCATGGAATGCATTTTTGAGGATTCTTGCGCCGTTTGCACCCTTTATCACGGAAGAGCTCTGGTCGGCGGGGAAGAATGCGGGCTCTATCCATTCGGCCGCGTGGCCCTCGTACGACGAGTCTCTCCTCGCGACCGACGCCGTGACGTACGCCATACAGATCAACGGAAAGTCCCGCGGCACCGTGGAGGCCGCGCATGGCGAAGAGGCGGTCGTGGTGGAAGAACGCGCTCGGGCCGTGGTCGCCGATCGCCTGGAGGGAAAGTCGGTGACACGCGTCGTCCACGTGCCGAATCGACTCATTAATTTCGTCGTTTCCGAGGACTAATCGTTGCGCTCGAGCGTGAACACGCGCGGACCATCCGGCGTGTCCTCGACACCGAGGTGCAAGACGGCGAGCTCTTCTCTGAGGGCGTCGGCGGTAGTCCAATTCTTCTCCGCGCGCGCCTCGTCTCTGCGTCGGACTATTTCCATGACCTGTGCGGACAAATTCTCCGGTGCGATATATTCGCGTGCGTCCCTCTTCGAAAGAACCACGGCAGCGTCGTCGGGTATTGCCAGGTTGAGGCCGAGCACTCGATCGGCGTCGAGAAGCGTCGCGAGCTTCGAGGCGGGCGCAATATCATCTTTTTTGAGCATGTCCCATATCACGCCTATGGCGCCCGCGGTGTCGAGGTCGTCGTTGATTCGTTCGGCGAATCTGTCGCGGGCGATCTCGTCTATCGCGCCGGGTTCACCGGAGAGGGAAAGACGGAGTGCGACCAGACGCCCGTACGCGCTCTGCGCGGCGGCGAGTGCCTCCCAGGTGAAATTCATCGCGGTGCGGTAATGCGCGCCGAGGAATAAATATCGCAGCGCAAGCGGGTGAAAGCCCTTTTGAATGACGTCGTCAAGATACACGACGGCACCCGTTGATTTCGCGATCTTACCGCCTTCGATTTGTATGTGGGCGCGATGCAGCCAATAACGCGACAGCGGCTTCTTGCCGGTAGACGCCTCGGACTGAGCGATTTCGTTGTTGTGGTGGATAGCGATGTGCTCTATGCCGCCGGTGTGAATGTCGATTTGCTCGCCGAGCGTAGCCCGAATCATCGCAGAGCACTCGATATGCCAGCCGGGAAATCCTCGTCCCCATGGAGAGTCCCAGCCCATTTTTTTGTCCGATTTCCACAGTAAAAAATCGGTCGCGGTGCGTTTATCGCTGCTGAGCGCGACTCTCGCTCCCGCGCGAAGACCGGCAATATCGATATTGCCGAGCCTGCCGTAATCCGGAAAAAGCGCCGTGTCGAAATACACGCCGTCTTCGGCGCGGTACGCGTACCCCTTTTCCTCGAGAGCCTTGATCATTGCGATCTGCGCGGGAATGTACTCGCTCGCGTACGGGAAGGTGATGCGCTTCGTATTGATATTGAGCTCACCGATATCGTGCAAGAAAATTTCCGCGTACTTCTTCGCGAGAATCTTCATATTTTCGAGCGTGGGCTTTAAACCTTCGCGCTTGAGACCCTTCGTCATGCGATCTTCTCCGTGGTCAGCATCTCCGTCGTTGTCGCCTGTGAGGTGTCCGAAGTCGGTGAAATTAATCACTTGCTTGACCGCATATCCGTTGTATTCGAGGGTGCGCCGCAGCGCATCAGCGAAGACAAACATCGAAAGATTTCCTATATGCTGTCTTCCATAGACGGTCGGTCCGCAGTTGTACATGCGTACCGGGCCGCGAAACGATTGCTCAAAGCGCTCCTTCTCGCCGCTCTGCGTATTGTGAAGCATGAGGGGAGCGGCCGGACGCTCCGACGGGGGCGCGCCGCTAAAGTATGACAGAAACTTCATCGCGCCATTCTACCGCAGGATATCGCTAGAGCCACTTCTTATACTTGAAGTACGAAAGCATAGCGGCACCCGAGAGTACGACGGTGGTCAAGAGGGCTGTAAAGCCGTGCGGCACGTGGCGGATCGGATTGTCGACGGTATCGACGTCGATCACCGCGACGATGAGCGCGAGCGGAAAGGTAAGCAGAGCCATGATCGTGAGCACGCGCATTGTTTCGTTCTGCTTGGTCGTGAGGAGGGAGTTGTTCGTCTCGCGGAGCTCGTGCAGCGATTCGGTATTACGCATGATGTGGTTGTGGACCCGGTAATACTCATTGGAAAGCGATCTCACGTACGGCATGAATTCCTCCCCGAAGAATACGCCGCTGCCCGCCTCTAGATCCCTCAGTACCTCCCGATGCGGCTCGATCGTCTGTCGCAGATTCAGAAGGTCGCGCGCGCTTTTCGAGATGGCTTCGACCATGGCGACCTCGTGGCCTTTGAATACGTGGTCTTCGATCGTGCTCATGTCCCGCCGGATAAATTCGATTTCGTGCTCGACCGATTTGTAGAGATTTTTCATCATGTAAAAGAGCAAAAATCCCGCGTGCGCGCCGATATTGCTCTTGTCGAGCATTGAATTCGCCTCGAAAACTTTTGCGAATTTGTGCAGCGGGTCGACGTTGTCGTAGTGCGTCGTAACGATGAATCCCTTGCCGACGACGAAATCGATCTCCTGCTCGCGCGACTTATGTGTATGACGCAGGGCAGGGAAGTGGAGTATCAGGTATACGTAATCGCCTTTGAACTCGGCGCGCGGCTTCGTGGACGGGAGGAGCAATTCCTCCGCAATAAGCGCGTCGATTCCGAATTCCGCGGCGATTTTCGCAACCTCCGCGTGGTTCGGCGATTGCAGATCGATCCATACAAGCGACCCGTGCGTATACCTCTCGAGCATGATCGCAGTATAACGCGAGCACGCCGACTTGATTGCAGGCATTTCGCTTTGATGTGTATGCCGTGCATGCGATAATGCCCGCTATGCAGGAGGGCAGGAAAATTCCGCTGAGTTCCGCGATCGGACTCGGCATTTTGATACTCGCGATCGGCATAGCGGGCGGCTTTGAAATAGGCAGCGCGCGCAGCGGAGTCGCGGTACGCGGCGTGACCGAGCCGTCCGTAGATTTTTCACCGGTATGGAAGGCGTGGCAGGTGATCGACGAGAAATTCGTGCCTGCATCTGTAGCGTCCACGACAAAAGTAGCGACGACGACCGCCGGCAAGGAGCAGGAGCGGGTGTGGGGAATGATAGAGGGCCTCGCCGCATCGCTCGGGGATCCGTACACGTACTTCATGCCGCCGCAGGAGGCCACGCAATTCGCCTCGGATATGAGCGGTCTCTTTGAGGGCGTCGGCATGGAAGTGGCGATCAAGGATCAGGTGCTGACGGTCGTCACGCCGCTCAAAGGAACGCCGGCGGAAGCCGCAGGCATGAAGGCCGGCGATCGCATATTGAAAATCGACGATGTCTCGACGCAGGGCATGGAGGTAGACGCCGCGATAAAGAAAATCCGCGGTCCGAAGGGGACGCAGGTCCGGCTCTTTGTCGCTCGCGAGGGATGGAGCACTCCGCGCGAGATAAAGGTGACACGCGACGTAATCAACGTGCCTATCGTCATCACGAAAAAGCGCGATGACGGCGTATTCATCATTTCTGTCGCGACGTTTACCTCAAATGCGCCCGATCTCTTCCGTGCTGCGCTTCGCGAATTCGTGGAGTCAAAATCGACGAAACTTGTCGTTGATCTGCGCGGCAATCCCGGCGGCTACCTCGATGCCGCGGTCAATATGGCGAGCTGGTTTTTGCCGAGCGGGCGCGTCGTCGTCACGGAAGATTACGCGGGACACGCGGAAAACATTGTGCACCGATCGCTCGGCTACAATGTCTTCGGCGACGACTTCAAGATGGTAATTCTCGTCGACAAGGGGTCCGCCTCGGCGTCGGAGATCTTTGCCGATGCGCTGCGATTCTACGGCAAAGCGACGCTCGTCGGCACCGACACGTTCGGAAAAGGATCGGTGCAGGAGCTCGTCGATATCACGCCGGAGACGTCGCTCAAGATAACCGTCGCGCGCTGGCTCGGACCCGACGGGCAGCAGATACCGCTCACGGGTATCAAGCCCGATATTAATATCGCCGTGACAGACGAAGATATTAAGGCAGGGAAAGATCCTCAAATGGAGAAGGCTGCGGCCATCCTCAGCGGCAAGTAATCGCGCCATAACACGCAGCAGCAGAAAGTCTGCTTGCACGGGGCATCGGTCCTGACTACTATCTACGCATGAAAGTCATCATGCTCAAGGATGTAGGCGGCGTGGGGCAACGGGGGGCTATCAAAGATGTCTCAGACGGCTATGCCCTGAATTACCTCATACCGAACGGTCTTGCCGAGCAAGCGACTCCGCAGAAAATAGACGCACACGCAAAGCGGCAGGTAGAAGCGGCCGCGTCAAACGCCGCGCGAGAAAAGCACTGGGCTGACGCCGCGAAAAAGATCGAGGGCGCCGTGATCGATATAACCGTTCGAGCCAATGCGCAGGGACATCTCTACAATCAGCTTTCGACGGAACTCGTCCGTGCCGAGATAAAAAAGGTATTCGGTGTCGACGTACCGCCGGATGCGGTGCTTCTCAATGCGCCTGTGCGCGAAGTGGGGGAGCGCGAAATCGTGATACGCATGGGAACAAGCTCCGCTCGAGTGCGGATGATCGTGAAAAGCGCAGCGTGATGCGCTAGATTACGTCAACGACGCGGCGGACAACCGAGCGTCCGTCGAAGTTGGTCTTTCGGGCGGAGCGAAAGTGCACCGTGCCGTCTTTGAGCGCGAAAAGCGTATGGTCCTTACCGACACCGGTGTTTTTGCCCGCCATGATAGCGGTGCCTCGCTGGCGCACGATGATCTCTCCCGTGGAGACCGTTTGGCCGTCGGAGCGTTTAACTCCGAGGTATTTCGGATTGGAATCGCGAAGATTTTTGGCTGAACCGCCGGCTTTTGTATGTGCCATGGTGAATTTCTGCCCGTCTCAAATAATGCGATAATTCGGGTGTGAGCAATATACGGGAATTTTACCGGAAAATCAAGGTCTGGGGCCACTCTATCATCGGCGAATGGGGGCTCGGGATGGCTGTTATTTTGGCCGTTTTAGCCGCTTTCGGGCTCGGGCGACTCTCGGCCCTTATGGGCCCAAAACCCCTCGTAGAGGTCCAAAATGCGGCCGCCGCGGCCTCTGCCGCGGCCCCTGTCAGGGTAGGGGGAGGGTACATCGCAGCTCTCGGTGGAGAGGTCTATTACTTCCCATGGTGCTCCGGAGCCCTGTCCATACCCCCCGAAAAACAGCGCTTTTTTTCGACAGAGGCTGCGGCCAAGAAGGCCGGGTACCGCGCAGCCAAGAACTGCCGCGGACTGGCAGAGTAACGCGCACGCTGATAGCATCGCTGAGGCAAAGGACATAAAGCGATGTTCACGTATAGACAGCCGCGGCGCTGGTATGCGCTTTCGTTTGACGGGGATTCAGCCGATCCCGCGATTGAAGTGCTCGTGCACAAGCCGCTCATGGGTCCGCTGTCGAGACGCTTCGCAACGAGCGTGCGATCGACGGATCTGATGCGCACTTTCAAGTGCAATGAATTTCAAACAGATCTCTCGCAGGGATTCGGTCTGCAAAACATGTTCGAGATCGGAAAGGGCCACCCTCGGTATCACGTATTGCGGCTCTCGCTCACGAAGGATCGTTCCCAGGAGTTGATCGCGGCCAATCTCGCGTGCCTGATCCGCACGCTCACGTCTCTGCCCGAGATCCGCGATTTCGATCTCGTGACCGACGATCGCATGGTCCAGCTGATCACGATTGATGCGAACTACACGCCGAACCAGCTTGGCGGCGCGGGCGTAAGCGGGTGGCTGTCGCCGCACGCAGTGGAATGGATCCGCGCGATCGCGCAGATCACGAGGCATCTGCGTCCGGTCGAGCGAGCTATGTGGCTCGCCAAGAACGCGATTAGCGAGTTCAAAGCTCCTGCCGTTCGCGACGGGCCCTATCCGTACCCCGGTCTGGATACGATCATAGAGCCGAACGGTCGCTTCTCGTTCGACTGTCCGGCTGCGAACGGAGTCTCGACGGACTACACATGGAAGGGCGGGGACTCACCGCAGCCGTTCTCGCCGAGCAATATGGACGGCCCCGGCAGACTGATCGTGATCATCGCCGCACTCGCCGCATTCCATGATCTTTTGAATGACAGCTAATCGCAGCCGCCCGCAATAGAGGCGGCTGAACTGTTATACCGCATGGGGTATACTGTCGCGATGCTCGTAGTTGACGTGGAATCATCGGGCGTCGAGCCCGTCAAGAATTCGATCGTGAGCGTCGGGGCGCTCGATCTCAAGAACCCGAGCAATCGTTTTTATATGGAATGCCGCGTCTGGGACGGGGCGCACATCAATGATGAATCACTCGAGGTCAACGGTTTTACGAAACAGCAGATTACGGATCCTGCGAAGCCCACCGAGGCGGATTTGACACACGCCTTTCTGCACTGGAGCGAGACGCTCGAAGAGCGCACGCTCGCGGGACAGAATGTCTCTTTCGATCGCGATTTTCTGAAGCATGCGGCCGAGAGGGCAGGGCACACCGATTGGCCGTTCGCATTTCGGACGATCGATACCCATACGCTTGCATATATGCACATGGTGAGGCGTGGTATGCAGCCGCCGGTCGTCAATAAGCGCTCTGCGCTGAATCTCGATGCGGTGCTCAATTACTGCGGCATACCGGAAGAGCCGGCACCGCATAATGCGCTCACCGGTGCGCTTTCGCATGCGGAAGTGATATCGCGACTGCTCTACGGCCGAAAACTCCTGCCGGAATTCACGCAGTTCGATATCCCGTGGAAATAGTATGGCTGATCCGGATCCGAATATCGGCGGACAGCGCCCGCTTTCGGTAGAAATCGCTGTTTTGCGGCCCGAGGAATGGGAACTGCTGCGGGAAATCCGCCTGGAAGCGCTCGAGGATTCTCCGTATGCATACGGCCAGTCGCTCTCCGAGGCCGCGTTGATGAGCGAGCAGGATTGGCGGACCCGACTCGAGAAGAGCGTGCACACGGTGGCCCGGATCGGCGATCGCATCGTCGCGCTCGTCGCCATACGCAAGGAGACGCACGAAAAGGTCGCGCACATCGCGCATATCAATGCCATGTACGTGAAGCCGGAAGCACGCGGACAAGGCGTGGGAAAGCTGCTCCTGCAAATAGCGATGGACGCCGCGATAGAGCGCGGTGGGATCACGAAATTCAAACTCAATGTAACGGAAGGAAACGAATCCGCTGCGGCGCTGTACCTCGGTCTCGGATTCAGAGTCGTCGGCACGCTTGAAAAGGAAATTTTGCAGGACGGGAAATATCTCAACGATATACTCATGGAAAAAGTCGTCGCGTAAATACTGGTTATGCGGATATTTCGAAAAATCGGAATGTGGATCTCTTTGGGCATCATTAATACGGCTCATGTGAGCCGCTATTGGCTCGGTATCGCTCGCGGAGAGACAGAATCGCACGGCGTGCGCGTCATTTTGGTCGACGAGCGCCGCATTCTGCTGGTGAGTCATTGGTATGCCCCGTGGGCATGGACGCTTCCCGGCGGGGGAGTAAATAAAGGGGAGACCGTAGAGCAGGCCGCCATACGCGAAATAAAAGAGGAAGTCGGCTTCGACGTGAATACGATCGCAGGCGAAATAGGCACGTACCGGGGAACGATGGGGGAGAAGGACAAGGTGACCGTGGTGTACACGGGGGATTTCAGCGGTTCGATGAATCTTCACCCCAATTTGGAGATCATGGCGCGGAGCTGGTTTGATATCGATGCGTTGCCGGAGGAAATCAGCCCGGCAAACTATCGCCGAATCCAGGCGTACAAGGACGGCGTGCGGAACGAGTCCGCCGAATGGTGATACCGCGCTAGACAAACGTACTGCGCCGCTTATTCTGATGTAAGTGTCCGGATGACCCGGAACGAGCATCGGGAGTAGCACATGCGCATCGTGCAATTCGCTATCGTCGCGTGTCTCGCATTTGTGACTCTGCCTGCGTGCGCGGGCAACACGCCGCCCACCCTGGAGGAGACGCGCGCGCTCGACGAAAAGCTCCTTGCAAAACAGCCGGTCAAGCTGCAAGGACAGGCGGTCGTGTGCATGGAGCGGCCGCAGATCATGCGGATCGTCGACGTCGACATCGGCGAATCGACCCAATCGGAGCTCAAGAAGATCGCGCGTACGGACGGCTGTATGCGCTTCTCCTCGTCAAGCTACTTCATGCTGCACGAGCCCGTCGCCTTCGGCGTCAAGCTCTACGTCGACTCGTTCGGCCGACATCACTCGTTCCCGTATTGCGTATTGCGGGTCGCGATACGCGGTGACGCGCTCGTCGGTCATGCGAAGAAGCTACAGATGCGCGAGATCGACTCCGGATTCATGATCATCACGATCAAATCCGGCCTCGTGTACCGGAAGTGCCAGCTGTTCGATACCTGACACGGCCGGATTTCGGCGCGAAGCACTTCCCCGGGGAAGGGGAGAAAAAACGAAAGGCCGGTGTGCAGCCGGCTTTTCTTTTTCTCGACAAACAATAGACGCGCATTTGCTTCATTGCGCGGCAGGTTACAAGGTGGTACCGCCGCGTAAAGGGAAGTGCGTGCATACAGATCCGGCTACGCAGTATGAAGGTGCGGGCGGGTCTGTGGCCTAATTGGCCTAACGTCGCACAATATACCTTTTGCGACGCTTACGCCCAGGGAAAGTAGGCCGTGAGCACCCTGAGTGTCCTTGAGCTCCGGATCAAGGTGCGTTCATGTACCATTGTCTTCGCCCTACAGGATGTGCGACGCGGCAGGAATAAGACACGTGCATGGGATCAGAATCCCCCGACCCCTGGCCGCATATTTAAGACCGCGAGCCGGTTTAGCGACGCTCAGTATCGTCTACCGGAGTTCCCCGTTTTTCTAGTGGGTCGGGGGAGTCGCGACTCGAAATATGCGGCAGCTAGGGTATTATGCACGTCTGTCGTCTTGGCGGGATAGAGTCGGCGGCTGCTCGTCGTAGCCGTTTACTCCTCGGTCCCGTGCCATACCAAGGCGGCCAACTTGCCGGTGCCGCACCCTTGCATGGACGCGCGGTACCGGCTTTTTTAATGAATCGGGGGAGTCAGTCCCCTCTTGCACGGGCATTTTTGTGCAATACTGAAAACAGCCGGCGGATCTCTATCACATCCGCCGGTCGGTTTGCAGTTCTTTCGAAAACCCCGTCGGCTTTGCCGGTACATTTGTACCGAACAAAGCCCACGGGGTTTCGTTCGTAATAGCTCTGTATACTTGATCTATGCGCTATCGTGATCGATTGAAGTCTGTACTCACACGCGATGAACACCGACTTTTTAAGACGCTGAACTCCCCTGCAAAGATCCAGAATTTCTTAGACACGCTGCCGGTCAATTTCGAACTGAACGGCGAGACGTATATGTCCGTGCGTCGCGCGCTCAAGTCGAGGAGCGCGCACTGCTTCGAAGGCGTGCTGATAGCGGCCGCGGCTCTCGCATACCATGGTCAAAGACCGCTTTTGATGGATTTCCGCACGACGCCCGAGGATGAGGATCATGTGGTCGCGCTGTATAAAAAAGGCGGCCGGTGGGGCGCTATAAGCAAGACCAATCATGCGGTGCTGCGGTACCGCGATCCCGTGTACAAGACCGTGCGCGAGCTCGCGGTCTCTTTTTTCCATGAGTATTTTATGGTTCACAACGGTAAAAAAACGCTGCGCGCCTATTCCCGACCGTTTAGCCTTGCCGCGTATGCGCCGACGCAATGGATCACGGCCGACGAAGACCTCATCGGTATCGTCAATGATCTCGACGACTCAAAGCATGTTCAAATCGTTAATACATCCGCGTACGCCGATATGCGTAAAGCAGACCGGATTCAGATCTCAGCATTCGCCCTCACTGAATGGCCGGATCCGCGCCCTTCAAAGAAAGATTACCGAAAGTCGGCGCGATGACGCGCAGCATTAGGGCAAGTAGCTCATCGGATTCAAATATCCTGAAATCGGCACGACCGGCATGACCGCATTCGCGCACGCTGTCTGGGATTTTGTAGCGCTGCCGAGATTGATGATCTGGGTTGCGGACGAGACGTAGACTCCGAAGTGGAGGTGCGGCCCCGTCGCGTATCCGGTTTCTCCCGAATAGCCGAGCATTTGCCCCGTGGCGACGGATTCCCCTTGGGAGACCTGGATGCTCGAGAGGTGCGCGTACATCGTATTTAGACCGTTGTTGTGCTTAACCATGACCCACTTTCCGAATGAGTAGCAGCCTTTTACCGCGTCCGTATTGCCGGTCCCGATTACGACGCCTGAAAGCGCGGCCTTGATGGGCGTACCGATAGACGCCGCAAGGTCGATGCCGTTGTGGCCCTTGCCGTTGTAGGCGCCGCTGCGCGAGAACGCGGTATCCCCGAAGGTCTGCGTGACGCGTACGCTATCCACCGGCCACCGCAGCACGCCTTTGCCCGCCGGTGTGATCTGGTCCGGATTGATCGTGTATTGGAGTTTTGATTGGAGGTCTTGGAGCGCCGCCTCGAAACTCTGCTGCTGCGCCTTCTTTTTGGCGAGCAGTGTCTGGTATGCCGATTCGGTCGATTTCGTCTGCGCAAGCAGATCCGCTTGCGCGGAGCGTGTCGCATCGAGCGACCCTTTTTGCGATACCAATGTCCGCTTGAATTTGTCGAGCTCTGCCTTCTTGCTTTCCGCCGTGGATTTCGTGTCCGTCAGCTGCTGTTTCTGCTGCGAAAGCGCCGATATTTGCGAACGAAGGTCTTCTTCAAGCGTCGTGTGCGAATCCACGTCTTGCCATGCGTCCGTCAGCGTATTAGATGAAAGAACCGCGACGGCGAGGGGCTTATCTTCGGCCTCGGAGAGTCGCCGGAAGGATTCCGCGAGTCCCGCCTGGCTGACCGCGATAGAACCTTCCTTGGTCTCGATGCCGCTCTGCAGCTGCCGGATTTGAAGCTGCGTAGTACTGATCTGCTTTTCGGTGACGGCAATGGAGGAGGTCAATTTTTTCCGCTGCAGATCGAGCTGATTGACCTTGTTCTGAAGCGTATTTTTCTGCTTCGTCGTCGCATTCAACTGTGTCTGGTACTGATCGATCTCTTTATTGAGCTGGGCGATCTGCGCGTTCTGCTCGTCGATTTGCCTCTGCAGCTCCGAAGCCGTTTGAGCACCCGCGGAGAGCGGCAAAAGACTCATCGCGGCGATGATGAACACTGCGAGCGGCTTCCTCATACCAGGCTCTCTAGTGCGGCACGTATGCGCGAGAGTGTCTCGCCCTTGCCTATGATGGATGCGATTTCAAACGGATCGGGGGATTTGGTGCGCCCGGAAAGTGAGAAGCGCAGGGGCCAGAGAACCGATCCGCGTCCGTGTTCCGTGGCGTACGGCCAAAGCATATCTTTCAGACGGATCGGATCGGCAAAACTTTCCGTATCGGCTTTCGATAGTAATTCATGAACTGCAGCGAGGTGCCGTTTCGTCGAAGCAGAATCGTCCCCTTTTTGAGGCAGCTGCGCCGGAGAGACGGTCGGTGCGGTGAAGAAGTAATCGTACTCTCCCTCGGCAACCTGATCTTCTATGTCCCTCCAGGTACTCACCCGCTGTCGCAGCGTAGGGAGGAGCTTCTCCCCTATCGCCGCATCCCACGGAATATTTCTTGCCGCAAGAGCGCCTCGCAGCGTGGAGAGCGCGGCGGCGGAAAATTCATCGTCTCCCATGGCGTGCAGATATTCCCTGTTGTACCAGCGCAATTTCTCGATATCGAAGACGGCGCCGCTTACATGCAGATGCGCGAGATCAAACTCAGCGATCATTTCTTCGATGCCCATGATTTCGCGATCCGATCTCGGCGTCCATCCGAGCATGACGATGTAGTTGACGAGCGCCTCCGGCAGGAATCCCTGCTCCCTGAAGGTCTTGACCGCGGTTTCGTGCTTGCGCTTGGACATCTTCGTTTTGTCCGGCATGAGGATCAGCGGCAAATGCGTATACATCGGTATCTCAAAACCGAGAGCCTTCAGGATAAGCATCTGCCTCGGCGTATTCGAAATATGGTCGTCGCCGCGGATCACGTGTGTCACGCCCTCGTCGTGATCGTCGACGACGACGGCGAAATGATAGAGAGGGTCGTGCATCGAACGCGCGATCACGAAGTCTTTGAGCTCCGCGGTATCAAACGTGATATCGCCGCGCACCCCGTCCGTAAATGTGATTTTCTCGCCCGGATTCTTGAGGCGCACGACTTCCGCTTCCCGCGTCGGATCGTCTTTTGCAGGCTCTTTCGATACATACGCCGCGCCTTTCGCGACGAGATCCGCGAGACAGGCTCTATGGCGCTCGATGTTCTCCGATTGCCGGTAGGTTCGGTCGGCGGAGAGTCCGAGCCATGCGAGCTGCTCCATAATGTCCGATTCGTATTCGGGCTTATTGCGCGACGCGTCCGTGTCCTCGATGCGAATTATGAATTCACCGCCGTGTTTGCGGGCGTGAAGAAAATTAAACAGCGCCGTGCGCGCGAGGCCGAAATGAAGATAGCCGGTCGGGCTCGGAGCGATTCTAGTGACGATCTTCATACGGGTTCGTGTTCGAGGGCGGTTTCAAGAAGAATATTCGCGATCTTGCGGGCTGCCTGCGGTCTTGCATAAGAGCGCGCCGCCTCGCTCATAGAGCCCCGCACTGTCGCATCCTGAATGAGCCGATCGATCTCAGCGGAGAGCACATGCGGCGTGAGATTGCGTTGTTCGATCACAACGGCAGCCCCGGCGCGGGCATACGAAAAAGCGTTTTCGGTCTGGTCGTGCGAGACGTCTTCAGGTATGGGTACAAGGATAGCCGGTATGCCCCACGACGCGATTTCAAAAATCGTGCCGCTTCCGGCACGCGAAACGATGATCGTCGCGATACCGGCCGCCATTTTGATCGCAAGCGTGTTCAGCAGGCCGAAAACCCGGTATCGTTCGGCATACTGCGAGCTCTTGAGCACGACGCTCGCGATGCCCGCGACGTCTTTTACGTTGTCGCGTCCCGCCTGATGAATGATGTTGTACCGGGATACGAGATCGGGCAGCGCGTCGAGCACGACATTGTTGATTTTCCAGCACAGTGGGATCCGAAGCTTGGAATTCACGTGACTTGAAGTCGCGGCC